>BCSF01000125.1_pt1 | contig 33948 bp, 29 predicted proteins | sample 1016431 | NCBI WGS metagenome assembly BCSF01 (sample SAMD00045685;SAMD00045686;SAMD00045687;SAMD00045688;SAMD00045689;SAMD00045690;SAMD00045691;SAMD00045692;SAMD00045684;SAMD00045690;SAMD00045691;SAMD00045692;SAMD00045684;SAMD00045685;SAMD00045686;SAMD00045687;SAMD00045688;SAMD00045689, study... | reverse complement strand
TATTAAGTTTGAAATGCCGGAAGGAGGAGCTAGACATTTGCCAGAGTTTGATGCTAGATGGGATTACAGAATCGATAAAGTAACTTCGATCAGAGCTACCCGCAAAACTGCTTCCGGAAAATCTTATGACGTAGAAGGAACGTTTGCGATTAATAGATGGGATAGCGATAAAAATGAATACTATACTGAAGATAGTTGCTTTGAGATTAAAGCTGTAAAGGCTGAAAATATCGACCGAATGCTATTGTGGAATAGAGAATTGATTAAAGAATAACTTACCTTTATTTTGAGAGTGGATGGGGCTGAAATATGCCCCTGAAACTTTTTTAAAAAAACTTTGTAAGTTAGTTGGCGTTCTGGAATATAGTTCGTATATTTAAGTATTAAAAATAAAGGTTATGATTGCAACATATTCACATTCAAGAAACGAAATAAAAGGATTGTCTAATTCATCGATTGCTTCCGGAGAGAAGAACGATTGTGTAGTTAGAGCGATGGCTTCTGCTTGCGGAGTTGATTACGATTCAGCTCATAGTTTAGTAAAGTCTGAAATGAAAAGAGAAGATCGAACTGGAACTCGAAATAACGATATAGTGGAAGCTATGAGAAAGTTTAAGAAGGAAGGTCTAGAGATTGCCGGAAAGAAGTTCGATGTAGACTTATTAGGTAAGAGTAGAATTCTGAATACTTACAAGCTCCATGGAGAGTTAATCGATAGAAAGAAAACTGTTAAAAGCTTTATTCAAGATAACTCAAAAGGAACGTATGTAGTATTAGTTAGCAAGCATGCGTTTACCGTAAAGGATGGAGTGTTAATAGATAATGTAGGAGAAGAATTCAGACCTACTAGAAAGATATTAGGAGCGTTTTCGATGAAGCTTGTAGAAGATAAGTCGGATGCTCAATTGAGTTTGTTTTAATTATTTGTTTTTGAATTCTAGGTCGGAGGAGGGCGAGGGGGCGTTTGTCTCTCGTCCGCCGAAGGCGCCACGCGCAAATTTAAAATTGTATGGAAAGTAAATTGATAAAAAAATATAAGAAGGAGTTAGAGGGGTGGGGGTTTTCTTTCTCATCGACGAAGTCGCCACGCGAGTTTTCTCCTAACATCCCTACCAAAAAAGGGGTAAAGGAGATACCTGGCTTTGAAGGAACACTACAAGCTTTAAATGCCATATCTCTGTATGACCGGACTAAAGTCCGTCTCTGAGGTAGTAGAAGATTTTGGTTATACCTTGATACATTGAAAGGTAGATCCATACAAAGAAACGATCATTGACATATAAGAGACGATGCTATAGCCTTCTAATTAGGTTAAGTGTATTAAATATATCGGAAGTATATATTGATATAAAGATATACACATATAAACATATAGAGATATATAGGAGTGTGTAAAAATATATCTATAGAATGTATAGGAAGGTAGGAGAGAATATCAGGCATGCACCCCTTCCGGAAAAGTTTTTTCTATATAGAGCATAAATCCAGCCCTTCCAATTCCGATATTCGTAATACCCTACTATGTCTTTATAGAGGTGTATTTCGGGATATGTAAAGGATTAAAGGAAAGGGTGGGTATAATGTAAAAAGGGTATAGAAGTTGCCTATATGAGATATTGTTCGTATATTTACGTAGTAAAAATAAAGGTTATGACTTATACAGATAAAGTAAAAGCATCTAAAGAGGTATTATCAGCCATACAGGCATTGAAGGATGGTGAATCATTAATTGTATCTTATGGTACAGACTATGAGGGTAAGCCTAGAGAGTATCAGATTAGATGTCATATATATGGACATACTGGAGCTACATATAGTATTTTTAAGAATGATGTGTTTACTACTAATGGTATGAATATCGAGTCTTTGGGTCGTACTATAGCTAAGACTTATGCTTACGATATGATGGCTCAACGTACTACTTACAACTTCCCACTTTATAAGATGAAGATAGTAAAAGAATCTAAATAATATATATGAAAAAGGTATTTCAAGGTATAGCCATAGTATCATCAATAGCCCTACTAGCCTATATACTATATCAGATACTCTATATAGGTATATTAGGATTCCAGTATCTATTAAATAACCCTCTATATACTATGCTGTATATACTAGGTATGCTAACCCTACTCTATATATACTACAAACTACGTGACTGGTACCGTCGTCGGTAAGTCAAGGTTAGGTCAAGGTGCCGGCAAGGTGAGATAAACCTGACAGTATTGTTCCCTAAGACGGCGGGAGAGATCGTGTGAGCGCCTGACTAAGAAATATATCCCGGATAACTTTCACTTATTAGTAATATATATGTATATATTTAGAATAGAGGTTTAATAAAAAACCATACAATCTCGGCTAATATATTACCTACCAACCATCCTAATCCAATAGAACCTATAGCTATAAAGAAATAACTAATATACTTATAAATGCGTTGTTTTATCATAACCTTTTATTTTTTTAATATATGGGACAATAGTATCAAACTTACAATAGATAATATATGCTATAGAAAATACCAATATAACATTAGATGTCTCTATATTATATGCTGATGGATCTTTTATTAATGTTGTTCCTAGTGTGAATAACACTATGGTTACTACTAGATGTGCTAATGCTTCTATATCTCTTTTCATACTTTCATTACTATTTCGTAAGCTTTTTCATACAATTCTTGTAAAGGTAAACTAGTATTTAATGTCTTTAGACTTGATACAGTCTTTAGAACCTCACTTCTTTTACCATGAGTTTCAGCAGACATTAAAATTTCTTCGATAGACATAGTATACCAGAATTATATATTGATTAATATAAGAACTTTTTTGCATATATACAACTAAATCTCAAAATTTTTTTTAGCAAAATTTTTTGTATATAGGGGGATACTTCATATTTTTGCTATTTATTATAAAGCAATCATGCATAAATTAGACCCACAAACGTTATTCTCTATCTTCGAACAAGGAGATGAAGAGATCTATAAAGAGCATGGAATTGAACATAAGCTCAAAAATCCGTTTGTCTTGATGGGAATGGTAATCAAAGGATTAGAAAACTTTGAACTAATGAGCCATATGTATGAAAATAACTTCCCCAAAGAGTTTAAAAGAAACAAAGAGAATATACGTAGAAAGTATTATACCAGACTATATGAATACCTTACCCGTATAGATAGTGATAGATTTGATGATTTATATACTATAGGAGAATCTTTTGAGGCCGGTAAGGTAGAAGACGGTTTACAACACCTTTTATTCTATTTTGAACATATAGAGGAGTATGAGAAGTGTAAGATTATAAAAAGATACATGGATCACTTAAATATTGCAAAAAATATTACAATAGAGTTGGAGACCCGATAATTTTTTCTTATATTTACATATAGTTAAAAAGGTTATAAGAAAATGGAAAATCTACCAAGCACCAAATTCTCTCGTATTACCCCAGAACAGGCGCAAGCCTACATACCCGTAGAAGAAGATGTAATGGGCTCAGAAGCTCGTTTTTATACTATTACTCCTCATAGAGATATAGATAGACAAAACGATGGCTGGGAGGAAGTTACGTATTATACCGGTAGACGTAAAGTAATGAAGATTACCCCGTCTGTCGACAAGCAGCATGTATATGTCCTCTCTAACCCTTCTATGCCTGGTCTTCTTAAGATAGGTTATACCAAAGGCGATCCTTCTAAGAGAGTCTCTCAATTAGATAGATCTACCTCGGTTCCTACCGGTTTTGTGCTCGAATGGGCCTTTCCTTGCTATAACGGCATTGAGTTAGAAGGTGAAGTACACGAGTATTTGTCCGGTTATCGAGTTAACAATCAAAGAGAATTCTTTAAAATACCTTTAGAAGAAGTAAAATCTATTATAGAAAAACTTGGTCAAAAATATAATGGATAAAAATTTTCGAGGCAACTTCGCGCGTTTGCGCGGCGGGCTTCGCCAAACTAATATAAAAACGGTTATTATGAAATATTTTATTTTTTTACTCGCCCTCCTTACCCTAAGTTGTACTAAACCTGATGATGTATCTTCTCCTTGTCTGTCTGGAGATTGTGATGCTCGTTTAATTCTTAATTATCCGCAAGATGAAAATGGGTATTATCATGTAGATCTTGACTTTGACGGAGAATACTATCCTCGTTTTGATATATATGTTGAAGCAGATGATATGTATGAGGAGTATCAATACAATGGTATGACTGTTATTGAAGCTAAATTCGATACTGATACCTATTGGAATGTAGATGGTGATTTAAACTTCTCTGTTCCTCTATACAACCCTTGGTTATCTCTTCGAACCTATAATGGTACTCAAATACCAGTAGGTTCTACAGATGTAACAGTTAGTTTTTTAGACGGGTACGTAGTTCCTATAGTCCAGCGTAATACTCGTATTTACCTATCCGATGATTGTTTCGGAGGTTGTGAAGAAAGACCCGGTAAATTATACGGGAAACGCATAGTAGGCCCTATATCTCCTCAGATACTTAATGATACTATTAGTGTTTACGGAAGAGTATTATGGGAAGCAGGTAGTAAATATGAGGTAAATGATGAATTAGTTGCAAAAATAATTATTAAGTAGTTGCTTTTTTAAAAAAAAGTTCATACCTTTATATTATATATAAAAAATATATATTGATTTATATGAGAAATAAAGATTTAATATCAAGAAAAATAGAAATTATAGATTCTAAAATAAAAGTTCTTAATTTTCACATAGGGACTAATAATAGAGATGAATCATATAACTCTTTAGATATAATTAAAAGTACTTTAGGTGATATAAAAGTACTACTTAACACCGAAACTCAAAACTAACTATGTTAGAAGCCGAACTCATACAAAAAAATTACGAAAAGCATCTTAAAATTATAGATACTTACATTACCGAACGTAAAGATTCGGTTAAATCTATGATTAATCACATGGAGGATACCTATATCATGGCTCCTGCTAGTGGTAAAACATGGTATCATAATGCTTTTCCGGGTGGGTACGTTGATCATGTTAATAGAGTTGTGGAATATGCGGTAAAACAAATGAGGTTGTATAAGGAAATGGGTGGAGAGGTAGACTTCACCGAAGAAGAACTTGTTTTTGCCGCATTATTTCACGATTTAGGTAAGATGGGTAATGGAGATGCACCTAACTATCTACCTCAGACTGATAAATGGCGTCAAGATAAGCTTAATGAAATGTATACTAACAATCCAGAGTTAGACTTTATGCTTATTCAGGACCGTTCTCTATACTTACTCCAGAAGTTCGGTATTAAAGTTAACCAGAAAGAGTACCTAGCTATCAGATGTCATGATGGAGTATTCGATAAAGCTAATGAAGCGTACTTTTTTAGCCACCAACCTACTTCACGTCAAAAAACAAGCATAATTTCTATACTACATTCCGCAGACTTCTTAGCTTCTAAGGTAGAGTATGATATTTGGAAGAGAAATGGCGGTACAACCGATGCTAAAACGAAAAAATTACAATCTTCAACAGGAAAAAGAGTAAATTCCTCTTCAGGATTGCAAAATATGTTAAAAAATCTATAATATGTTGGTATTATCCATTATTTTAGTTATATTAGTAATAGTGTTGGTAATAGCATTGCGCAATTTATTGATAAAAGTAGAAAAATATGAAGATGTCGTGCAGGATCAAGTAGGATATCTACAGAATATATCAAAAACTATAACAGAATCACAAAAACACTTGCAGAATCTAGATGAACGAGGGGTCTTTCAATCAGATGATGAGGTTGGTTTATTTTTTGAATCAATGAAAACGATTCAAGAAGAGCTAGACCGATACATGCTCCCGGAAAACTATGGCAAGAAAGAAAGCTAGTAGTAATTACTTTACAAAAGAGACAGAAGACTACATTGTAAAGTTTAATAACTCAGAAGACACCGAATATAGGAATAGTATTTTTACCGAACACATATACTTACCTTTTTACAAATTAGCAGAGAATATTATCCATACTTTTAAGTTCTATTATACAGATGTTGAAAAAATAGAAGATTTAAAACATGAAGTTGTTACTATGTTAATGTCTGAAAAGATAGATAAGTTTGATCCCACTAACGGAGCTAAAGCTTATTCATACTTTGGCACTATAGTTAAACGTTGGCTTATAAATTACAACAATAAAAACTATAAAAAACTTAAACAGATAGGATCTTTCGAAGATATCGAAGATTCATACGAGGTAGATACGGATGTGCGCTCTAAAAACGCTATTTCTTTGGCAACTTTTCTAGATTCTTGGATAGAAGAAGCGTATTCTAATCTAGAAGAACTATTTCCTAAAGAATCTGACCAGGAAATTGCTGATGCTGTGTTGACTGTCTTTAAAACCCGTTACGATCTTGATATTTTTAAGAAAAAAGCACTATATATCTATATTCGAGAGATGACAGAGTGTGAAACTCCTCATTTAACACGTGTTATATCGGTTCTAAAGGAGGATTTTTATATAAATTACAGGATTTTAAGTGAGCAAGGGCTAATTTACAATAAGCCATTATAGTCTATTTATAATAAAAAAGACTATGAGTTTAGATAAAACTATATTCAGAGACAAGAGTCTGTCTGATATTTTCGGCGAAATCTACGATAACTCTACGGCAACCCGTGCTCAAGTAAGAGGTTTGATAGGAGAACTTAAGCCTTTAATAGAAAATATTGGAGATGCTACATTAATTGTACCTATGATCAAAGAATATATGGAGATAGGTGTAAAAAATGACGAGCATCTTATTAAATTAGCGACTGTTGTACAAAGAATTGAAGCAATTCAGGCAAGAGGCGGTGATGGAGAGATGTTTGACTTCTCAGAACTACAAGATTTACTTGAAGAATCGGAAGAAACAGCTCATAACGTAGACGATATACAAAAAGACGAGGATTTGGACAAAGAATTATAATGAACTACTCTTATAATCTCTATTCTAACGTACCTTTAGCAACTGACCCTGCTAAAAAATCATCTTCTGGTGGGAATAATATGATTCCTGTCCGGGTAGTTGATGTTATCCTTGATGACACCCACGAAGAATGGGACAAATTAGGAAGATCTGAGGCTGTTGGTGCAATAAAGTATAGATTACTTAAAAAAGATATAGAAGAATCTGATTCTATTGTACTACCTGTGGCTTATCCTATATCTAGCGACCTAAAAAAGTTTCCTCTTAAGAACGAAATAGTACTTTTAACGTCCGCACCCGGTTACGGGTTAGATACTTCTAACTTAAACGTTAAGACTTACTACAACACTATAGTCAATCTATGGAATCATCCAAATCATGCTGCATTTCCAGATGATATAGATAAAGAATTAGATTTAGGAAAAGATATAGACGAGCTTACTGATGTAAATCCTATGCAACCCTTTCCTGGCGATATTATTTTAGACGGTAGACAAGGTCAATCACTTAGACTAACAGGATTTCCTTCCCCTAAAAACGAATTTGTAGATAGCACAAATATAGGAAAGCCTCTTACCATACTAAGTAACGGTCAAAAACAAGCTGATAACCCTTACGATCCTATTATAGAGGATGTAAACGAAGATGCTTCATCTATATACCTTACATCAGATCATTTAGTTCCTTTAAGTCAAGTAAGAAATAAAGTAAAGTCTTATGGGGTTAGAGTAAAACCACCTCTTGCTAATGAGTATAAAGGTTCTCAAGTAGTTGTAAATGGAGGTAGGTTATACTTTAATGCTAAAGAAGAAGGTATATTCCTTAACTCTAATGAATACTTAGAACTTCAGAGTAATTATATAAACTTAGACGGAGTAAAAGAAGTATCGATAGATGCTGAACTTATTTTCTTAGGAGAGAAAGTTGCAAAAGCTCCTCAGAGTACTAAAGAGCCTGTTTTAAAAGGAACAGCTACTGTAAACTATATTAAAGAACTGATAGATATAATGTCTGATATAGCACAATCAATGAAAGTAGCAGCTAATGGTGGAGGCCCAGTAGGAAGTCTTAACACAGAAGGTTCAGCAGCACTTGCTACTTTAAAAATCTTAAAAGGTAAAACAGGTCCCTTGCAATCTAAAAAAGTATTTACTGAATAATGCGCTACAGAATAAAACCATCTAATTTAGCGGGAGTAGTAGGAGCTCAAGTAGGTAAAATAAAAGCTGATGCTAGAGGTAGGATATTAGACGAGGTTAGTTCTATTACTACCCAGTTCTCAAATCAATGTCCTCCTCCTAACGAATTAATAAGGATAGTAAATACTTTAAATCTTATTTCAAGAAATACAGCTAATCTAAGAGGAAGAATCAAACCATTTGAAAGAATGGTGAGTAGGCTTGAAACCACATTAACGGTAGCTATTAATGTTATTTCTGTATTAAAAGCTGTTCCTATACTTACAACAGTAGGAGGTCCAGGTCTAGTAGGTGTTATCTTTTCTCTTCCTATAGCTGTAACAAATAAATACGCAGATCTTTTAAGATTAGCAAGTGAACTGGCTGCTTCTATTGAAGATGATATAGCAGCTTGTAAAGCAATACTAGGTAGTGTAGATTCAGATTTAGTAAATTTAAAATCTAGATTAGATTCTTTAAGCCCTTCAATAGAAGAATGTTCAAAAAACGGAGGCTTTACAGAAGAACAGCTTAAACTTATTAAAGAAGCAACCGAAGGTGCAAATAAAGAAGGAACAGCCGGTACTAATACAGACGTACCTTTTAGAAGTGTGAACGGTAAAGATTATGTACTATCTGTTCAAACCGATCCAAACTCTCCTTCTATAGCACCAAGACGGTTTGCAGTAGCAAAAGATCAGATAGGAGTAGTAGTATTAAGAGGTCCTTCCTCATTTGCTTCTTCTACAGATGTATTAATACAAGAATTAAAATTTAGAATAGATAATCAACTTCCATAACATAACTATTTATATATATGAAACTCGATCAATTAAGAAAAATCATACGAGAAGAGGTTAAAGCAGCTGTTAAGGAGGAGTTACAGGAGATGCTTACAGAAGCAGTTCGTGTTGCTAGTCAACCAGATGCTAAACCAAATGTTCAAAAATTTGAATCACAAACTAAGATTCAAGAAGTACAGACAGCTAAATCATCCGATCCAATAGCGGAGATGATCAACCAAACTAAAGCTACTATGAATAACGACGAATATCGAAACGTTATATCAGGTACTTCTGACATGGTTCAAAAACCAAACTTTGCCGAAATGATGGCATCCAATATGGGAATGGTAGACTCAGGTCGACCAGCTCCAGGTTTAGATATATCTCAGTTTGATTTTGTTAAGAAAGCAGGAGCTGTTTACAAAGCTTCTGTTGAAAAAGATAAACAAAAATACGGAGTAGCATAACATGGCATTCGAAGTAAAAAAAATAGATCCGTTAGATCTTCAACCACGCAAAGGTGTTGGAGTATCTCTACCTTTCACAGGTCCGGGTGTATTTAATATTACTTACGAAACAAAAGATGCTATTAAAACAAATATGATAAATTTCTTTTTAACCGGTGCCGGAGAAAGATTTTTAAATCCAACTTTTGGAAGTGGTTTAAGAAATTTACTTTTTGATCAACTAACTCAAGATAAGATTGATCAAATAAAAAGCGTAATACAGGAAGGCTTGAGTGTATACTTTCCTAGAGTTGTAACTACTGATATGCAATTAAATGCACAACCAGATACCAATACGGTATACTTTACTATGTCGTATACAATATCTGAAACTAATATAGAAGATTCGTTAGTAATAAATTTTGAACAGTAATGGCTCAAGAAAGAGATATAAAATACATAAACCGGGAGTTTACAGACTTTAAGGATCAGCTTGTTCAGTATGCTAAGAACTACTTTCCTGATACTTATAATGATTTCTCTCCAACCTCTCCTGGTACTATGTTTATTGAAATGGCAGCATATGTTGGAGATGTATTGTCGTTTTATCAAGACACTCAGTTACAGGAAACTTATTTACAGTATGCTAAAGAACCTGGCAATCTTTATAACCTTGCTTACATGCTTGGGTATAAACCTAAAGTATCTACTATATCTGAAGTAGAGTTAAGTGTAAGCCATAGAGTAGGTAAAACAGCAAACTATAATCCAGATTATTCTCAGGCACTAACTATAGACTCAAATGCAGTTATAGGAGCATCCGTAAATGGAGATATCAATTTTATCATTGATAGAAAGATTGATTTCGGAGTCTCTTCTTCGTATGATCCTACAGAAGTGAGAATTGCTAGTCTCGACGGTGATGGAAATCCTGCTGAATATACTTTAACTAAAAAGGTAAAAGCTACCTCTGGGACAGTAAAAACCGTAACAGAAACGATAGGAGCAGCTGAGCAATTTTTAACTATTACTGTAGATGATGAGAAGATTATTCGTGTATTAGATATAACAGACGGTGATGGAAAAGTATATAGCGAAGTACCATTTTTAGGTCAAGACACTATATTTGAAGAAGTATCAAACGAAGGAACAGATTCAACAACAGTACCTTATCTCTTATCAGCTACAAGAGTTCCAAGAAGATTTGTAACTAGATTTAATTCTTCTGGACAGTTACTAATACAGTTCGGCTCAGGTATAACCGGTCAATTAGATACAGACTTTTTACCTGACCCTTCAAATGTAGGAATAGGTTCAACCGACAAAGTATCAACTATAGATAAAAATTACGATCCGAATAACTTCTTATACTCCTCAGCTTATGGTATAGCTCCTTCCGATACTACTCTAACTATTAGATACTTAGTAGGAGGAGGTGTAGAATCTAATGTACCTGCCAACACTATTGTAAATCAAAAGACAGTAGTAACACAGGCAGATGCAGATCCTACTGTAGCGGCTTCTTTATCTTTTACAAACTTGCAACCGGCAACCGGAGGAAGAGACGGAGATACAGTAGAAGAATTAAGAGAAAATTCAAGAAGAGCTTTTGCAGAGCAAGGCCGAGCTGTTACTTTACAGGATTATTCTTTTAGAGCTTTAACTCTACCTTCTCAATTTGGTTCGATAGCTAAAGCATATGTTACTCAAGATCAACTTGTAAGTCGAAACTCAGCTACTAATAATATTATAGACTCCAATCCTTTAGCTTTATCTATGTACGTACTAGCTTTTGACGGAAACAAAAAAGTAGTAAATGCGACTAGTAACTTAAAAGAAAATCTTAAAACTTATATCTCACAGTATAAAATGATTACAGATGCTATTTCTATCAAAGATGCATTTGTGGTAAATATAGGTATCAATTTTGATATAATGATAAGACCTAACTATAACGGTAGAGATGTGCTTTTAAACTGTACTAACGAATTGAAAGATTTCTTTGATATAGCTAAATGGTCTATCAATCAACCTATTAATCTTTCATTAATTTACACTCTTCTTGATAGAGTAAAAGGAGTTCAAACGGTAGAAAATATCGAAGTTGTTAATAAACAAGGCGGTATATATTCAAAATACGCCTATGATGTGAAAGGAGCTACAAAACGTAATGTAGTATATCCTTCATACGATCCGATGATATTTGAAGTAAAGTACCCTAATAGCGATATAAAAGGTAGAATAACAACATTGTAATGGCAGTATATAGAATTTTTCCTGAAAAAGATACATTTATCTTCACCGAAACTCCTCTAGGAAACGCAGGTAAAGATGAAATACTAGAACTTGGAGGATATCCAAACACATCTGATATCGGCCAAACAAGCCGTATACTACTTCAATTCTCAGATACCGACATTGATAATGTAGTCAATAATGAAATAGGTAATACAAACTTTAGCTCTAGTATTCATTTATATTTAGCAGAAGCATCAGAACTACCAGTAGATTACACAGTGTACGGCTACCCTATCTATATCAACGGTAACGATTGGGATAACGGTACAGGTAAGTTTGGAGATCTACCTACTAATAAGACAGGGGTAAGCTGGACAAACATATCAGCTAATGAAACCAATGCCTGGCCTACAGGTCCATTCGTAACAGGAGTAACAGCATCTTTTGGAGCAACCACAGGCGGAGGTAATTGGTATACAGCCTCTAACGGAGAAAATGTTGAAGCATCTCAAAATCACGGTTTAAACTCAACTCACGATCTTACATTAAACGTAACATCAGCAGTCAAGCAGATCTATAACGACACTCTTACTAACAGGGGATTTATATTAAAACTACAAGATAGCCTAGAAGGATACACTTCGGCTTCTATAAGATTAAAATATTTTGGAGGAGATACAAATACTATATACCCTCCATACTTAGAATTTAAATGGGACGATAGTGCGTACGATACCGGTAGTTTATCTTTACTTTCTACCGATCAAGCAACTATTGATATAAAAAATAATGTCGGCAAGTATGCTGATACCGGTAAGAAAAGATTTAGAGTAATATCTAGACCTAAATACCCAACCCGTGCTTTTCAAACATCTTCTGTATATACAACAGACTATGCTTTACCTTCCGGTTCGTACTGGGGATTAAGAGATGAAAACACAGAAGAAATGATAGTTGACTTCGATACAGAGTTTACTAAAATATCCTGTGATAGTAATGGACCTTTCTTTGATGTTTATATGGGAGGGTTGCAGCCGGAAAGATATTATCGTATCTTAATTAAAACCGAATTAGATGGTAGCACAGTTATCATCGACAATAAAAATATTTTTAAGGTAGTACGTAATGGCTAGAAATCTTAAAGTTAGTAAAACTGTATTTGATCAAACACAATTCGATCAGGTAGTTGATAGAGAGTTTAAAACTTTCACTAAACCTGTACCTGCTGTTGATACAGATACAGTTGAAGAACTTTTTAGATTATATGATAAACTCTATTATACTATACCTTTAGAAGGGCCTGAAAACTCTCATACTTTTTTGATAGAAGAGAGCTCAAAACTGGTTGATTACGAAAAATCAACAGAAGAAATACAGCCTCTTTTAGATGAAATTACACAACTTAGATTACAGCTTGTAGAAGCAAATTCAACCATAAACGATTTAGAATCAGAACTAGCTCAGAATGGCGGATAATAAATATAAAGTTATACCTACTGCTGCAACAGAACTTGCACAGTATGAAAAATATTCAGCAGAAGATACTAATCTTATAGAATCTTTTGGTGTAAATTCTGCATTTAATTCTCAAAAGCATGTATCTGAATTACATATCTATACTGTAGGTAATACTCTCTTAAGATCTATCTCCAGTTATACTAACTATAAGATTGAGTTAGGTTCCGGAGGTAGTAAAGAAGGTTCCTCTACCATTTCAGTTGATCCAGAAAAAGATGCTATAGCTTACGGTTATAGGAATGGAGGGGTAAAGCTTTTATATATATTCTTTAATAATTTATTCTCTGAAGCAAAGCTTGGACCTAAACTTTACATCAAAGAGATATCAAATGATAGAACAGAGCTTAAACTTAGCTCTACAGGTATCTTAAATGAAGACCTTAAAAAGTACGCTTTAGCTATCAAAGATAGGATAGAAGATACTTCTTTCTTTTCAGAGTTTAGATTAAATTTAGGTAACAACGAATTATTCATCGGTATCAATATAGACTATAGCGATGAAGAAGAAGTAGTAACGGTAAAATTATATGAACCGCTTCCTATCTCGGTAGGTTTAAAAGCTACTTTAGATGTATGTGAATTTGTTTCTGATCCTATAGCATATGAAATAGAAGCTGAATTTACTCCTGACGCACCTACTGTTCCAAAATTAAGAGAAGCTAACTTTAATATAGATTTAGAAGATAATACTTCTACTCCTTCACAGTACTTTAACTTTGATGAGCTATTTAGCTACTCAGTAGATAATTCAAACTATCAAGTATATTCTTTATTTAACGAAAAAGGAGCAGAGTTATCTATAGATCATACAAACTACGAAGACTTTATTCACTTTTCATCTGCAGAAGAAAGATTAATTAACTTTAAGTATAAATTAGATCTTTTAAATAACTACTCTTCTAGTATTCAGAATATTAATAGCGAACTTGGCAGTAGCGGGGTTACAAGCGATAAGCAATACTATGAAAATTTAATTGAAGGTATAGTTAATAACTTCGATCATTACGAAAGATTTTTATACTTTGAAAGCGGTTCTAACTCTTGGCCGAAAGCTAACGGTAAAAAGCCTTATGTAAATTTAGAATCTTCAAACTCTGAAGCTATTACTTGGTTTACTAGTCAAAGAACTGCTGCAAATAATTATGATGTTTCTAACTTTAATGCTTTAACAAATACTATACCGGCTTTCATTAGAGAAGATGATAATAATGCTCAGTATACATTATTTGTTCAAATGATTGCACAGCACTTTGATAATCTCTGGATTTATTCAAAAGCTGTATCAGATAAGTATAATGCAGACAACAGATTAAATGTAGGTGTATCTAGAGATTTAGTAGAAGAAGCAATTAAGAGTTTAGGAGTAAAATTATACAATTCTTCAAATTCATTAGAAGATTTATTTAAATACTTTGTAGGAGAATTTACTCAAGATACCGGAGAGGGTATTAACGAAAATGTTCAGGCAGGTAATATAGTAACTCGCACAAAAGAGGTTATAGGTACTGAAGAACGACAAGTACCAGTTGAAGTAACAGAAGGAGAATTTACAGGATTTACATTAAAATTTAGTCCTACCTATACAACAGTAGGGTTACAAGGAAGTTTTGAGTCTAAAAGTCAAATTAAAGATCCTGATAAAAGACACCCCTTAGAGAATCCTAATGTTGATTTAGAAAATATTACCCAAGATGAATTCGTAGACCTTTTTTACCCAGGTTATACTGACATCTACGGCCCAGTAACGCTCGACCGTAAAGTCACATGGACCCCAAAAATATCTTTTATAAGCGGTATAGCTCCTGAAAATAAAGAAATAATATCTAATCCAGAAAATATACAGCAGTTTAAAACCGGTGATCCTTACTACTTTACTTTTACTTTTGCTAATGACAGAACAGATCCAGTAACAGGAGAAACAGTACCAGCAGGAACTTACGGTCCATATAAATTTAGACATTTCGGTAGAAACTATGGTGGTATACAAGGGATTGACACTGGAAATTATGGCGGCGTTCAATCCGGTACTTTCAATTTGAATAACTATACAACAGTTGAAGAATTTTTAAAAAACCCTAAGTTTGACTTGAGTCATACTGATTTAGACGGGAAAAAGCTGATAAATCTTTTTCGAGCAGGAATGACTCGAAATTTTGTAAGTGATAGCAATACTTACACAGCAGGATTATTCACAGCTGATAATTTAGAAGTCGAAATAACCATTAGTGATGAATCATCTATTGAGACTACAGCAATTATATACGAAACTCAAGAAATACAAACTACTAAGACCGTTACTGAAAAAGTAGTAGAACCTTTCGATACTCTACCAAAAGACTTATATCAAAAAAGTGTATATAAAAGAATTTACCATAACTTACCTTTCCTACTTAAAACAAAAGGTACTCAAAGAGGATTAAGAGCGTTAATAAACTGTTTTGGTATTCCTTATAATATAATGAAGATAAGGACAAGCGGTGGTAGATTAAATTCTGAAAGACCATTTTTTGGAACCGAACTTCAATCTTCTTTAGAAGATAATAATATTAGAACTGATAATAACGGTACTATTATTTCCGGTAGTACTTTATCTCAGTTTACAACTATTGCTAAACCGGAAGATACTTACAATCAAGATTTACATAATATTGAAGTAGGTTTCTCACCTTCCGACAACTTAAATGCTTTAATAGTAAATACTTTAGGTAGTACATTTAATGTAGACGATTATATCGGTGACCCTAGAGATCTTACAGCTGATAGTTATAATGGTTTGCTTGCTCAAGTTAAAACAGCTCTAGCTGATATAACAGAAAAATATGACGTTAAAGACTTTGTACGATTGATAAAGTTTTTTGATAACGTTGTATTTAAAATGATAAAAGATTTTGTACCTGCAAGATCAACTGTAGATACCGGAGTTATAATTAAACCTCATATCTTAGATAAATCTAAAGCTAAATCTGTAGCTGTATCTGTAACACAGCCGGAGTATAGCGGTTCAATAAGTATAGGAGAATATTCAGGCTCCCACGGAGGAATTTATCAAGGAGTAGCCACAGGTAGTATATCCCCAGCAGGTACGCCATCTCCGTTACCTTACCCGTTAAAAAAATCAGGAGAATATTCTACCAGTTATAGCGAACTAATACAAACTCCTGATGGTGAAAAATTAAAAGATTTCTTCGGCTTAAAGACTAAAAATGCAGAACAAGCAAGATTTGACGGTGAACTTAGAAATTCAGAAATTCAATTATCTAATGGTGAACTTAACACAGGAAACCCTTTTAAGAAAATTAATTACCCAACCATTAAGTATAATATTAGATTCTTAAAAGAACCTATAAGTGACATTTGTGAATTAGGAGATAAAGAAGAGTTTGTATGGTTTGTAACTGAAGAAAACTTTCAAGATACTACTAATGACAGCGGAAATCAATTAGATTTAGTAAACTTTGTCGGACCTGGCGCTCAAGTTTTTTATTTAAACGATAAATTAATAGAAAACCCAGACGGTTCGAATTCAACATTAATCAATGAACCTGCTAACACTGAAGTATGGGACGGTACCACACTAAATCAATATGACACAGTAACTATAAAAGGAGAGAATAGTCTACCTGACTGTGAAGGTGAAAGACAATTAACTTTTATAAGGTGTGCTCTAGCTGCTAAAGATCCTGGAGTGCAAAAAACATCTAATAGGTCGATGACAAATGTTGATTTAACTCAAAACTTTACTGGTTTAGAAGTAAATAACGATTACAAATTTACCTACAAAATAGACGGAGATTTTGAAACTGAAATAAATGATCCGGAAAATTTTAGTTTTAATAAAAATACTTTTATCAACGGTAGTATAATTACAATTACTGTAAAAGATGAAGTAGCAACTTCAAAAGGAAAAATATGCCAAGCTTCTAAAGAATTTTTACACACTGACTGTGCGATGGAGGTTACGAGAACAGCAGCTATTAATCGTTCACCTTCAATGCATTTTAAATACGATAATAACACAGTAGATGAAAATGGAAATATTACCAGATATTATGTAAAACTGTTTACAACAACAGCAGATGGAGAAGTAGCGATTGAAAATAAGACATCCTTAGGAGGCAACGCTCAAACCGAAACCGGTTATACACTAACGATTCAGAACGGTCAAACGGGATGGATTAGACTTCCAAAAGGAGTGACTAGTTTTCCACCAACAGGTGACTTTACAGCAGCAAATATCGTAGATACTATTTATTTAGTTCCACCTGCACAAGCAGAAAAACAACTAACCCATGTAAAATATTTAGCAATAAACGACTTTACATCAAGTCCTTGTATAGCTGGTCCAACAGATCCAGTTAATGTTGACGAAGTTGAATTTGTAGGTACAACTGATGTTAATCCACACATATTTCTTAGAACTGGAGCTGCATACAATGTTTTAAAACAAAACTGTACAGTCCAACCGAACGGTATAGAAAATTGTCTTAGGACAGTAAACGGAAGTAATATATGTGACTCCAATGTAACCCATGCAGCCGATGATTTATCAGGTTTAACCAAACTCTATTATGGTCACGAATTTGGTGGAAGTTTTCGTCCTCCATTTAAATTTATGTCACCATTGCAATTGTTTGAAGCAGCTAATCCTGGTAATAACACATCTAACATTAAATTTTTTACAGATATAGCCCTTGAAAAACCATACTCCCCAGGAGGTAATGTAGGTAGTATTGAAGCAGTTTATGTACCTTCTGATAATACAAGTACCAAAGGTAAAATTGATGATCCTAATGACAAGTCTCAAGATAATGTTGGGACTATAACAATAAGTAGATATGGATTCTTGATGGGCCAAAGAACCTGTGGAACGAATAACCAGAATTAAGAAAAAGAAAACAAGGGTAATATTCACTTTTAAATAATGAGAGAAGATTTATTTTTAGCGACACATCAAGTTCTTGCTACCATGGCAAATGAAGAGTTTATAAACGTAAACTACGATTTCTATACCCCTACACGAAAAAGAAACGGAAAAGACCTAGGATTGATTTCAGGAGTTAGTATGAGTACTAAAAGAATTCAAACTTTCGATGATGATAGTAATTATAATATTGAAAATATATTACAGCAGGTTGAAAAGATTTCTTTTGATGTTACTTATGAAAATAAAACTCAATCATTTGAATTAGAGATAGTAAATAGAACAACATTTGACGTGCCGATAGAAGGTTTAACAAAACCGAGAAAATTCTTTTACTTCAAAGTTAAACCTGCAGAATTTATAGCTTACTGGCCAAGTAACACCACTTTTGATGGAGATACAGATTTTAATGAAGTAAATTTAAGCGGACAAAGCCGAGGTGAACAGGTCTATCTCTTTCCATTGATTGAAAATCTAAATTTTAGTCTCAATGATTTTAATCCTCTTATCGGAAATAGTATTGAAAATAGAAGTTCTGTTAGTAGGCAAGTTGCAGATAGAGATAAGTTAGACATTAATCCTGTAAATATAGAACCTCTTTTAGCACAATCAGCTACATCAGCTCAAATACCTGAAAGTAATTATACAACTACAGGTTTAGTTAACTCTAGATACGAAGGTACTAAAACAGATGCTGAAAAGTTTGGTGGTGTATCTCCTTCGTTTACCGGAAGAACATTCACCGGAGAGGTATTTTCAAATGTAGTAGAAAACAGTAAAATTTCAAGCTCTCTAGAACAGGATAGAGTCTACCAAGAATTATTTCATTCAGGTGTAGAAGAGTTACCATTATTCAGATTAGTATCCTCATCGTATAATCTTTCAGGAATAGCTAATACCGGTAGAGTGTTAGATGTTCAACCTATACCTACTGCCTCTTCTGGCTCGTTAGTTAATGCCGGGGATATTCTTTTCATCTCAGGTTCTACTGTTACTCAAGAATTTATGAGAGTTGAAAAAACAGATTTAAAGTTTAACAGATTATTTGTAGAAAGAGCATACCTGTCAGACAGAGGTATAAATAGTAAAGAAAATAACCATATTAGTAATCAACATATACAACTTGTACAGCCAACTAAACTATTTGAATTCGGTAGCGGTACAACAAAAGTTGAACTAGTTGAGAATGCTAAAGTATTAGTAAAAGAATCAAGATTAATTTTAGAAACAGATAAATACGGAAATGTATTTACTTCTAGCTCTATTGCTTAAAATAAAACGTAAAAATAATATATTTATATAAAACACAACTAAGAAATGGGATATTTAGATAATTCGATTGTAACAGTAGATGCAATCTTAACCAAAAAAGGACGAGAGTTACTTGCAAGAGGTGACGGGTCTTTTAAAATCACACAATTTGCAGTTTCTGATGATGAGATAGACTACACTCTGTATAATCCAAACCATAACCTAGGATCACAGTACTATGGAGAAGCTATCGAGAACATGCCACTACTTGAAGCATTTCCAGATGAAACTCAATCTTTAAAATATAAAATCACAACCCTTCCTAGAGGTACGGCTAAATTACCTATCTTAGATGTAGGTTATACCTCTATTAGACTGAAACAAGGAGCCTCTCTTGCAATTACTCCTCAAACATTAAACTATCTTGGTTCTTCTCAAGCTTTTGAAGCAGGTGGATATACAGCCACTATTGCAGACGCTAGAGTACTAAGCACATTCAACGGTGTAGGTATCAACACAGAAGAAGCAGAAAGACTTAACTCTACTACTACTCTTGGAACTAACGTTTCTAAAACAGTAGTAGGTACATCTATTAACTTAACAGCAACTACAGTAAACACTTTATTTGGTTCTCAAACAACTCTTCAGACATCTATTACAGTAGTAGGTAGAGATTCAGGAGCTAGAGTATCAGTACCGGTAACTATTGTAAAAACAAATCAATAATAAGATATGTCATTTAAAAGATTAGATCCAGAAGATATTTCAATAAGTGCTGAATCAGTAGTTGCTCCTTTATTTTCAAATGGTGCAAAATATCTAACTAGCTTTCATACAGCATCAAATCAAGTAGCATCATCCAACGGTAAATTCTATTTCGAGGTTTATGATCAAGATCCAAACCCTGGAGCGGCTACAGCAACAACTGCTACAGTTCAGTTTTCTATAGCCTATGGTCATAAAAGCGGTAATGGAAGTGATGATTATAATGGTTCGGAAACAGGTAAATCTCCAACCTCAACTATATACGGCCAATATAGAAATTTAGTATTCGGTGATGAAGATACAGATTTTACGTTTGGAACAGTAGCTCAAGATGACTTTTTTGCTATCTCTTTTGATAGAGCAAGATATAAAGAAAAACTACTTCCAGGAAGCTTTAACTTAAAACTTACAAAAGGAAGTAATACTCTACATTTAACCGATAACAGTAAAGATATTACTTCTATATCATTTGTAGATGCAGGTAGAGTATTCGAAATAGTAAGCGGCTCTAACGGTTCAGCTCATTCAGGTACAGGTTATACAACTAATCAAGGAAGCTACGGTAAATTTTTACCTGATGTAGGAATAGCTCTTTTAAATGCTAGTGCGTTAAATTTAAGTACTTCTGAAGGAATTAATATCGGTATCGCAGATGATTCAGATAACCTTAAGCGTTTCTTTAGTGCGATATCAACAGGTGCTTCAGGTTCTATACAGTCTGAAGAAACTGTATCGTCTAATTTTGTATTTGTAAGAGTTAGAAATAGTGAATTTAACTACTCTACTAACCCATCTAACATTACAGGCTCAGGTGAATTAAGACACGATGTAATGATTAACTCACCGCAAGCTTATATAACAACAGTAGGTTTATACAACGACAGTAACGATCTGTTAGGTATTGCTAAACTTTCAAGACCTTTATTAAAAGACTTTACTAAAGAGGCATTAATACGAATCAAGCTTGATTATTAATGAATGAGTACATACAAGAAATTCAACTCCCAAGATGTATATGTAAGCACATATACTGCTAAAAAGAACTGGATAGTAAGCGGCAGCCAATACTCAGATTACGGAGTTGTTAATTTACCTGGTTATAGCGGTAGCGGAGTTTACACAGTCTCTGCTAGAAATCTTCATAAAAATTATGACAGGAGATTAGTATACGAAAGTGTACGTCACCTCTATTACAGTTCTTTTACCGATGGAGAAATGCTAACTAGCTCTTCATTTGAAAACTTTCTTCAATCTTCTTATAATATTAGCGGTTCGAGAGATTTAAGCGATATAGTCTCAGTTTATTCTCTTTCTAGAGATACTTACGGAACAGCTATACAACCTAATTCCTTTCAGATCAAACCAGACAATGACACAGAAGAATATGTAGTAGCAGACTATGCTAACGGAGTAGTAGAAAATGTAGGTTTTTTATACGGATCAGGGATAGCATGGAGATCTGGTGCAGGAAGTAGCAGAAGAAGAAGACAACCTAGAATTCCCGGATATCAAGAAACTATCGTTGACGACGGAGAAGGAAATTTATTTCTAAAAAATAAATACTCAGATGAACCTAACAAGGATAAAGTAGGAAACATTATATACTCTCACGGTCAAATTATATTAGCAAACGATAGTGTTGCTAGATATTACAATAATTATATAAATGGTGAGGTAAAATGGAAATCAACTCATCCTATTTATACATATAACTTCCACTGTAAGCTTAAAGAAGGAGAGTTTACACATACATTAAATCCTTCAGCTATAAGTGGTAGCAATGGAGACATAGCCGAAAATGTTGCAGGAGAAGAATTTTCTCCGTATATTACAACAGTGGGGCTATATAATGATGCAAACGAATTAATTGCAATAGCAAAAACCGGTCAACCGATTCCTACATCAAGAGATTCAGATATGACCATAGTAGCTAAAATAGATTTATAATGAGCCTGATAAAAAATAATAACGGAATTACTTTAAGACTAGAAAAAGATTCATCTCTATCTTTTAATGAGATGGATCAAAACTTCTCTTCTTTTTTCTACTCTGCTTCCTCTGTAATAGACGGAGATTTAAATAAACTTAGATTATACTATACCGGTTCTAATGAACTCGACTCAGGTTATGAAGCAAATAGATACATGGAAGTACTTCTTCCTAGAACTCCAGAATCAGAACCAGGTGAAACAGTCTCAGTACCGGGTGATCCTACGCAGATTATTTTTCACGGAACAGGAAGCAGTGCAAATCAATTTGCAACAAATACTGAATTTGTATTTAAAAATAATAGATTAGGTGTAGGACTAAACAATCCAAGTGCTCCTTTACATTTGAAAAGTACAACTTCTTCAACGATAGGTGAAATACGATTAGAACCTAAAAGCTCAGGAACAACAGAGAATACAAAAGCATTTTATTCTATTAACATTGGTAACTCTCCTTTTCTTAGATTAGGTAAGACATCGCCAGGAAACAATGAAGCTGATAAAAATATACACTTATTTACTTCAAAACCTTTAGAAATAGGTTATTCTAATTTTTTAGGTGGAAGCGATAGTATAATAAGTAGAAAGATAAGAGTAACAAATCAAGGTGTAGCAATAGGTAATGGAATTCAAAATAATGCCGACACTCCTTTAACTGTAGTAGGTGAGTTTTCTATAGGTAACACCATTAGCAGTAACTCTTTGCACCGTATAGGAAGCTCTAATATACACCAAAATAAATTACCTTCCGGAGGAGATACCGGACAAGGATTATTAATACAGTCACCAAAAGGTAATGACGGAGGAAATGTAGTAATAGGAGTAAACGCAGGTACTGCACCACATAACAAACAATCCTTTTCTATTGTAAGAGGGAGCGGAGGAGATTTCTTAAGTAATGATTCAGCAAACTGCACCATAGCTACTTTTAAGGTGGACGGTGATGTAGGTATTGGTCAGGTAAATCCTAAAGCTAAACTTCACGTACAGGGTAATATATCAGGTTCAGGAAATATTAAAGTAGACGGTTGTGCGACTTTTAATACAATACCGGAACTGGTAAGAAGTGAAAGCTTTGACGATGCACCCGAACAAGTTACTAAAACTCTTGTTCAAGGTAGTGGCGGATTAGTACAATATCTAGATGCTGCTCCGATTCCAAAAGGAGGTATCATTATGTGGGGAGGTTTAGTTACACAAATACCTAAAGGTTGGGTATTATGTAATGGTCAAAGTAAGAACGGTATAGAAACGCCTGATTTGACAAATAGATTTATTGCCGGTGCAGCAGCTAATTCTGCAGGACCAGGGGGGTATGGAGTTAATATGACAGGAGGAGGTTGTAAGTATACTCCTACAGGTACTATAGCAATTGATAAACTAGCTCTAAACACTATTCCTCCTCACCATCACTTCTTTGTAGGAGATGATCAATTATATAGCTGTATTACTAATAATGCTGATAATAGTTTTGATAAGATTGGTGGTATCTCAGTAACTGGTAATACCCCTAGCAGCAGTAATAGATGTGTTGTCGGGTATGATGCTACAAGTAACTTAGGTGGTAGTAAAGATAGAAGACTTTATAAAACTAGTAAGCAAAGTTGTCTGATTAGTAGTAATAATAATTGTATTCAATTAGCAAATAAACAATGCTCACCAGAAGGTACCTTTTCCGGTGATGAAACTACTATTCTACCACCATATTACACACTAGCATTTATAATGTATGTTGGAGAATAACAAAAGAATAAAAAAGATATTTATATAAAACACAGTAAAGGATGTCGAAATTTAGTAACTCATGTATCTGTTATCTGGTAGAGCTTAATAATGTAGGCACACCAAAACGGAATGGAGATCTTACCGGCGGTGAGCAGGATAATAATTATAGACTACTCTACTACTCAGCTTCTCTACAAAATAGTGGTCAAACTCTTAGACTTCATAGAGATATAACACCAGAAGTAAGAGAAGCCGCTGCATGTGGTACCTGGATTGATCCCTACTATGATGCAGCTCTAAACCCTCCTAACGATAGGTATTACCTTCCAGCAGGAGTAACTGATTATGATGATATACAGCTTCCTACCGGAGGTAGCGGTGGTACAACATTAACCTTAAATAACAACACTCAGCATAATATATTTACCTCAAACGGTAGTACTACCTCTATACAAGGAGAAAGTAAATTTAAATTCAACGGCTCTAAAATAATTTTAACCGGAAGTATAGATGTAGATTCCGACGGTACAAATAGAAATATATTTTTAGGACATCTAGCAGGAGAGAGTGCAAGCACATCCTGTACTTTAGCTATAGGTCATCAAGCAGGACAATTACTAACAGGAACAAGAAACGTAACTATTGGAGTTGCTTCATTAGGAAGTGCCACAGCATCTTCTAAAACTGTAGCAATCGGTCAATGTGCTTTAGAAAATCTAACCGGTACAAGTAATTTTAACACAGCAGTTGGTGCTGATGTAGGAGCAAATGTTAGCTCTGGGTGTGCTAACGTTCTTTTAGGTTCTGGAGCAGGTCCTGCTAGTAGTATGGGTATAAGTAATAAACTCTATATAAATAATACTGCAAACGATACTCCTTTAATTTACGGAGACTTCTCTACCGGGCAACTAACCATTAACTCAGAAGTATCAGCTTCAGTATTTTCAGGAAGCTTCCACGGAGATGGATCTAATCTTACAGGTCTCAGCTTAACAGCCTTTCCTCACAACGGAGATGCGGTAATAACCGGTTCTCTCACAGTTTCTGGTTCTTCTGTTAGTGTCGATTTAACAAATACTACCGCTATATCAGGGTCAATATTTTCCGGTTCATTCACAGGAGATGGAAGCAATCTTACTAATATTACCTCTAATGCTTTTCCTCATACCGGTTCAGCTATTATATCAGGAAGTTTAAGCGTTGAAGGACCAACTTCAATAACAGGGTCACTTGTAGCTTCAGGCTCAACAATAACTCTCAATGGTGTTACAACTATAGACGGAGGAATAAAAATACATAGACCTGAATTTAATGCTATAGGTATAGGAACATCTGCTCTTGGTACTAGTACTGGTGCAGGAAATACTGCGTTAGGCTACCTAGCCGGCCAATGCCTTACAGCAGGAGATACTAGTGGGTTGGTAGCTATAGGATGTAAAGCAGGTAAACAAGCTGGAAGTAAATCTACCGGAGTAGGTATAAATACTCTAGGGCTTAACACTGGAATATCAAACACTGCTTTAGGTGGTGATTCAATGGGTGGAGCATCTTCAACCGGACATAGTAATACCGGTGTTGGATTTAAATCAAATTATTCTATCTCAACAGGTTGTTTAAATACAGGAGTAGGATATCAATCTGGTTTAAATATTACTACCGGTGAAAGAAATACTTTTATTGGAGAAAATTCTTTAGGTATATTAGCTTCCGGATGCAACAACACAGCATTAGGTTCTCAAGCAGGTATTAAAACTGTTGGAGGTAGTTCAAACGTTTATATCGGGTATCAAGCTGGTCCTTCTACAGATAATACAACCGAATCTAATCAACTTTATATTAATAACGCTGAAGGAACTCCTCTAATAAAAGGTAACTTCTCAACTTGTCAAGTAGAGTTTAGAGGCGGTGTAAGCGGATCGTTTAGCGGCTCTTTCCAAGGAGATGGAACTAACCTAACAGGTATTACAGCAGATTGGGACGGTACAAGAAACGGTTCAGCTATTATTACAGGTTCACTAACAGTTTCTGGTTCTACAGAAGTAGTAGACTTTACAAATGTAGCTGCAATTTCAGGTTCTGTATTCTCAGGTAGTTTTGTAGGAGACGGTAGCAATCTCACAGGCTTAACCGGAATAGAATGGGACGGTAGTAGAGACGGAGATTCAAATATCTCAGGTTCATTAATAGTATCAGGTGCTCTAGATGTAGGCGGTACCGTTACTATTGCTTCAGGTAGCTACCCAGGAGGCCCAGGAGTAGAACTTATTCAAGTTAACGCTACAGGGTTAACATCTGCAACTAATTTATATTCTTTTGTTATAGATGCTTCAAATGGTTATACCGGTTTTAAAGCCGATTATGCTTTAACAGATTCTTCTGAAGCAAGTAAAAAAGTCGGTACAGTATTAGGAAGCTGGGATAGAGCTGGTAATTCAGTAGTAAATGAAGAACATACTATCACTACAGGAGCTGCTACAGGTACTTCCTTTTCAGTAGATGCTAGTTCAACAACTGAAGCAATATTTAAAGTAAATGTTACGTCTGGAACTTTTGAAATAAATGCATTAATAACAGCTTTTAAAAGAGTAGTGTAATATAAAAGATTATGGCTAACGAACACGTAATAAATAACAATCTCATAATCAGTGGAAGCGTAACTTCCTCTGTTGGTTTTTTCGGAGACGGTTCAGGACTTACTGGCATAACCGCAACAGCTGAATGGGATGGATCTAGAAATGGTGATTCTAATATTACCGGCTCTTTAGTTATTTCAGGTTCAGGAGCTAATGTTGATCTTTTAAATGCCGAAGGTGGTGTTAGTGGTTCTTTTAGCGGTTCATTTGCAGGTGATGGCAGTGGCCTTACCGGACTTAACATCAACGGCTATCAAGCATCAGGTAGTAACTTATCCGGTTCTTTCTCAGGAAGCTTTGAAGGTGACGGTAGCGGTTTAACAGGCTTAAGCAACTTTCCATTTACCGGAGATGCTGAAATATCAGGCTCTTTAACTGTATCTGGTTCAAATGTAGATCTAACTTTAGCAACTGGAGTAAGCGGTTCTTTCTCAGGTTCTTTTGTGGGAGACGGTAGCGGGTTAACAAATTTACCAACCCAAGAATGGGATGGAAGCAGAAACGGTGATTCTTCTATTACAGGTTCATTAGTTGTATCGGGTTCAGGTATAACAGTAGAACTAAAAGGAGATACAACCTTAGACGAAAATATTTTTATCTCTAATACAGGAGATTCAACTTCTATTGGAATTGGTTCAGGTTCTTTAGAAGAAACTACACAATCTAGAAATACAATCGCAATCGGTTTACAAGCCGGTAATCTTTTAATATCTGGTTCAAGTAACGTATACATTGGTAATGAAGCAGGAGAAACTGCTACACAGACAGTTGGAGATACAGCTGTTGGACATCAAGCTCTTCAAGCATCAACTGGTATAGACACAGGAGACGGTAGTAATAATAGCTGCAACACAGCTGTAGGATTCCAAGCTTTAAAATCTAATACTACAGGTGAAAAAGGAACAGCTATAGGTGCTAACGCTCTTGAAAGCAATACCGAAGGTTTATGCAATACAGCAGTTGGACATGAAGCAGGATGTAACATTACAACCGGAGATAGAAACGTTACTATAGGTGATGTAGCCGGTCTTTGTGTTACGACAGAAAATAACAATACCTTAATAGGTAACTGTTCAGGTTATAAAGTAGAAAGCTCTGATAACGTATCTTTAGGTAAAGATGCAATGAGAGGTGATGGAGACATTACTGGCGGTACAAACACTGCCTTAGGAGCTCGTGCTGGTGAATGTTTGACTGGTGCTTCAACCGGTAACGTTTATATAGGATTTAGAGCAGGACCTTCCACAGGTACTACTGAATCAAATCAGCTGTATATAAATAACGCTCAAGGAACTCCTCTTATTAAAGGAGATTTTTCAACCTGTACAATTGAATTTGCCGGCGGTATATCAGCAGCAGGAGCAATAACAGGTTCAACAATATCCGGTTCATTTGTTGGAGAAGGATCTGGACTAACAGGTATTACTTCAACTCCAGATTTAAAATATAGAATATATGTAACCGGTTCAGGAGCTAATTCAATCGTTCATATAACCGGAAGTAACAAATCTTCAGGTGCATTCTCATCAGTATTAGGAGGTACTCTAAACACAGCATCAGCTGCTTGTGCTACAGCAGTAGGTGGTAATAATAACTGTGCCGGGGGTGCTCTATCCACAGTCGTTGGAGGTACTACAAATATTGGAGGAGGTAGCTATACTTTTGTAGGTGGTGGTGAATGTAACTCCGCTACATATTTACACAGTACAGTAGTAGGAGGATGTAAAAATACAGCTTGCTATGCTGGTTCTCAATTTATAGGAGGTGGTAAACTCAATACAGGTTCTAGTGCATTCGGTGTAATAGCAGGTGGATGTTCAAACTTTTCTGCACAAACAGCAGATTATGTTACAATCGGTGGAGGTTCTTGCAATACTGTAGCAGCTAATAGTTGCGGGGCTGTTATAGCCGGTGGTAGAAACAACACAGTATCTGGCCTACAAGGCACAGTCGGAGGTGGTATACAAAACATAGCTAGCGGTTCGTATAGTACTGTAGCAGGCGGTATATCCGGTAGTGCAAATTACGATTATACTGTCATAGGAGGAGGTATAAACAATACAGCAGATACTTCCGGTTCAGCAGTCTTATCAGGAAATACAAACTATGCCTCAGGAAGTTATACTCTTATAGGAGGAGGTGAAAATAACATCTCACTTAAAGATCATAGTGTAATAGTAGGAGGTACATCAAATTCCGGTTCTGGCACTTGCTCATTTATTGGAGGAGGTAATTTAAATAAAGCTACTGCTTGTTATGCAAATGTAATAGGCGGTCAAATCAACGAAGCTAACGGACCACATACTTCTGTAGTAGGAGGCTGCTGCAATCTAATATCTTCAGCAGTCTGTAGAGCTTCTGTATTAGGTGGATCAAGAAATATTGTTTCAGGTAGTTACTCTTCTATTTTAGGAGGAGAAGATAACTGCGTTACTGGTGAATGTGCATCTATAGTAGGAGGTTCAACAAACGTATTAACTCATGATAAGTCATTTATTATAGGGTCTAATATTACTTCCACTCAAGCTTGTACTACATTTGTAAATAATTTATCAGCAGGAGCTGCAATAACAGCTTCTCATTTTAAAGGAGACGGTAGTGCTTTAACTAACCTTAACTCTTCTGTATTCGATGATACCACAGCACCATTCACAGGTTCATTTACAGGATCTTTTGTAGGTGCGTTTACCGGAGATGGTAGCGGATTAACAGGTTTAGCCGGTAATGTACAGACAGGGACAACCGGCATAACAGGTTCATTAATAGTATCAGGCTCAGGAGAAAATGCCGACTTTACAAACGCTACAGGAGGAGTTAGCGGATCATTTAGCGGTTCGTATGTAGGAGATGGTAGCGGATTAACAGGAGTAACAGCTGAATGGGACGGTTCTATTACAGGCACAGCTTCTGTTACTGGTTCATTTATTATTTCTGGATCAGGAGCTAGTCTAGATCTTACAGGAGCTGAAGGAGGAGCAAGTGGTTCTTTCTCAGGTTCTTTTACTGGAGACGGGTCTAATATTACAAATGTAACTGCTACATCTGTATCATATACAGGTATAACTGGACTTCCAACTCTTATTTCAAGTTCAGCACAATTTAATGATATTACTTCTCCATTTACTGGCAGCTTTACTGGCAGCTTTACCGGAGACGGTACCGGTATAACCGGAGTTACAGCAGACTCTGTAGCATTTACAAATGTAACCGGTAAACCAACTTTAATATCAGGCTCTAATCAATTTACTAGTCTTACAGCACCATTTACTGGTTCATTTACAGGAAGTTTTGTAGGAGACGGATCAAACTTAACAGGTATAATAACTTCTCTACCTGCTAATTCAGTATCTAGTTCAGCACAATTCACAGATATTACAGCACCCTTTACAGGTTCCTTTACAGGTTCCTTTACTGGAGATGGTTCTAACCTAACCGGTATTGTAACTTCATTACCTGCTAATTCAGTATCCAGCTCAGCTCAATTTACTGACATCACAGCTCCATTTACAGGGTCCTTTACTGGTAGCTTTGTAGGAGATGGTTCTAACCTAACCGGTATTGTAACGTCTTTACCGGCAGGTACAGTTTCAAGTTCAGTACAATTTACCAGTCTTACAGCTCCATTTACAGGGTCCTTTACTGGTTCATTTACCGGAGACGGTAGCGGGTTAACAAATATTACTGAAGCAGATACTTTACAGTCTGTAATTGATAGAGGAAGTACAAGTACTACTAGTGCAGTAATACCATTCTATTATGCAAATCAAGGAGATTTTCCTAACGCTACAACATATCATGGAGCTGTAGCTCATAGTCATGCCGATGGTGCGATGTATTTTGCACACGGCGGAGCATGGAATAGATTAGCTAATACATCAGATGGTCTTATTTCATCTTCTTTACAATTTGATACTATTACTTCTCCGTTTACTGGTTCATTCACTGGATCATTTAAAGGAACATTCTTAGATCAACTAGGAGAAACTGGTTCAGCTGATCAAATTTTAGTTACAGACGGTAGCGGAGGTTTAAATTATAAAACATTCGCTTTACCGGAAAATACAGGAGTACAACCAGCAGCCGCTAATAAGTTTTCTATTTCCTGGCAAGATAATTTAAATTTTACAGCTAGTGCTGCTAGTGTGTATATTGCTGGAGAAGATACTCCAAGATCTCAATTAGGAGAAAAAAATATAACTTTAGCTCCGGCTGATAGTACTCACCCTAGATTCGATGTCTTTATATTTAGCGGCTCTGCTACAGATACTTCTTCAGGTAGTATAGAAGTAGTACAAGGAACCGCAAGTGCAAATCCAATATACCCTGATGTAGACCCAATTAATGAAGTTCCTTTGAAATTTGTTTTGATAAAAGCAGGTGCAGTTATTCCTTCAGATGGTAGTAATGAAAATGATACAAGTGGTGCAGACTTTGCCGAATCAACTGTATTTTCAGATAATGCTAATGATGGAAACTCTTGGAAAAGCTTTGGTTCCTCTGCAACTTCTGCTAATATTACTACAAGAACCGCAGCATACGGAGCAGATAATTTCGATCAATTTGATTATGCAAATACACTTTACGGCAGTGCTATAAAATGGCCTAGAACAGGAGCATTTCAACAGAGAGCGAGAAGCAATGATAAAGATAGATTTGGTTTTTGGCACCCTAATTACAATGTAACAGGATCCGGTTTAACCTTAGGTACTTTAGATGCTTTAGAATTTGATTTAAAAATGCCTTCTTCCGTTACAGGAAGTTATTATTGGCAAACCTCGATTAAAAAAGGCTATTATAGTGCTTACTTTCATATTAATCTTACTGAATTTTATATAGAGTCCAGTGACGGAACTATTAGCAGAGTAGCACCAGCAGCGTTCTCTAGAGTAAATTTTAAAGATTTTGTGGATCTAAGTAGAGATGATTTTCAAAAAATAAGTATACCTGCTAATAGTTTTCAAGGAACAGGTAATGGAGGTGCAAGTTCAAAAATTATTTTAATAGACACATATCTCTATAAACCAGGAAATCAATACGGCCCATTCCCACCAGCTGGAGATGGACTCTATATAAAAAATCTTAGATGGGTAGATGGAAGCGGTACACCAGTTCAATTAGATCCAACAGGAGATTCAATATCAAATGCTACTGCTAATACAACAGTTACAATTACAAGTGGACAACTTTCTGGTTCGTTTTCAGGTTCATTCCAAGGAGATGGATCAAACCTTACAGGAGTTACTGCAACTTTACCTGCCGGAGTAGTATCGTCTTCTTTACAATTTGATACTATTACTTCACCATTTACCGGTTCCTTCACCGGTTCCTTTACTGGAGATGGAACTAATATAACTGGAGTAACAGCTACATTACCAGCCGGAGTTGTATCATCTTCATTACAATTTGATACTATTACCTCCCCATTTACCGGTTCGTTTACCGGTTCTTTTGCTGGAGACGGAACTAACATAACCGGAGTTACTGCAACACTACCTGCTGGTATTGTATCATCTTCATTACAGTTCGACACTATTACCTCTCCATTTACAGGTTCATTTACCGGTAGCTTTACTGGGGATGGTAGTGGATTAACTGGAGTATCTGGTCAAGGTTTCCCATTCAACGGTGATGCAGTAATATCAGGCTCATTAACAGTATCAGGCAGTACTCCAACAGGTACTTCATTTACACTTGAAAACGGACATGTAGTACTTGCACAAGTATCTCAAAGCTTAAACTACCCAGACGATACAGCAGCAGCAGCAGGAGGAGTGCCACTAGGAGGTTTATATAGAAGTGGAAACTTCATAGCAATAAGATTAACCTAAACCGTTATAATTATGGCACTAGAGCTTACAGGTTCAATTGACATCACAACCGGAGCTGCTTTTACCGACCAAGACGGTAGGTATAGCGGTTCATTCTCTGGTTCTTTTGTAGGAGATGGTAGTGGTTTGACTGGTGTGTCTGTAGGCGGTAGTAGTGATTTTCCATATACCGGTTCTGCTATTATTTCTGGTTCATTAGAAGTTGAAGGTTCGGTAACTATTATATCAGGTTCTTTAAGAGGTCAAGGTAGCGGTTTAACCGAGGTAAATCCATTTCCGTATGAAGGTCAAGCAGATATTATAGGAGCATTAAAAGTAGATGGTGCAGGAGAGTTTAACTACCTTTCATCATCTAACGGTGTATGGTCTACAGCTGCTGCTATGAATGAAGGTAGAAATAATTTATCCGGAGCAGGAACACAAAACGCAGCATTAGCATTTGGCTCATTCCCAGGACCTTCAAGTACAGGAACAGGACGAACAGAAGCTTTTGACGGCACAGCTTGGAACGTTAAGGCTTTACTTAACAGTGGTTTAAATGCTCGGGGAGGAGCAGGAACACAAAACGCGGCTTTAACTTTTGGTGGAGGTGGTCAGATAGCTTCTCCTTCTCCTATCTTTCGCTGGAATTGTACTGAAAAATATGACGGTAATACCTGGAGTAACGTAAATGGACTAAATACAGCCAGAAGTGGTGGGGAAGGTAATGGAACACAAAATGCAGCCATTACTGCTGGAGGAGAAGTACCTTCATCTACAATATCATGTACTGAAGAATATAATGGAAATACCTGGAGTGAAACAACAGCTCTTAATAACAGTAGATCTACCCACGGTTTCGCAGGTTCCCAAAACGCAGCATTAGCATTTGGTGGGTCTGGACCAGGCTACCCTCATGCGACCTTAACTGAAGAATATAATGGAAGTACTTGGAGTGAAGTCACACCACTAAATACTCGTAGAGCTCAACTTACAGGAACCGGTATCCAAAATGCTGCATTAGCAGTAGGAGGAAATGACGGCTGTTCTCCCAATCAAAACAATTATACAGAGATGTATAACGGAATCAGCTGGTCTACAGTATCTACTCTTAATACAGGAAGATATAGTTTTGCTAGCAGTGGAACACATAACTCAGCTTTAGCTTTTGGAGGTATCGTACCACCAGTGCTTTCTTCAACAGCAACAGAAGAATACAACGCAGATGCATGCTATAGAAAACATTTTTATACACAGCAAAACACAGTATATGCAGATCAGCTATATGTAAGCGGTTCATCAACAGTAGAAGCAGTATTTAATCTAGCAAATAGAACAGATACACCTTCCCCTTTAACTGCCGGTACAGTATGGCAATCAGGCTCAGCCGGAGCTGGATGTTTATATTTTACACCAGACGGAACATCAATTTGTAAAATATCATTTGCTTAATAATAACATATGACACTAGTACTAACAGGATCGATCAATTTAACCTCAGGCGGTATTACTACCGACCGAGACGGAGTCTATAGTGGTTCTTTCTCAGGTTCTCTAGTAGGAGATGGTTCTGGTCTTACCGGAGTAACCGGTGGAGGCGGTGGTAGTAGTGATTTCCCATATACCGGTTCAGCAATCATTTCAGGCTCTTTAGAAGTAGACGGAATTACAGAAGTAATATCCGGTTCTATAATAGGAGATGGAAGCGGTCTTACAGATGTACAGATATTTCCTTTCGAAGGACAAG
>BCSF01000124.1_pt1 | contig 34055 bp, 39 predicted proteins | sample 1016431 | NCBI WGS metagenome assembly BCSF01 (sample SAMD00045685;SAMD00045686;SAMD00045687;SAMD00045688;SAMD00045689;SAMD00045690;SAMD00045691;SAMD00045692;SAMD00045684;SAMD00045690;SAMD00045691;SAMD00045692;SAMD00045684;SAMD00045685;SAMD00045686;SAMD00045687;SAMD00045688;SAMD00045689, study... | reverse complement strand
AAATCTGGCTGCCCGTAACGTCCGGCGCACATATGCCGCTTGACGCCTTGTCTCGCGCACACTTAGGTTGACGGTGACCAAACGCGGGACCGCAGACCGGACCGGACCCGTTGAAACCAGAGCGACCCACACACGCGCTCTGAGGCCCTTGGAGGCGACATGGCAGACCGACACGCAAAGAAAGGCGCGCAGGATCAAGCGACCCAGGAGAAGAAAGCCCGACAGCGGGCCGCTCATGAGGGCCTGCGAAAGTCGGAGGTCAGGCGACCTCGCAAGCGGCTGACCGACCACTTCGCGCGCGAGATACGGCGACTGCACCCGACCAAGCTAGCGCGCGAGATCATGACCAACGCGCCCGAGATGGGCAGCGAGGCGCTCGAGTTCTCCCAGAAGATGATCTGGGCCGCCCAGGTCGAGCTGACCGCGTCGTTTCATGCGTTCATGCAGGCTCACAAGGACTGCAACCCAGCCGAGGACGGCCTCAGTGACTGGGAGCACGGCGAGATAGCCATGAAGGCAGCCGACACCTATGCCAAAGGCACAAAGAAGCTTGTCGACACCATCGTGAACATCAACCGGCTGTACCTTGACCGCGACCTCGCTGACTCCAACGAAGGCACGCACGTCGGCGTTGACGAGTGGCAGGACGATATCCGCGCAGAGATGGAACGCCTCGCAGAAGAGAAGCGCGGGCGCCTGCACTAGCGATGGCGGGCTCAAACCGCGCAAAGCTACAGATGCCGCCCTGGGGCCTGTTTCGAGGCGTCAGACGACCGCCGAACATGGCGCAGATGCAGGCGCTGGTCAGCCCTGCTCCGTTCGTCGGGTTCTGCGGCGGCGTCGGGTCAGGAAAGACTCACTGGCTTGTCAGGGAGGGTATCCGGCGCGCACTGAGGAACGGACCGAACCAGAGTTACCTCGTCGTGGCGCCGTCGTACAAGGTGCTCAAAACATCGACCTGGGACCACTTCGAGCGCTTCCTGATGCAGTACGCGCAGACGAACGGGCGACCGCTCCACACGAAGATGAGAACCAGCCCGCAGAACATGAGCATTGAACTGCGCGGCGGCGTCACGTTTCAGTTTCTGACCGGTAAGAACCCAAACAGCATCATCGGGCAGACCGTGTCAGGCTTTCTCATCGACGAGGCCGCCTTTTTGCCGCAGGGCATGGCCATCTGGAACGCCTGCCTCGAGCGCCTCCGCGCAGCAGACGCCCAGCAGCTCTTTGGACTCTGGGCAAGTTCGCCGCACGGGCCTGTTGGTATCCCGCAGTTTTTCGTCGAGCGTACTGCCGCCGGTGATCCTGATTACGAGATGGTCTTCAGCCGCACCGAGGAGAACCGCGCGAACCTGCCAGCGGGTTACATCGAGCGGCAGATGGTCGGCAAGAGTGACCGTCAGATTCGCCAGCAGCTCAACGCGGAGATTCTTGACTACGAGGGCGCCGTCTACGCTGGCGAGTTTGACAACCGCCACTCGCTCGCGCAGGGCTGGAACACAAAGCGCGACATCAAGAATCGGGACGTCTACCTCGCGATTGACTGGGGCCCGCGCTATCCGCATGTCCTATGGATTTGCAACGACCCCGACGAGGACTTCGACGTCGTCTTTGACGAATTCTGCGAGGAAGGCGTGCCGCATCGCGAGCTGATTGAGCGCGTGCATGAGCAGGGCAAGCGGAAGTGGGGCCTCGATTGGAACGACTACGAACGGGTGTATGGCGACTGCAACCCAGCGCGAGCGCGCCGGTACGCGCTGCGATTCTTTGGTCAGCGTGACCTGGGCTATGAGTCGCATGAGATACCACCGGGCGGCGTAGTCGACGGGATCGACGTCGTCGCTAGCAGGCTGCGCGACCATGAGGGCGCTCGACGTCTACTGTTCGCGCCCGAGCTTGAGCGAACCAAATCCAGGCGCCGCATCATGCAGTGTATGCGCCTGTACCAGTGGCGCAGTCGCGAGGCATCCGGCGACGCCTTCGTTGACGACACGTTGCAGCCGCTGAAAAACAACTTCGACCATGGGCCCGACGCGCTGCGGTACTATATCCAGCCGCGTTATAGGTGGCGCTACTTCGACGCAGCCAAGAACGAGAAACAACACCAGTACGGCGCCGCTCAGTGATACCGTGCGCGCAGGAGGTGCCAGCAGATGAGCATTGACAGCCTAGCAGTGGTCGGCGGCAGCAGCCCGACTGAGCGACTCTGGCGCGATGAGGCGCGCGGTCAGATTCTACACACGCTGATGGTCTATCAGACCTTTGAGCATGAGAAGCGCTGCGCCATCGAGAAAGCGCTGCACTGCTTCCTGCTGGGCGACCATCGTGACGAGCTGTCAGCGCGGCTTCGCTCGCTGTATCCCGACAGCGCCTCTGAGGAGTTCAACAAAACAGGTCAGACCGGCGAGGGCGAACCAGGCGCGCCCGTGGGCCATCGTCAGTTTGAGCTGGTCCGCATGTACTGCGACCGACTGGCCACGGCGTTCCATGAGATGCCGCACCTGTACCTGCGCGACGAGAACGGCGAGCGCCTGCCCGATGACCATCCCGAGGTGCGCCAGTGGCAGGAGGACCAGAAGCAGATCAAGCCGCACACGGTATTGCAGACCGCTGAAAAGTGGACCTATGGCATGAGGCAGCCGTTCGTCTCGCCAATGTGGAAGCGCGGCGAGCTGCGCTGGCACTGTTACGCGCCGTACCAGATCAAGATCGGACTCGACAAAGAGTGCCCGAGCGAGATGAAAGACGCCGAGTCAGTCACCGTGGTCGTGCCGCAGGAGCCCGACGACCTGACCGGGGCCAAGCCAGACCTTTACGTGACATGGCAGCGCCTCGAGCGGGACGGCGGCGTCGAGTGGTACGTCTGGTATCACGACGAGTCGGGTCAACGGATGCAGAATCCGATCTGGGCCGACAACATCAACCGTTACAACCTGCACCCGTTCGCCGTGTGGCGCATCGAGCAGCCCGCAGACGGCGAGTTCTGGCTGCCAGCGAATGACGCCTGGTATCAGCAGCAGCTCAACGCCGACACGATGCTGTCAGACCTGTCGCTGCACCTGCGTATGCAGGTTCACTCGCAGCTCACCATCAAGGGCGGATTCGACAAAAAGGGCCTGTTTGAGTTCGGGCCTGACAAGGTGCTGCACACCGACGACCAGAACACCGAATTTGAGTACCTGACACCAAACCCAAACCTCGAGATGTTGGTCGACGGCTTCAACTTCAACCTGCGGACCGCCGCCGTCGCCGAGGGCCTGCCGCCTGACACGTGGGAGCCCAACAGCAGCACGCGAAACCTCGCCGCCAAAAAGCTCGAACGCGAAGCACTCGCGCACCGGCGCCGTCAGAACGTGCCCTGGTTTGTCGACGCGCTCAAGCGGACGTTTGAGGTACACAAAGCAGTCGCGAACCAGGGACCAGGGCCGCGCGTCCGGTACTCACCCGGCACGACGCTCGGCGTTGAGCTGGTGCCACTGCCCGAGGTCAACGACCGCGCGCAAGACATGCAGGCGTTGCAGGCTGAGGTGGCGCTGGGCCTCGCCTCAAAGGTCGACTATCTGCGGCACAAGTACAGCATCGGTCGGCAGGAAGCGCTTGATATGATGGAGCGCATACAGGCAGACAACGCGCGCTTTGTCACCGGCGACGCGCCAGCCATTACAGCAGGCACACAGCGACCGGCAGACGTCCGGCGCGAGGAAGGCGCGACAGGCAACCCAGCGCCGCGAGCGCTGCAAGGGGCCACGACTGAGCAGCTCGGCGAGCAGGTCGCAGCGGTAGCGCCTGACGCGCTGAATGGCGCGCAGGTGTCAGCAGCGGTCGGCGTCGTGCAGTCAGTCGCCGCTGGTCAACTGCCGCGACCGACAGGCATTGCGATCCTTGTGCAGCTCTTCGCTCTAACGCCGAGCCAAGCGGAAGAGATCATGGGTGAGGCGGGCCGATCGTTCACGCTCTCAAGCGACGAGGTCGGCTGATGTCGGTAAAGTCAGACGTCCGGCGCGAACGATGATTCGACCAGCCGAGATAAAGTACAGCCCGAAAAAGTGGACCATGAAGCCAATCGGGCGCACTGCGATGAAGCGGGTACTGCGGCGAGCTGAGCGCCTCATACGTGACCGCGTGCAGCGACGCACTCGCGATATTTACGGGCGACCGCTGCCGCGCTTCGCCAAAGGCGCCGACGAGTGGGTCTTTTTTGGCGAGAACGATCCACGGTTCAACGTGCCTCCGCTCAAGTTTCGCCGGTTGAAAAACGCGCGCACCGTCATGGTTGAGGAAAAAGGCTACGCCAGACTCAAGCGACGTATGGGCGCGCAGCCAAAACGTGACGGAACACTGACAGGCGCGATGTGGAAGTCGCTTGCGCCGACTGTCTTCATGAGCAAAAAGCGCGGGATCACCATGAAGCTGCGCTTTACCAAGTCGACCATTACGAGCGAGGTCGAGGTCGAAGACAAGACGCGCAAAAAAGGCACGCGCACGGTACGCAAGCGGATCGGCAACCGTGACAAAGCGCGCCTGATGCAGTTCGACAGCGGCGACGCGACCAAGCGTCAACTGTTCACGCTCATGGCGTTGACAGACGGCGAACTCGGCGTTCTAGCAGATACCGTCACGTCAACACTTCGACTCTTGAAATAGGTTTGGTGTTTTCAACCGAGCGCCCGATCTGTTAGATATCCAGCGAGGGACCGCGTTTTTCGGTCTAGGGGGTTAACAATGTCTGAAGCCACACCAGAGCAGACAATCACAGCGGAGGCGACGCCGACACCGGCAACGCCTGTTCAGCAACATCTACCAGGCACAGAGCCGAGTCAGGCAGCCGTCGAGCTGGGCAAGACTCAAGCCGAGCTGACCGCGCTCAAAGCGCAGCAGGCTGCCGACAAATCCGCAGCAGAGGCAGCGAAGGCCGCCGCCGCTGACGCGAAACATAAGGCCGACCTGACCGCAGCAGCCGAGCGCGCTGACGCGGAGGCAGCAAAGAACGTGCAGCTTCGCGCGCAGCTTCGCGATCAAGCGGTTCTGGCGCAGGTTCCCGGGCTGCGACGACCTGACGACGCGCCTGACCAGTTTCTCGGCATCTTTACCGAGGGCGTCGAGCTGGACGACGACGGGCGACTCAGCGAGGAAGCCATCAACACGATCAAGGCCCGCGCAGAAGCGAACCCGTTTCTGTTTGAGGCAGACGCGATGACACCGGGCGGCGTGCCGATGGCGGGCGCCTCTGGACGTCCGAGCGGCGGCAACTGGACGCCCAAAGAACAGCGCGTGTTCAACGACCTGGGAGTCAAACCGGGCAGCTACGCGAAACACCCGGCCTACACAAAGATGAAGTCAACGTTTTTCAAGAACCTGGGAGGCCCGATCCATGGCTAGACCGCCAAAGCTGCCCGAGGGAATTGACCGCGAGACGTATGACTTCCTGATGCGGACGGGTGGCCAAGCCGCCGTCGACCGTTTCCTGGGTCCACGCCTTGAGGTGTCTGAGGTCATCCAAGACGGCGACAACCCATTCGACTGGTACGGCTCGGACCATCGGCCCGACCTCATGCGGTACTCATGGGTCCAGACCGAGCAGGCCGCTGAGCGCCTCAAGCGGCAGAAGTTCTTCAGGATTGACGGCGACGTCAGGCTGCGCGGCATGAGCGGCGGGATCGTCATGGGTCGACTGCTCAAGGACGAGGCCGCATACAAGCGCGCGCGTCAGCTTCGCGACTATGAGCGCCGGTCAGGCAGCAAGAGCAAGCGCCAGCAGGTCGGTGACCCGAGCGCGCAGGCGCAGTTCTCGATAGGTTCACGTAATACACCGGCGCAAGTGCGGCGGGATGAAATGGAGGCAGCATGAACCCAGGCGTTTCAATGTCCGGTGAGATCGAGCTATTCGATCACTTCTCCGGCGCTTCTGAGCCTACTTGGCTCGTCACTCAGGACACCAGCGCGGCAGGCAGCCCGACGCTCGCACCCGCGAGTGCGGCGGGCGGCGCGTTCGAGCTGGCGCACGACACGCGGGACGAGGTGCAGGCCATCACGCTTTATGGCGGCGACGTCCTCGCTCTCGGCGGCGCGTCTGAGCCGGTCTTTGAGGCACGGGTCAAAGTCCAGGCGGGCGGCGGAGCTCTCACCGCGACTGAGACGCTTGTGGTCGGGCTCGCCAGCGCTCGCAACGCGACCTTGGACAACATCGTGACTCACTTCTGGTTCAAGATGGCGGGCGCGAACAACAACATCCTGTACGAGTACGACGATGGGACGACCGACAGCGACGACAACGACACCGGCGTTGACTACGAGTCGGACGTCTACGCCGTGCTGCGGATCGATGCGTCGGACCTGTCGCGCGTGACGTTCGCCGTCGACGGCGTTGAGGTCGCTGACGTTGACGTGTCGGAGACCATCACAGACGCCAACCTGCTCCAGCCGTTCATCGAGTTTCAGAAGACCGGTGGCGGCACTGACAACGGCGTGCTGATTGATTACCTGTACCTGCGTTCGCAGGTCATCCGATAGCCTGACGGGAGGGCCTGAAAAATGAGCATGACAACCGCCTCGAGTATCCCTCAGGTACTCGACCCAGCGATGCAGGAGATCTTCCTCGACGGGATGATCAACCGTGGCGAGATGACGCACATGCAGTGGATGCGTGTGCGCGGCGCCAACACTCGCACCATCGAGAAGACCTCAATCGCTCCTCCGGGTGCGTACACTCCGCACGTCGAGGGAGCTGAGTTCACCTTCAGCGCCATCGAGCAGGAGTTCTCGAAGACGTACACCATGAGCGAGCTGGCGATCGCGTTCCAGATCTCCGCTTACGCTCAGGAGTTCTTCGACCCGACCGCGCTGGGCGAGTTCGTGCAGGAGGTCGGCGCGTCCTACGGTCGCAAACTCTCCGCGCTCGGATACGACGTCCTGGCGGGCGGCTTCTCCGACAGCGGGCCTGACGGCGTGTCGCTGTTCTCTGCCAGCCACCCGGCCAACGTCGGCGGCAGCCAGAGCAACACCAGCTCAACCGCGCTCGCGGAGGCGTCACTGCAGACGGCGCTGACCTCGATGCGTCGCCTCAAGACTCCCGACAACCTGCTGGCGATGTCGCGCCCGCGATACCTCGTCGTGCCTCCCGAGCTGGAGTACACCGCGAAAGAGCTGGTTGGCAGCGAGTACAGCGGCGCCGATCTGCAGGTCAACGTCATCAGCCAGAAGGGCCTTGAGGTCCTCGTCGCTCCTGACCTGTCTGACGCCAATGACTGGTTCCTGCTGGACGACTCGCAGTTTCGGGCGTACCAGTACATCGCCAAGGGCACCAACCCGAAACAGTGGATGGACCCCGACAGCGACAACTGGCGCATGTCCGACCGCTGCATCTTGACCCAGGGGTATGACTCCTGGCGTGGTGCCTTCGGCGCCTCAGTCGCGTAAACACTGGAACGGGCGAGGGCGCCACTGTGAATCAGGAGATTCTGCTCAATACGGGCGGAACGTTGTATTACGACGTTCCCGGTGGGCGCCCTAGCTCGGCCACTGCGACCATCTACAATCCCGATGGCACGTCAATCACGTCGCCGACGGTGACCAACGACCCGACCAACACGACGCTACATAACGCGGCGTCTGCGGGTCACACCAGCATACACGTGACCTCTGCGACGGGCATTGAGATCCGACGCCGCTACCTGCTGACGAATCCCAGCGGACAGAGCGAGTGGGTCAGAGCCAAAGCAATCAACGGCACGACTATCACGCTGTTTGACGCGCTGGCATACGCTCACACCAGTGACAGTGCGCTTGTCGGCACGCGACTGACCGCGCCCGTCACCAGCGGCAACGCTGCGACGCTCGCAGAGGGTTACGAGATCCGATGGTCAGTGACCGTCGACTCAGAGTCACACGTCTACGTTGACCAGTGGGACGTGGTCCGCCAGATATGGCCTGACCCACTGCTTGCTCAGTGGGAGTTCAGGCGCCAAATGGGCGACCTTGCGCTCGACCTGAGCGAGTCCATCGCTGACCGAGGCGAGGACTTTCGCGACAGCGTTGAGGAAGCGGTCACAGGCGTCAAGACAGACATCCTAGTGCGCGGGCTGCATCACAACCGCTTTCGCAGTCACAGCGAATTTAAGCGCCCGGTGGCGTGGCGCGTCGTGCTTGATTGGGCCGCTCGAGGTGAGAACGTGCCCAACATCTGGCAGGCAGAAGGCGCGCAGGCGTGGATCGACCACGTTGAGAAGCAGTATCACGAATGCCTGACAACGGCCTTGAATACGGCGCGCAGCTATGACGAGGACGAGTCAGGCGTGGTCAACGAACATGAGCGCGAGAAAGCCTGGGGCTTTGCGCGCCTGAGGCGCTAAGCCATGGCGGGCGAAGCGGGCCTTGTCATGGATCAGCTTGTCGAGATGATCGAAGCGGTCGAGGCAGAGAACGCATACAACGGCACGACCGCCTTTATCCATGACACCAGCACCGATGACGCGGAAGACCTATCGACCAAGCGCGGGCGCACTCGACGCTTTGTCATCGCGCTCAGCGGCGGGCGCGAGCTGGGCGGGCCGATATTCACGCAGACCGAGCCGTTTGAGGTCGAGCAAGAATTCAATGTCGGGCTCATCTATCCTGTCGGCAAAGACATCTTCACAGCGCAGAAGCGCATCGCCGAGGACATGGATAGCCTGACGCACGGCGTCATGACCTACACTAACTGGAACACGACGCAGACCAGAATCGTCCGAGTGACGGCAGCAGATTATGATATCAATGCCATCGGCGTTGAGGGTCAGATCGGGTCGTATGTCGTCACGCTGCCGATCACAGTACGTTATCAGCCGAGCTTCTAGACGGAGAGCGCAACCATGAGCAGAAACACACCGAAACTAAACTCCATTGGGCGCCTCCGCATCGCAGGCGAGGCGACCTATCTGACCGAGGTTACCGCCGCGCTGGCGTACTTCCAGCAGCTCGGCCTGGACCGCAGCGGGCTGACGCTTCCAGCTCTGCCCAACGCCTATCAGCGCGTTGACTTCCATCAGGATCAGATCATCACCGGAGCGCAGAACGGCGCGCTGAGCTTCCAGTTCAACCCGTTTGGCTACTCTGAGAGCATCCCGAGCGGCGCGCCGACGCACTCTGACCCGAGCGACAGCGGGTCAAGCCCGACCGCGTTTGACATGCTGATCGGCATCCTATCAAGCGCCTTGGGCAACGCCGTCGTGGGCGGATACACAGCCGACGAGAGCGGCAGCACGACAAGCCAGATCAGCGCGACGACGCTTGACACGTTCGACGATGGTCAGGCGTTCGCGTTCAGAGGCGACACCGACGACGAATGGGAAGTGGGCTGGTTCCAGGCCATCAGCAACGGCACGCCTGACACGGCAACGCTCCTGCAGCAGCTCGCCGACGTGCCTGCGACCAGCGGGACACACGCTGGAAAGCTCTGGGGCAGCTATACGGTGTTCAGCAAGGTCGGCCAGCCGTACAACTTCGACACGAGCAACAGCGCAGCCGGTGCGACGCCTCCGCAGGCGTTCACGATGGAGTTTCTCGGCCACGACGCTGACGACTCGCTGACGGGCCTTGGGTGCTTCCCGAGCTCCATCTCGTTCAATTTCGAGCGCGGCGAGGTGCCGACCTGCGACGTCACCATGTCTGTGGGGTACTGGTCCGAGGAGGGCAGCGGAGGCGCGCCGACCGCCGGTACGTGGTCGTTCCCGCTGCCTGAGTCCGTACTCAACGCAAAAGTCGTGTGGGGTGCTGACGCCGCGACCAAGCTGCGCGTGTCCGGTCTGACCGTTGACCTCAACCTCGACGTTCAGCCGATGCCCGACGTCTGCAAAAACGGCGGCATCGGTGGGATGTACGTCGCTGGGATGGACCCGACCATCACGTTCAACGTCTACCGCGACGTGTCAGAGGAGGTCACCGACTTCGCTGACCAGAACGGCAAGGCGTTCACTGCTTGGTTCGGTTCGCAGCCGGGTCGGATCATCGCCTTCTGTATTCCGGACGCATACGTGCAGGAGTACCCAGGCGTCGGCGAGGAGAACAACGCCGTCATCAGCACGGTCGTGCTCAAGCCTGGACCCAACACGGGCGACGGCGAGGCCGCCGCTGCTGACACGTCCAGCAACACGCCCTTCCGTATCGCGTTCCTCTAACCACTAGCCGAGGGAGCCCACACCCCATGGCAAGACCGCCGCTTATTCTGAAGCGCGAAACGCTTCGACTCGTCCATCCACTTGACGACGCCATTGACATCGAGGCCACAGGGCCCGACGCGCTGCGCGCTTATGCTTCGCTCGACAACCTGCGAGCAGGTGACCTGCTGATACGGGACGGCGAAGCGCCGACCATATACGAGGTGCGCGCAATGACCGACCACGAGCGGTGGTTAGCGCAGAGCCTGCTGACGGCAGACACCGACGACAAGCGCGAGCAGATGCTCGCGAACGCCTCCTACATGGCTTTTGTCGTGTCGGTCTGTCTGGTCAACGTTGAGAACCTAGAAGGCTGGGATCCGACGATGCGTGTCAAAGAGCATGGCGTCGAGTCCTGGGACACGCAGCTCGTCAACGCGCTGGGCAGTGACATCGGCTGGCTGTTCAGAGTCATCATGTCGCTCAGCACGCTATCGGCTGAAAAAAAAAGCTCCTGTGGTTGGCAGCTTGGCAGGGCAAGTGGAACGACGGCGGGCGGGACCCAAAAACAAACAAGCGACGCGCGCGCCCGTTCGACTGCCGCAGCGGCTGCTTGAATACGAAGGACCCGAGCTTCGCTGAGGCTTACGGGTGCCACAAGCCGAAACCAGGGATCCAAAACGTCGTCAACGGGTGCGAGTTCGAGCTTGACCGCTGCCCGATGCATTACCTGACGCGCCCTGACGACTGGCGTGACCGCATATTAGGTCTGTTTGAGGACTATGAGTCAGGTAATATCCACTCCTGGCCAGAGTCGTACACGGCGCCAACCGTGGAAGCGATCAGGCTATTGCACCGTCACGTGAGGGCCTATCAGGCCGACGCTATAGGAGGCTGACAGATGGCAGGCGGCAGACGACGGGGCGAGGCAGAGGCGCTGATTCGCCTGCTTGGCGAGGACAAGATCACAGAGCTAATCGAGCGCGCGCAGGCTGGCGTGTTCGGTATCGGTGAGGCGACCAAAGAGGCGAGCCAAGAAACAGACGGGCTGCTCGACGGTTGGAAGGGCTCCGTCGTCGTCTTCAATCAGGGCCTTGAGCTGGTCGGCAAGATTGGCGACGGCGTCAAAGCGACGTTCGACATCATCAAAGACGCCGCAGCAGCCGACGCAGTCAATAAGGCGTTCGCGGACCAATTCCAGGGCGCAGAGGCAGCAGTCGAGAAGCTGCGGAAAGCTGTCGCGGGTGCGCTGTCAGACCAAGAGCTAAAGAGGGTCGCGACGCAGTTTCAGCGCGCAGGGCTCGGCATTGACAAGACCTCGCAGGTGCTCAACGTTGCCGCTCGCATCAGTGCGACGACGGGTCAAGCGCTGTCGGAGGTCACAGAAGAGCTACAGGACGCCATCATCGGCGCGAGTGACAGCAACCTTGAGAAGTTCGGCATCATCGCTGACCTGCCCGAGCTGGCGCAGAAGTACGCCAAAGAGCAAGGCATCGCCAAAGACGAGATCGACAAGTCCGTTGAGAGTGCGGCGATACTCGACGAGATACTTGGCAACGTCAGCGACAAGTTCGCCGACGCCGACCTGACGAACCTGACAACGCAGGTCGGACAGCTTGAGGCGCAGTGGAAAAACCTAAACGACGAGGCCGCGCAGTTTTTCAAGGTCATCGCGGTCGGCGTCGCGCAGGACGTCGGGCTGATATCAGACGGCGCTGACAGCCTAGAAGGTCGCGTCCGAGCGCTGACCGAGGAGATGCGCGCGGCAGGCATCACGGTCGAGCAACTGGCAGACGCTCAAAAGGCGCTCAATGCTCAGTTCAGCATCGCGAACCAGCAGCAGATCAATGAGATGACGCCGCAGCTACGCGCGCTTGCGACTCAGTTTGGCGAGCTGCTGCCCGAGGTCAAAAACAATGACCTTGCGATGCGCCAGCTCAATGAGCAGCTCAAGGTTATGGCTCAAGAGAACCTGGGCTCAGTCAGTCTCGCCATGATGGATAGCGAGGAAGCGACCAAACTGCTGCACAATGAGATGACCTTTCTCGGTCAAGAGATGGGTGTAGCTTCAGAGGTCGCGAGCCAGCTAAACCGCGAGCTGCGAGCGCAGGAGGAGGCACAGTACCGCGCTGCAATCGCATCGGCAGAGGCGAGCAGGGACAAAGAGCGAGCGGCAGCGGTGTCCAAACTACTCGCCGCCGCTCGACGCGAGGAAGCCGCAGCGGAACGCAAGTATAACGAGGAGCTGCGAAAGAACGAGGAAGCACAGAAGCGCGCAGCGGCGAGGGGTCGCGCGCGAGGCGGCGGCAGAGGTCGCAGAGGTGCCGGGTTTGGCACGCTGGGCGGAATGTTCGGCGCGGTCGGCGCTCAGGTAGGCGGCGCGTTCGGTCCAATCGGCGCGCAATTCGCGGGCGCTTTCGGGCCTCAAGAGTTTGTCGGCCCGCCTGACCCACAGGATTTCATGCAGGCGGGCCCACCCGACGCCATGATCGAGCAGATCCTAAAGGCTCGCGACGCGGTCAACGGGCTGAGCGATTCGTTCGCCGCGCTGGGCATGACGTTTGAGCACACGTTGATCGAGGGCATGAGGCAGGGGACGCAGCTTCTCGCCGCAGAGGTCGACCGCATCAGCACCATATTCGCTAAGACCAGAGAAGCGGGCGACAGCACCGGCAAAGCTTTAGCGGCGTCCGTACCGGGTGCGATCAAAGCAGGCGGCGACATCGCCAAAGCGGTCGGCGCGTCGATGGTCGTCACAGAGACTCTTTATGGACTCGCAGACACAGCCATGGCTGCCACCAAGTTCGCAGCGTTCGACTATGCATCAGGCGCGCTTTACACCGTGTCAGCGGGTTTGCACTTTGCAGCAGCCGCGCAAGCGGGCGCAGCTAAGAGCGGAGGCGGCGGCAGTGGCGGCGGCGCTCGCACCGTACCGAGGGCACCAGCGGCGGCAATAGGTCAGCCCGCAGCAGCAGGCGGCGGCGGCGGACCCATGCAGATCACACAGGTGTTCTCCGGTGTCATGATTGGGCCCGGTGGCGTTCGCGAGAGCGCGCGCGCAGTCAAACAACTGACCGAGCAGGAAGCGACGCGCGGCGCACGCTCGGCTGACTTCATACCGGCGGGCTGATGGCGACTTATCTACAGGGAGCGTTCAGCGCACCAGCGGCGGCAACGGTTCGCGTCACGTGGTCAGCGGCAAACAGCGACTTTGTCATCGCAGTGGGCGACTACTGGCAGAACCATGACGCCATACTGACGGCATGGAACGCACAGCTTGACAGCGACTTCGGCGCTGGGCGGGTGCGGGTGTCTATCACCAGCGACACCGACGCGCACACAGGCACGCTGAGCGTCACGACGACGGGCGCGAACTTCTCGATCACGTGGAGTCAGACCGGCGACGGGACGGCGCTGCGCGATTGGCTCGGCGAGTCAGCGGACATCACGAACCAGCCGAGCGGGACCTCGTTTAGCAGCTATCACCGGGCCGGATGGTATCCCAAATATCAAGCGCGCGCGGTACTGCGCGGAGCTGTTAGAGAGCATCGCTCGCGAACGCTCCTGGCAAGCGGCAACGCAGAGACGCAACACAACCGCTCACCGTCTGACGCGCTGGGCGGGCCGTTTCAGCTATCGCTCGCACTGCACAACGGGACCGGCGAGTATGAGGGACACCAGCGGCTGACCGACTTTGTTGACGACATACACGACGAGGACGGCGCAGTGCCGGTCTTCACTGTCTTCTGGGGCCTCGATGGCGCCGAGTCGTCGCAGGTGCTGAGACTGGCAGAAGAGAACTTCGAGCTGATGCCGCGCATGGTCGACGGGTCAGCGCCGCTCGAGTATTGGCAGCTAGACCTGACCTGCGAGGTCGCAGCATGACAGCTTTTGCTGATTACACAGTCCATCGACTAACCCAGGGCGCGCCCGACAATGACGGCGGGCTGATAACGCTGACGAGTCCGACAACGGTTGTCGGCGCGAACGTCGACACCGGCAACGGGTCGGTCCCGTTCGGCTTCACCTTCAGTTTTGATAACGTCGACTACACCAGCGCCACCGCGTTTTCTGACGGGTGGCTGACGTTCAGCGGGTCGTCATTCGGCAACCCGTACAATAACGACCAGTTTGACGACTCGAACGCGACCATCGGGCTGTTCCCGTGGTGGGGTGACTTACGGACGGCGACGACCGGCGGATACGTCGCTTACCAGCAATTCGGGTCAGCGCCTGACCGATACGTTGTCATCGAGTGGAACGTCTACGGCTTCTTCAATCACAACGCGACCAAGCATCGCGCGCTGCTTTATCAGTGCGTCCTGCGCGAGACGACCAACAATATAGAGTTCAGGTACGACGCGCCGACGACAACGGGCAGCCCGTCAGGCGGTGACGGCGTCGTGGGCGCCCGAGTCAGCACGACCGGCACGGTCAACGGCAACATTCGGGAGTTCAGCGAGACGAGCGGCACGCCTGACGCTAACGGCGGGGTAAGCACGACTCCCGTTGATATGGCGCTGAGCTGGGCAGACGGTGGCGACTTCCCAGGTGACCCGACCAACGCGATTGAGGGCGCGGCGTTCAACTATCACTTTCGAGCGACCGCTGTCAGCGAAGGCGGCGGCGATGGCGAGGGCGAGGAAGAAGGCGGCGACACCTGCGGAAACCCACGTATCGACATTGCTTACCGGGTCTACGGCATCAGCGCTCACCGGCGCTTCCAAGTCGATTGGGGCAACCCAGCGGTCAGCGGGTCACCGACCAGCGTGTCACTCGACGCGGGCCTGTACATGAGCGCCGCCGAGCTTGCGTCAGAGATACAGACGCAACTGAGCGCAGCGATAGCGACGCCGACGTGGACAGTGACCAACGACGCGGACGGTAGGTTCTCGATATCGGTCGACGCTGGCGTGTTTACCATCACATCGTTGAGCCATAGCTTGCGAGACTGGCTCGGCTGGGACGCTGACATCGCCACACCCACGGCGAGCAGTACCGCTGACAACCTATGCGCGGGCGTCTTTGTCGGCGCGTTTCCATGGGGCAACGACGCGGTCGGCTGGCGCTACTCGCGAAAGGTCTGGAACGGACATCACCAGCGGGCGGGCGCGCTGAAGCTCGCCAAGGTCCGCACCTGGGAGGTCGACGCGACCATTGCACGCGGTGACATCGCGCAGTGGCGCAACGTCGGAAAGCTCCTGGCTCGCGGTATGCCTGCGACGTGGTATCGAAACGACACAGACACGGCGGCGTGGGCATGGGACAACTTCGACGGCAAGCTGCACGTCGTACTCGAGAGCGACGCACTGAACGAGTCGCAGTTGTCAGAGCTGGTCAATGACAACGTGTTGCGCGTGCCGCTCAAGTTCACCGAGTTCACCGACCCAGCCGTCGCAGCGGTATCCAACTTTGAGACAGGCATCGTCGCGCCCGAGCTGGGCCTCCGCTTCTATGCCTACATTCAAGGCATCGGTCGTATCTTCATCGACGGCGAGAGCTTCATCGGTCAGAACTCGTCGGCATGGTCTGCACCGACAGACAAGGCGAGCCAGAGCTACACGCTGACGCCATACACGCTCGACACGTCCGGCGGGATTCGGGACGTCGGCAGTGAGATTAGCCGCAGGTCTGGCGAGGTGTCACCTGGGTCGATAACGCTGACGCTCAGCGAGGACCGGAGCGGCACGCTGCTTGACCTATTCGCCACAGAGAAATCTGACGGGCTCGCCGCTAACCTAGAAGACGACCTCGACTATGACACGGCAGGCACTGGCTCAGTCCTGACCGTCGACACGACGACGGGCTGGCCCTCGAGCGGTCTAGCCTATCTGGGCCGCGAGACGATTTACTATCCAGCGACAGCGGCAACGACCATCGGCACGGCAGGGAGCAAGGCGACGCGCGACTTGTTCAACGACATCAACGACACCGGCACGACGTACGGCGACGTCGAGTACCTGCACAACACAAACAGACCGCAGGGCCCACGGGTGGTATACGATTTCCCGCGCTCCTGGGCGGGTCGCTGGTGCAGCGTGTGGGCGACATTGGTTGACCCGTTCGGGCGCGCCCTTGGGGCGGGATACAAAGGCTCGACCTGCTCGGAGATATACCGAGGGCGGATATCAGAGGAGCCGCGACCGTCTGACGACTGGCAGCGCTGGACGTTGCCAGCAGACGAGATCAGCGCCGTCTTAGATACCGAGGTCGGACGAGAGCCTATCCTGGGCACGCTGCTCAGGGTCCCTGGCAACGCCAAGCAAAACCAAGAAGCCGCCGCGTTGACTCCGGGTGAGTCACTGCCGCCTGAGGTGGTCGAGACGTTTTATCTCGATGAGGCTAACGCCAACGTGTTTCTAGAGGTGGAGCAGTACGTCGACACCAGTTACCCCGACACCGTTGACAAGGTCGTCTCGTTCGAGATCGGCCTGACGTCCGGTGTCTACACGTACAACGCGCTCCGCGACCATATAAGCGACAGCGTTGAATCCGCCGTGTCGTCAGCAGTAACGGCGGGTGACCTAACGCAAGCGTTCGGGCTGATGATCTATGATGACCGCTCGCTCGCGCTGTCTAAGACGGGCAGTGGATACACGACGGTCATCAGGTTCAAGTTCGCCGAAAGCGTGTTTCAGCTCATCGGCTACCCGTCGAGCGGCACCGACGTTGCAGTCATCGGCAACCCAGCGATCCCGACTAACTCGTTCGACTACCTTTATCCGACGTACAACGCTTCGCCCGTGTTCGTCAGCGAGACGTCCTTAGAGATACCGTTCTTTCTATCCGAGGACGCAGGCATCAACGCTGACACCGTGCCGTCGTCAGGCTTCGCGCGCATCGGCGGCGACGAGGGCGAGATCGTCAAGTTCAGCAGCGTTACTGACCTGACCGGCACCATACCGGGCCTGTATCAGCTCAACATTGAGACGCGCGGCGCGTTTGGAACGCTCGCCAAGTCATACACGACCGAGTGGAACAATGACTGGACTTATAGCGCGGGCGCTGTAGGCGTCGAGTTCGGCAACGCCTTTGAGGACGTCCACCCACTGGACGCCATTCTTCAGCTCGCAGTCAGCACCGGCGAAGCGTCGCATCACAGCAGCTTTGACACGCTGCTGAGGCGCACGTCGCCGCCGCTCAATCCTGACCACTTCGACCTCGACCAGATAGCGCAAGCCAAGGCGGATCTGGACATGCCGCCAGTCCGCATGTTTATGACGAAGCCGCGCAAGCTCAGCGAGCTGGTCGCGGGCTGGCTCGCGCCGTTCGGTCGCTTCCTGTACTCGACGCGCGACGAGGGCCTGTATCGAATCCGAGTGGGTCAGATTCTGCCGCCGCTTGAGAGCGAGGCGTCCACGGTCATCGACAGCGGAGCGGTCACGTTCTATGACCCCGCGCGCTGGCAGTCGGGTCTATCGAGAGTCGTCAACCAGATCGAAATACAGCCGACCTGGAACGTGCTCAAAGAAGAGCTGACCGACGACCGAGTCACGCTTGAGCAGGCTGACAGCGTGCAGGACTACGGGCGCAAAGGGAAGCTTTCATGGAAAATGATCGGGCTCTCAACGACCGCGCTCGAGATAGCAGCGCAGTCGATTAGCTGGGCCAATCGGATCTTCAACCGGCTGTCGCGCCCGTATCTGGTGCTTGAGCTAAGCACGGGTCGCGCTGGGCTCAGCGTTCGACCCGGCGACATCATTGACCTGACACTGGCAGGCGTGCCAGCGCTCGACGGTACGCGCGGCATGTCTGCACGGCGCGCTATGGTCTTGCAGGCGTCCTATACCTGGGAGACGCCTATCGAGTCAGGCAGCTCGACGGGTGCGACTCTGGTTGTCGCCATCGAGCACACAGAGCGATTCAGCACCTACAGCCCGAGCGCATACGTCACAGGCTACGCAGCCGGGGGCCCGAGCATCACCATCGACCCGACAGCGGGCCTGTTTCCCAGCGGCGACAAGGCAAGCGACCACTTCGACGCGGGTGACAAGATCGTCGTGTGGAATCCCGGCGACTACTCGACGCGCGACTCGCTGGACATCGTTTCAGTGGTCAACAACGTCATCACGCTGAGCGGCACGCTGACCAATGCGAGTCTGGTGACAGGTAACACCATCATTGAGCCTGCCGCCTATGGCACGGCGACCGCTGAGCAGCAGAAACACGCCTTCGTGGCTGACTCGTCAACCGTCCCCGAGCTGAGCGGGTCGGCTGAATCGTTCAAGTACGTGTGAGAGGTGGCGCCCGGTCAGCCGCTGCTTGCCGACCGAGCGCCGATGCGAACGCATCAGGTATGGCAACCTGCACGGGAACCTACCAGAAAAGCAGCGCAGTCTGGTAGTGTGCCGGTGACGGAGGACTTGTGGCCATCACTCTCAACAGCACGCTCAACAAAGTGCAGCCGTTTCGGCTGTCGTCGGGCCGACCGATTGCGACCGCTTACGAGTCCGACATTCAAGAGAACCTGCACTACCTGCACGCGCAGAGCTGGCCTAACTGGATGTCGCAGCATTGGCAGAGCGACAGCTCGACGCCATACCTTGAGCCGACCTCGACAGGCTACGTCCTGCACGGGATATGGCGGCGCCGAGTCTATGCCGACCTCGATGACCTCATTGTGGGGTATTACCGTGAGGAGCTTGGCGGCACGCAGTCAGGCACCATCAAAGTCGACCTCGCCAGCGACGCGGCAACCTACGTGCAGACCGACACCATACCGGCGGGCTCGGCGGGCGCTTGGGACTCGATGACGCTGGCGCAGGACCCAACGCAGACACGCGACACGCTGCGCTTGTACACGAAGGAAGACGCGACCGGAGCGACGCTGCGCGTTCACTCTGTCTACTGCCGACCTCGCAACCTGCCCAGCATCAGCGCAGGCAAGACCAGCGCCGGATTCATACCGCAAGACGCCCTGGTCTACGCCGCCAACGCGCCGCTGTCGTCATGGTATCGCCAGAGCCAGTATGACAGCCTGGAGGTGCTCCGGAAGACGCGCAGCGATACTATCGTTAATTGGTCGGAGGACTGGCAGATCCGAACGCCTAACGCGGAGGCATACCAGACGACCAGCAGCAGTTACGTCAAGGTCGCTCGGATTCGCTTTCGGTCCGGTATCGGTCAGGACACCATTGAATGGGCCTGCACGGGCTTCCGAACTGGCACGGCGGGCGGCGTCAAGTGCGCTACCGGATACATGGAAAAGCAGCTCGGAACAAGCGTTGAGCAAGCTTTTGCAGCGAAGGCGTCAAGCCCTTACACGGCAAACATCCACGACCCGAGTGACCTGACGTGTGTGCCTAACAAGTCGGATTACCTCAACGTCTACGTGAAAGGTGACGGGTCAGCGCGCGCCGTTCTCATGGGCCTGTCAGCTTGGTTCGGTGACGTCTAATGCAGATAGCGCCAAGCGGCTTTGACAACTGGCTGGCAGCAGGCAACGACCTGACGATCCGTAACGCGCTCGCGACTGAGGCAGAGCACGCGCTGCTGATTGACAAGTATTCAATGTGGCTCGCGACGTGGAAGCGTCAGGAGCCGAGCATCATCGGCAAGGCGTACTATTCCGGCACGACGTGGCGCATGAGGTCACGGGTCCCAGCGTTCACGCCGCACATGACCGCCGCCTTCCTCATCGACGGCGCAGGCTCAATCGCTGTCACCATCGACGGCAACGCTGAGACAATCACAGCGAACGTCAGCGGAGGCACAGCAGGCACGCATGATGTCAGCACAGCTCAGTGGGTGTTCCCGCCCGCGCTGCACGCGCTGACGCATCAGGACTCGCCGCAAGAGGTCGAGTGGCAGTGGGTCATCACTGACGCCGACGCATCGCATACTCTGCGAGTGTTTGCCGTTCGTCCGATACTGCTCAGACCGTCAGCGTCAGAGGCGCTGCCGTAACCAGGGAGGCGCCGTGATTCGATACACAAACAGAGGTACCCAGGTCGCGCGCGTACAAGCTGCGCTGATAACGCTCGGCTATGACGTCGGCGGGACCGGCGCAGATGGCATCTATGGGCGCAAGACCGAGGCCGCTATCACGCATTGGGCGAGTGACCACTGCGTCGCACGGCAGCCGCGCAGACTGCACGACGCAGCGATTACTGCACTGCTGGGGATGGCAAGCGACGACCCGGCGCCCGTAGAGGTCACACCCGTCGAGGCGTCGCCTGAGCTTGTGTCAGTCTACGGTGACACCCGTTATACCGTCAGCGGCGTCGACACCAGCGGACACCAGAAGTCGAGCGCGCTTGACCTCGTCGCCATGGCAAAGACCGAGGCGTTTCACATCGTCAAGGTCACCGAGGACAGCGGATACGTCTTCAAGGACGCCGCCGCGCGCCTGGAGGCCATACGCCAGAGCGGGCGCCTCGCTGGCGAGTATCACTTCTTTAGACCGTCTGACGGTTGGGAAGACGACTTCGACCACTACCTGAAGCACAGTTGTTATCAACCGGGCGACCTGCCGCCGATGAATGACCTTGAGAAGGGCAAGCGGCGCACGTGGAAAAACGGAAACCCAAGGCCCGCAGGTCGCACTGAGGCGAATTTCAACGTGACCGCCGCCTATGAGTTCGGCGCGCGGGTCGCGGAGAAGCTGAAGCTTGACTATCTGCTGCTCTATTTCACGTCGCCTAGCTGGCAGTGGTACATGAGGGAGGCAGACGACGACCTGCTCACGCGCCTCGCGACCGTCTACCGGCCCGTCTGGGCAGAGTACGTCAGGAAAGACAAGCAGATCAGCGCAGACCCGTCACTGCTCCGCAGTTTCAAGTTTCCAAAGTGGAAGAAAGCGGTCAAAGATGGCGCACCATGGGCGGCGCCGGTGATTCACCAGTGGACAGGCAAGGGCAGGGTCCCGGCATACGCCAACGGGAAGAAGGACATCGACAGGTGTCTTATGACCCAAGCTTTGTTTGACGAGGTGACCCGATGAGCGGATTGATTGATTTGAGCGAGAAAGGCAACGGAGCGAGCGGAGCGGCGACCAGCGCGCCAGTCGAGGCGCCGCCGGATCCACAGCAGATGATCGCTCAGATGCTAGCAGAGCATCTCCAGGCGGCGACCAGTGGCGGCGGCGACAGGCCCGCGAGACATTACACGTGGTTTCAGATCCTGATGTCCGTACTCGCGACGGGCTTTATCGGCGGCGGCGGAACCTGGGCATATACGATGCTCGACCGCGCTGAGCAGATCAGCCAAGCACCTGAGATCAGCAAGCGAAACACAGAGGCCATTGAGAAGCTGACCGAGGCAAGCGAGATGCAGACCGAGGCGAGCGCGCGCAACATGAAGGCCATAGAGGTCCTGACCCGAGCGGTCGCAGGTGAGCGCGACGAGTTGACGGGCCGACTTGTGCGCCCTGGACTGGTTCAGAACGTTGAAACGCTGGCAGGTGAGGTCCGGTCAATCCGAGCGCATACCGTGCCGGGTCCGGTTACGCCGGTGACACCAGAGCGGAGGCTATAACGTGACTCTGAAAGGTATCATCATCGCAGTGGCGCCGCTGCTGCTTTACTTTGTGTGGGGCTTCGCGCACGCGGCACAGGTCGCGCCCGCTGGGCCTCCTGACTGGCTCTGGCAGCTCGCTATGGCTGCGCTGGTCGCAGGCACGGGCGTCAGCGCGCACGGCATCAACCGGCGCGACATCGCGCGAGGTGGCGACTTCAAAGCCAACACTCCGACCACACCACAGACCACAACGCTAGAGGGATGAGAACAATGCGAAGACGACATCTGGCCTCCGCCGTCATGGCTGGACTAATCATCGTGTTCGGCGCGAGCTGCACGACGATTGAGACGACCAAGCAAGATCAGGTCGAGGTGCTGCTCAAGGTGAGCGCGCCGTATCGGGTGCAGGCCCGTGTGAACGGGAAACCAAAATGCACGATGACCGGCACGGGCAAGCTGCTGTTGAAGGGCCGCCCTGGCACGTGTCTGGCTGTCGGCGACGGCGGCGTCTTTGAGCGGGTGACCTGCCCATGAGCGCGTTACTGACTGAGCAGGAGCTCGAGGACATCAAGCGGATCGGTGTCTCTGCTGGCCTCAAGGCGATAACCGAGGGCGAGCTGAACACCGGCGACGTCATCGCCGCGCTGAACGTCGGTATCAAGGCGGCGTTTCGAGCGGCGCGACTGGTTGAGATCCGCATCGTCCACGACGGCGACGCGACCGGCGAGCTGGTGTTAGACGACGAGCCAGAGAAAGACGCCGAGCAGGGGAGCCTGTTCCGATGACAGCGGTAGCGAGACAACATGGGTTCAGCGTACTCGGAGGTCAGGCTCCCGAGGCTATGACCGCCAGGGTCAGCCGCAGCTTCTCCGAACGGCTGAGGTCGGTTTGCGGGGTGGGCAGAGAGGCGACTCTCTTGGACGCCTTCGTTGTCAACGTATCAACAGGGCTCGCTTCCGCCGTGCCCGAGTTTGTGTCGGAGGGCGAGCCGGAAGACAGATTTGGTTGGGTCGAGGACATCTACTCGGCCGTTGACAGCGGCGAGCGCATTCGGGCGGCAGACCTCCTCCTTGACCATGTTGACGACATGCTTCTCGAAGGGGCCTTTGAACTCTGCAATAGTCTCTTCCACATCATCGACCCGAAGAGGCTGGACACGCACCTGCTGATCGGGGTGCTGACGGCAACGCTTCCGGCCGCTGCTGAGCTGCGTGACCGTCCGAAGTTCGTGGTGCGGGCTGAAGCGTATCTGTCCAAGAGCGAGTCACCGGACAGGGTTCGGCAGTTGCTTGAAGGACTCGGGTAGGCCAGGGAGAACCAGTGCCCTCAGTCGAGTTCGATCACGAGGTTGCGTTTGCGGACAGCGGTGCGCCCGCAGCGGCCGTGGTTTGCCGGATCCCGGAGGGGGGGCCCCACGCCGGTCTAATGCACCTGTCAGAAGGCGGCATGATCGTGATGAAGTCGCTGTACGACACCTCACCAGGAGGTAGATCCTCCACATGTGCGACAAGGCCGAGCAGGGTTGAATATGTAAGAGGATCACACGCCCGAGCGGGTTGTGTGAATTGCTCGACCTGCCCGACGACTACCGACCGAGGGTCGGCAACTTGAGCAGATGGCGCAGCCGCTGATGAGCTGCGCGCGCGTATCGCTCAGCGTTCGAGCTGGCGTTGTACGCTTTGAAGACTGACCGAGGGCGCGACCAGCGCCAGCGGATTGATTTAGCTCGCAGGACCTTGACCAACCAGCGCAGCCCGACGCGAGGCACGCGCAAGCGCTCACAGGTCGGCGTCGGTCCGTATCCCAGCCGAGAGTTACCCCAACGGGCCCGAGGTATGACCTGACCAGGACCGCAGCCCGTACCGCGCGCGGGTGGGTATGGCGTCAGCGTCGCCGCCGTTTCAGTGGCCCAGATAGCAACGACAGCCGCCGCGCAGTCGCGACCTGATGGCGCCTCGCGAGGACCAAGCCCGCAGGCATCAACGACCCATTGCGCGCGCTCGTCAAGCTCGAGGGCCTCGCATGAGTGAACGTCACACGCGCCGAGCGTCAGCAGCATGGTCGACACGTCGAGCACGGTCACCGCTGTCGCCCGACAATGGCGGCGAGCACCAGCACGGCAGCCATAGCGACGAGCCAATATAGGCGACTCATGGCGTCGCCTGCTCCTCTGGCGCGGCGTCAGCATTGCGACGCGCTGCGCGCGCGTGCAGGGCCTCTGCGATCAGTATGGTGGCGAGGGTCGCGCCCATTGACGGGCACTCAGGGCGCGCTGACTCGCTTTCAAACATGGTCAACAGCGGACCTTTTAGGGTCACGCCGATCCGTTTCACTGGCAGTTCGGTTTTCATGTCGGTCAGTTTTGAGCTTTTTTCAAAAAAAGTCAACAAAGACCTTGACCGGGACAATCTGCCCGCGTACTGTCGACCCACAAGCAACGGAGGAAGACACCATGCACGCCGGACAGATTCTAATCAGCACCTGGGGCCACGACCAGACCAACGTTGACTTTCACAAGGTCGTGTCAGTGACCAAGTCGGGCCGCGTCCGCATCGCGCCCATGACGTCAGACCACTACGCAGGACCGAACGATCAGACCATGCGTTGCCTGCCCGGTGACGTGGTCGAAGGCTTCAAGCCCGTGCTTCGCACGGTCAAGTCTTGCGACTGGATCGGTGATTACGTGCAGCTTAGCAGCTGGGGCCGTGTCGCGCGCCCGTGGGATGGCAAGGCCGCCGTCGCGACTGACTCACGACACGGGCACTAGGGGGCGCCGATGCCTAGCGCAATCAAAGGCGACTGGTGCGCGTGGCTCGTCATCTGCGAGCACACAGGCGGGCGCCGCTTTGAGTACCAGCAGGAGGCGCTGTGTCCAGGCGGCGCCATGGTCATGGTCTATGACCTGATCCAATACATGGAACGGCGTCACAGGTACGGCGTCCCCGAGCGGGTCGTGGTCGAGCTGGCGTGTCAAATAGAGCTTGAGGTCAAGGGAGTCGAGGCATGATAGGTCCGTATCAAGTGGTCATGATTGTCGTATTTGCAGCGCTCGCCGTGGGCGACTGGTTCATCAGGCGCGCGGAGCGATGAGCAGACCCAAGAGCGACCCGCTGGACGTCCAGCTATGGCGTCAGATGGAGTCAGAAGGCGTGCCGCGAGGCGTGGTCGCTCGCGTCTGCGGCGTACACGTCAACACCATACTGAATCACCTGGGGCCCTACAGAGGCACCGGAACGGGCGTCAGACCTGACGTCCGACTGAAACTGACACGGGACACGCTCAGAGCATCAGCGGAGCGACGGAGGCGCAGACAGCAATGAAGGGCGGTATCTGGGTCAAGCTCATGACCAACATCAACAGTGACCGGCGCATACGCAAAGCAGGACCGTTCGCGCTGCAGGCGTACTGCGCGATCCTACGGATGGCCAAAGACCGAGGCGACGGCGGATTCGTACCGTCTGACGACTGCGACGGCAGCGAGCTGGCGTACTGGGAGAACCTGCGAGGCTACGAGTCAGAACTTGAGCGCGCACGGGCGCAACTGGTCGAAACGGGCGCGCTGATTGACGTGGACGGCGGTTATGTTGTCGCAGCTTGGGACAAGCACAATCGGAAAGACCCCACAGCAGTCGAACGCAAGCGGCGACAGCGGGCAAAGAGCAAAGCAGACGACACAGAACAGCGTGACGTCACGGGTGTCACGGTGTCACGGCGTGACAGCGTGACGTCACGGGTGTCACGGCGTGACGTGCGTGACGTCACACAGACAGACAGACAGACAGAGAGAGAGACAGAGAGAAAGAATACCCCCAAACCCCCACAGGGGGGTGTCGAGGCGTTGGAACACTTCAACCTGACAATGGGCACCCGGAAGAAGGCAGGCGCCGAACTGGCTCAAGGGCTGCTCAAGTCAGGTGTCAGCCTGGAGGACATCAAGCTGGTCACCGAGTGGATACGCCACAGCAGGCACGACAGAGCCAAACTCCTCAGAGGCGAAAACGACCAGAACCGGACCTACGGGCTAAAGACCATCTGGCGGAAGTCCAACTTCGGCGAGTATCTGGACTTTGCGCGCGAGTGGGCCGACAAGCGAGGTCAGAACGGACAGCGCAGCAACGGGCAGGCACGTCGGAAAGGCTCAAGCCTGTACGAGTACGAGGGCAAGCTCTGGCCAATGTGGACGGACGGCACGCTTCGCGACCCGTCTGACGAGTCGCAGGTCATAGCGCAGTGGGACGACTCCCGGTGTGAGTGGGTGAGGGCGTGACGTGGTTACTTCCGAAACAGCTCTGCGATTGTTCAGCGTGTGCAGCGGAACAGCCATGCTCGATGAGGGCCTCCACACAGCGATGCACGTCCACGGGCTGCGCTCACAAGTGGTGGGTTACTGCGAGCGGGAAACCTACACAGCGAACCTGCTCGTGGACCGAATGGAAGCACAGGCCTTGGAGCCAGCGCCTGTTTTCGCGGGCGACCTCGGCGACATCGACTGGGCTCAGTGGGTGGGTCGAATCGATGGATTCGTCGGCGGGATACCTTGCCAGCCATTCAGCCAAGCAGGACAGCGGAAAGGCACAGCCGATAAGCGCTGGTTATGGCCGACGCTATGGGAGGCAATGCGCCGAGTGGGAGCGTGGTTCTTGGCGCTCGAGAACGTCGCAGCTTTCACTACTGCCGGACTCGAACCACTGCTCGGTGACCTTGCCCAAAACGGGTGGGTTGCGGAGTGGGGCTGTCTACGAGCGTCAGACGTTGGCGCGCCACATCAGCGCAACAGGTGGTTTCTCGTCGCCTTCGACGCCACACATGGCACCGGATGGCTTGATACTGACCGACGCTTGGCCAACACCAGCGGCATCACTGCATCAGAGCAACGTGGCACTGGGAGCGGACGGCGAGCGAAGCGGAAAGGTCAGGCCGTCGCTGAGCGGTCTAGCGAAAATGTGGCCGACAGAGTCAGCGACAGATTACAAGGGCAGCAGCAGGCCCGGTCAACGACGCGGTACGTTGTCAGAGGCAGCAGAGCAGACTTGGCCTACTCCGACGAGCACCGACGCGAAAGGCTCAAGGCGGGTAGGTGTAGCGCCAGAGAGCAACCCAGGAGTGACGCTCACGGACGCGGCATTTTCCCACCCGGCCCAGCAGACCGAAAAACTTGGGGCAAGGTCGCGCCGAGTTCTCAACCCGCGCTTTGTCGAATGGCTGATGGGTTGGCCTTTGGACTGGACAAGTCCCGACGCGACCGCTTGCGAGCCTGCGGCAATGGCGTCGTACCGCTGCAAGCTGCTGTCGCTTACGCTGAACTGTTGGAGAGGCTGAAGGCATGAAAGCACGCAACGATCAGTGTCCCGAGTGCGGACGACGCAAGCCGATCCAGTGGGCCGTGTGTCTGCTCTGCCCGATGGACAAGCACGCAGACGAGCAGCGAAAGCAGCGCGAGGGCAAGTGACGCAGGCAACACCACAGACGCCGCTGTCGAGTCAGCGCGCCGAGTCCTGGCTCGTAGGGGCGGCGATGAAGCGCCCGAGCGACGTGCTACCGCACACGACCGAGCTGACGCCTGATGACTTCAGCCGCGAGGACTACCGCCACGTCTGGGAGGCTATCAGCGCGCTCGTACAGCGGCGGGCGCCCGTGTCGGTCCTGTCGGTCGCGGAGGAGTGCATCGCACGCCAGACCATCGGCATTGTTGGCGGTCCTGCTCAGCTCGACCAGCTCGCCGCAGAGGTCGACACCACAGCAGGCAAAAGCGTCGAGTTTTACCGTGGGCAGGTCGCGCGACTGGCGCGTCTGCGGCGGCACGCTGCGAGCCTAGCGACCGAGGCCGCCGCCGCCTATGGCGAGGAAGCGCGCAAAGACCCAGACGGTTTCATCGCTTCAAGCCTGTCGCGTGTCGGACAAGCGAGCAGCGAGACGAAAGTGGGCGGGCTCAGGCCGCTCGCTGATGTCGCCACAGAGGCATGGCAGAGCCTGAACGAGCGCCTCAACAGCGACTGGTCAGCGGGTCTGCCCGTGGGTCTGCCCGGTGTCTCGCAGGCGCTGACGCTGCATAAGGGCGACTTGCTTTGTCTCGCTGCGCCTCCTGGCACGGGAAAAACGGCGGCAACGTTGCAGATGCTGCACGCGCACGCGGCGACGGGTCTTGGCTGGTGTGCGATGTTCTCGCTCGAGATGCCAGACGAGCAGCTCGTCTTCCGACTCGCAGCAGAGCGCAGCGGCGTCAGTACGCACGACATCAGGACCGGAAAGCTAACGCGCGACCAGCTCGCCTCAGTGTCGAGCGCGCTCGGCAAGCTGTCAGAGTCGCGCATATTGGTCGACTCAACACCAGGGCTCACCATCGAGCAGATCGCAGCCCGAGTCAGGCGCGCCAAATTCCAACACGGCAACATTTGCAGCGTCGCGGTCGATTACCTGCAACTGATGGGTCGCTCAAAGACGCTCAGCCGCGACACCAGCAAGAATGATTGGGTCGGTCACAACGCTCAGGGACTCAAAGAGCTGGCGAAGACCGAGGGTACGGTCGTCGTCATGCTATCGCAGCTCTCGCGCGGGTTTCTGAAGCTGGGCAGAGAACCAGACCTGCACGACCTGCGCGCGTCAGGCGAGATTGAGCAGGCACTGGACGCAGCGCTGTTTTTGCACCGTGAGAGAGACGAGGACGAAGAGCAGCGAAGCGGGCCGCCGTCTAGTGAGTGGGGCCTGACGCTGCTGCTACAGAAACAACGGAACGGGCCGCGCGGGCGCTGGAGTGCGCGCTTCCACGGCCCATCAATGACCATCAGGGAGGCAACATGAACCAGAACGACCAATGGCGCCAGCTGGGCGTCAACTGGATGAGATGGGACGGGCAGACGCTGCGCTCTGTTCGCAAGGTGTCGAACGGTTACGAGGTGCGGATTCAGCACCTTGACCGACCGACTAGGGTACTCGCCAAAGTGGACACGGACTGTCGAGGTCGCGTGTTAGCTGATGACTGGGAGGTGGCAGCGTGAACGTTGACCGCGCATTAGTCGGCCACATCGTGGAGCGGCTGAAGAATGGCCAATTTACCGCTAAAGAGCGCCCAAACGCGGGCGCCATGTCCGACCATCGGACTGAGGTGCTCAAGGGCTGGGTCGAAGCGCTCGACCTGACGACTAGCAAGCTCGCGCAGATGGCAGGCGTGAACGTTCGCACAGTCAGACGTTGGCTCAGTGGCGACGTCCCGCCGAGTGACTGCGTGCTGCGCTACCTGCGCGCCGTGTGGCTGCTGCGCCAGATGCAGCAGTCGGAGCGCTGGGAGTACCTGCTGACCGACGTGGGGACCCGGCAATACGCCGAGCTAATCGACCAGCCCGTCACGCTGCGACGGCAACAGGGGGTGATTCGGCATGACTGATCGAGGTATGGCAACCGAACAAGTCTACAGCGTTCACGCGCCTGGACTGATACCAGTGAGCATCAATGCTCGGATGCTGCCGACAGCGCGAAGCGCGCGCGGTAAGCGCCGACCAGGGCGACCCGTTCGCCGTCGAGTCGCAGGGCTCGCAGTGACACCCGAGGTCAGAGCCTATCAGCGAAGCCTGCGCCTGCTCGCGCTCGCAGAGCTTCGCCGTCAGGGACTCTGGGAGCCGATGACCTGCACGGTCGCGGCGCTCGTCGTCATGCGCGGGACCAAGCTCGACGCAGACAACGGCAGCAAAGACACGCTCGATGCGCTCGAGGGCGTGGCATGGGTCAACGACAAACAGGTGCGGCTGCTGTCGTGCATGGCCAGCACGCGAGGCCAGCGCGGCGTTGAGGTCCACTTCGGACCCGTCACGCTGGTGAGTGAGCTTGACGCGCTGCGGGATGCCATCTTTGCAGCATTGGAGGCGGCATGACAGCAGAGCGCAAAAAGCTCGCGAAGCGCTTTGTGAAGTGCGAGCGCTGGCGATGGATGCCCGGAATGAGGGCCCTATACACTGGCGATCAGTGTCATCGGGTGACGATGGCAGATGCCTATGGCGTGCCAGCCATCATCAGGCCGCCGCACGCGCGTTGGGCGTGGCCAGACCTGACCGACCCGGCGACGCTGGGATGCATCCTGGCTCTAGTGAGAGAGGCAACGGATGACCGCCGAATCCACTGCCGAGCGCGAGCAAACGTTTATCGAGTCTACAGCGGGGTGAGCCCTGTCGGACGCTGGATGGAGTCAGAGGCAGAGGCTTTGCTGTTGGCATTGGAGGCGGCATGAATCGGGAAACACTGAGCAACGACGAGATGCGCGCGCTTCTGCTGCAACTGCTGAGCGAGCCTGACCCAGAGTCAACGCTAGAGGCTGAGCTGGTGAGTCTGGGCTGGCGCGTGCTGAACGCTGACTACCTCGTAACCGAGTGCGACCGCTGCATGAAGTCAAAGCGCGGCTTCTGCGACCTCGCACTGCATGAGCTGAACGCCTCGCAGTACAAGAGCGCGTGTCAACGCGAGGCTGACGTCCGCTTCCTGGCTGAGCAGGTGCTGAGGGACACCGACAACCTGACGCAGTTTGGCGACCAGCGCTGGCACGTCGGGCCGTATCGGCGCGCCGACGACGGGCGTTGGATATCAATCACCGTGACCGCCGCAGAACCGAGCGCTTCTGTCGGTTCGACTTCCTCCGCGCCAGCGTCTGCGCCGGTCACACCTTACGAGCAAGCGGTCTTTCACTGGTCCAGCATTAGCGGACAGTGGGAGTCGACCGTTGCACGACGTCACCCGGACGGGTCCTGCGAGGTCTGGCTCAAGGCGAGCCAGTCATGGGCACCGTTCAACGCTGACGATCCGCGTTACCGCTGGCAGGTGCCAACGGACACAATGGACCAACCCACAGCAGCTCAGGAAGAGTCCCGCCCGACTGCCGCTGACGAGTCCCCACGCTCGCCTAACTCGTCAGCGGTGGTCGACCTCAGTCCTGTTCAGCAGGTGCAGGCCATCGCACATAAAGCGGGCCTGCTGGTTTCCGAGCTGCTCGAGGACGTCAGACAGGTCGAGGAGCCCGAGACCTACGCCAGCGCGAGCGAGTATCTGCTATCGAAGGTCAGCGAGCATCGACGCCGACAGTCCAGGCTAAAAGCGCCTTCATCGGTCCCGCGCACGTGGCCGAGCGACGTTGGGCATGAGTGCGAGCGCTTCCTCGTCTACAAGCGCACTATGGGCGAGCAGGCGGCGCCGACGAACGAGCGCGCGCAGGGCTACTTCCTGAGCGGTCGCGTGCATGAGGAGGCCGCACGGGCCGAGCTTCGCGCGGCTGGCGTGGTCATCTGCGACGACGAGAAGAGCGCGCAGTGGGACACCGGCAACACCGGAGGCCGCATCGACGGGTCAATTCAGGTTCCAGGGTCGCGCGCGGTGGAAGACCGGGTGATCTTCGACTTGAAACGGTGCAATGACCGGACCTTCAACGCGGTCCGGACCTGGGACGACCTGACCAAGCAAGGCCCGTGGATGCGGAAATACCAAGCGCAGCTTGTCACCTATGCCGCAGGACTGAGCGAGCAGATCGGGCGCCCGTGTCGGCGGGTCATGGTCCTGCTCGTCAACGTCGAGAACTTCAGCTATCGACCCGTCGAGCACACGGTCACCGACGACGAGATTGACGCCATACTGGCGAAGCTCGAGCGCGTTGAGTCGCACGTCCAGGCTGGCACGTTGCCTGACCGAGTCGACGTCGAGCGCGGCTGGTGTTGGAGCAAGGAAGGGCGCCGGATGTGCGCTTTCGCTGAGTCGGTCTGCTGGCCAGAGAAACCCAAGGCGACACCGGCGAAGCTGGTGAAAGACGACCAGTTCGCCGCAGACGTCAAGCGCCTGCTGGAGCTGAAAGCGGACAAGCGCGAACACGACGCGCTCGACCGACGCATCAAGGCAAGACTGAAGAGCACAGAGGAGTGGGGCCCGGAGCTGATTGTTGTCGGCGCTGGGGCTCGCATCGTACAGGGCGCGCGAGGCGTCCAAATCAAGGAGGCATGAGGCATGGCAACCAAGATCGACAAAACACCATTGGTCACTGAGGAGCTGAGCGGGCCGCCGCCTGCTGTCGACGTAGACGATCCGAGCGCGGGCGCGCTAGACCATGGGTCACTGCTCGAGCGTATGCTGGGCGACCATGACGCACGCGAGCGACTCAAGGTGGCAGCGTCAGTCAGGCAAGAGCACATCAGGACGGTCATTACCTATCTCGTCCCGCCTGACTGCTGGATTGACCAAGGCGGGCGCGCCTATATCGAAGGTCAAGGCGTCATGGCAGCTTGTCAGGCGCTCGGACTGCAACGGGTCGGTCAGCCGGTCTTTGAGTGGCTGCGCGACGAGACGACCAAGCGGCGCTATCTGATGGCGTCAATCACGCTGCAAGACCTCCGCACTGGTCACAAGTTTCCGCCCGTATTCGGCACCAGGGAGGCAGGCGCCATCACTGACAGCGATCAGGACATCAAAAAGGCCGCAGTCAAGAACGCCTTCCATCACTTCGGTGTCGAGTTCTTAGGCCTCGGCGGGCTCAACACCAGCACGATCGAAGAGTACACAGGGCGACCCATGGGCAAGAGCGCAGGCTACAAAGCAGGCTCGCGCGGAGGCAAGCACGCGCACACGAAGACCGCTGCTGATGGCGTCGTTCGGTGGCCATCAGGTCGACTGCAAGGCAAGCCGATCCCAGAGTTCACTGATGAGGAGCTTATCAAGCAGGGCGAGTGGTTGGAGTCCCGCATCGAGGACCCACGGAACGAGCGCTACCGGGCGAGCAATCAGCAACTCCTCGACGTGCTGCGTGAGGAGATGGACAACCGGAGGCAGGGTGCGTGACGGGCTCTATAGGTGCCCGACGTGCGGCGAGGTGCTGCACAGTCAACACGCCGAGCTGGTCAAGGGCGGCGGGTGGTACTGGCACGACGTTCCAGACTGCTCGACCGCCTGCGATGGTCCGGCGTATCCAATCAACAGCAACAAACACAAGGCCGAGCAGATGACGCTCGGAATAGGTGAGCCCACATGCTACCGCGACCAATAGGCGGGACGGTCCTGCTCAAGCCGCACCGTCAGTATTTCAGCGACACCGGCGACCTGCACGCGCACTCGAGCGGGCTTTATCTCGGACGGGACAAGGACCATCCGATAGGGCACGTCATGCGAGTCGCGCCATGGGTCGAGGAGAACCTGCCGCAGCTCGTGCCGGGTCAGCAGGTGCTATATCTGCGCGAGGAGATGGCCGACTTCTACCAGGGCGACAAGCTGTTCAACCGGGTCAACGTGCGCGGTCAGTGTCCCAAGTGCGGACACGCAAAGCCGAACGGGCGCATCATTGCGCTTGTCCATACGGACGGGTCACTTCGCGCGCTCGGCTCGACGGTCATCGTTCGCATTGAGCAGCTCAAGCAAAGCGAGGTCATCGACACGCTGACAGCAGAGCAGGCGCCGGTCAGTCAGATCGTGAGCTTTGGACCGCGCGCCCGGTGGGATGTCGGCAAGCGGGTCTTGTGGCATCGCGAGCTTGGCGCAGAGGTCACGCTCGACAGCGGTGACAGCTACGCAGTCCTCGACACGCAGACGTGGTGCCCAATGTGCGGTTATGAGGTCAGCGAGGCCGAGCTGCTCGCAGTCGTGCCAGAGGGCCTCGAGGTCACAGGCGGGCTCAAGCAAGACCTGCCAATGACCGCAGCCAAGCGGCGCACGACCTACAGGCCGCCGCTCCGGTGAGTCGTATCGAGTGCCGGTCAACCTGCACGCAGTGCGGACAGGTCGCGCGGTTCGTCCTGGCTCTGTACGAGCTGCCGCTCCCGCGCAGGTATCCCGCGCACTGCTACTGCTGCGCGGCTAAGGGTCGGCGGTCGGTCCAGTGGCATCGGTTCGAGTGGTCTGACTACGACCCGAGGATTGACAGCGGGACGTCAGATAAGCCAGACTGACAACGCTGCCAGAGGCCCATGAGGCCCAGTGAGGCCCTAGAGGCCCGCAACATCAACCCGCACCTGTGAGCGCCTCGAGTGCCGTGCGGGTTTTCTTTTCCTACCACTTGACCTTGTCAGACCAGTACGCGCCCGACATCTTCCCTTTCGCGATGTTCTTCGCGTGTCGCGCCTTGAACGCAGCACGGCGGGCTTTCGCTGCCTTGCTCCTGGGATTCGACCCAGCACCGGACACGCCCTGCTGACCAAAGCGGATCAGTTTGACCTTGTCGCCTTCCTTCGCCAGCACGGCGTGCGACTTGGTCGGATGGTTCGGCGTGCGCTTCGGTTTGTTGTAGCCGGAGAACTTCTCGCCAGCTCGCTCGTACTTTTTGCCTTTCTTCTCAGCCATGGGTCACCTCGCAGTGGTCACAGCATAGCGAGCACAGGCAGGGCAGGACAACGCCAGAGGCGACAGGAGCGCTTCTGACGGTCGCTGATTTTCAACGGGCGAGGCATCGACACACCCTAGAAAACGCGACAGGCGCGCTCAAAGCGCCGCACAGGGCCCCCCATGCCACCTAGGGAC
>BCSF01000123.1_pt1 | contig 34133 bp, 17 predicted proteins | sample 1016431 | NCBI WGS metagenome assembly BCSF01 (sample SAMD00045685;SAMD00045686;SAMD00045687;SAMD00045688;SAMD00045689;SAMD00045690;SAMD00045691;SAMD00045692;SAMD00045684;SAMD00045690;SAMD00045691;SAMD00045692;SAMD00045684;SAMD00045685;SAMD00045686;SAMD00045687;SAMD00045688;SAMD00045689, study... | reverse complement strand
GGTGTCAAACAAGTTAGTTAAGTTCCAATCCATAATACCTTGGTCAGTAAGGAAGTTTGGAGTGTACTCGGCTCCTGAACCTCTTGCTACTCTTTGAATGGTTGGAAAACCTGCATGATAAGTTCCTGCATCACCACTCAATGTTTTGATCAAGTTTCTTTGGGATGTTTCGTTAATACCTGCACCATTTACATCTGTAAACAGTTCAACCATACGAGCAACTTTTTCTAACCATGCATCTGGAACTGCTGTTTGACCACCTACTGTGCCAGCACCCATTATTCTTACACCGTTAGTTGTAACTTCACGCTTGAAGAAATCACTACCATCACCAACAACATCAATAATTGGACCATTATTATATTCTGGATCTAAACTACCACTACCAATAGTGGCATCATAGATGTAGTCTTGAGTCAAATCACCAAGAACATATCCATCGTTAACAAGACGGATACCATATCCAGAATCAGTATATCCAAAACTATACAGTGCTCTAGGAGCATCAACTGGAACATGGAATCTCAGTTCTCTGGTAGTGGCACCATCAAATCCATTAATATAATTTTGATAGTTTACTTGAGATCCATCAAGATAATACGTCGTGTTGTGGGGAGCAGCATAAACATATTGAGTATCTCCAATTAAAATGCCATGCCAACCATCTTCTCTAGTAGAAATCAATAATTGATTACTATCATTACTAGCATCATCTTGATTAAAGATGTAAGTATTACCTCTAAACAGGTTTAAGAAACTTGGTCTGCTTCCATCAAATAAAAATCCACCATTAGAAACAGTAACATTGTATGTAACTGTTGTTGGAGTAACTACTGGTCTGGGGCGACTACCAGGAAGTTCTGCTTCAGTTCTCAGTCTATAAGAAGATGCGATTCTATCTACAGTTTTATTAGTATCGACATATCCATAAGGACCGTAAATTGGATATCCATCAAAGGACATACCAAGAATTTTTGAGTGCCCATCAGGATGACGTGCTAAAGAAGATTCCCCACCACCAAATGTAATGTTTCTTACACCCCAGTGGTCATACTGACTTCCACTACTACTAAGTTGATAAATCTTGACTCTTTGATTAGGTCTCCTAGCATCCGTTGGTACACCAATTCTCAGTGTAGTAAGAGTATCGAGACCTGCATTAGCATCTTCGTGTTCTGCTAAGACAGTAGAACCATATACAGAACCAAGGAACTGAATTCTTAATTCTTCATTACCACCATCAGGAAGTTCACCACCATTAAAGTCATTACCTTTAATAACTTCAACATCGAGTGTTTGTGTGTTTGTCAAATCTAAGACAAACTCCATAGCTTGCTCACCAGTTCCTCTGAAAGCAAAGTGTTGTCCAATGGCAAATCCACCATTTTCACCAGTTCCAGTTCCATTACTTGCTAAGGTAACGCCAGCATATGTAAGAGAATAATCATCTAAATCACTTGGAGCAATTTCTGTTCTACCTCTAAAAAATTCACCAACATAATAAGTATTTGATGTTATCTCATCATTTGGTGTGGAAGAACGCACCATATATCCTTCATCACCTTCATAACCAGACATATGATTATGAACCTTACAATAATAATAAATCCTTTCATTCTCGTCAGGATTCATTATGAATAAAGGTTTGAACTCATTTTCATAATCAGCAGCAGGTGCTTCAGAAAGACCTGTACTGTTGTAGTAAAGTGTTCCAGGGTTTACATTAATCAATCCATCTGGAGTGGTGCTGAATTGCATCGGGTGACCCTGAGGATGCGCTTCAGATGGTTGGTTGGATGAGTCTGTTTGGTCCCATAAAATTAAATAATTTGCTGGAACTTGAATATTTTCTGGAGCAAAATAATACTGACCAGGAACAAATGCCCCAAAATCTTCAGCATCTTCCCCAAATTCAATATAGAAAAGCCCGTTCGGGAACAAACGAGGTTCTTGAGATAATCTAAAAGTAAATCCGTTTGAACCTAGGATAATATCGTTCTCTTCAAAAGGAACACCTGTAAGACTTCTTACATAAACTCTTATAATTTGATTCTGTTGATTTCTAACAATCTTAGAGATTACACCCCTAGCAGTAGTCGATACACTATCAACAATTCTACCAACTTCTACATTCCCCAATGTCTCATCGACATTAGAAACATAAAGAAGAACATTATCAAACTCAACTTTGACTCGCCAAGTTGCTAATACTAATTTACCCCAATCCAATACGCCATTTCTCAATGCAAACTCTTCTATAAGTTTGCTGGATTGATAATAATAAGTGCCGCCATCAATAACAGCATCATAAGCATTGCTTTGCTTTACATATGGATATTTTACAGCGTCAACACCATATCCAATAGGAGCATTTCCATCTGTTCCCCACTCAGGAGTGTGCAACAATCCACCATTAGCCAAAATACCAATTGGCGTATCAATGTGATTTTGTCTAATTCCTGGGTTAGGAACGTCTTTTCCTCCCCTATAGATAAAAGTCTGGTCAAAAGTTCTGTCAACGACAGTATCAGAACCACTTGGTTCTCTCTCATCCATGAGGACTTGAGATGGTTTGGGATGATTATCGGATTGAACTCTTAATCTGTCAGTTAAATCTCCTTCAATTACTTGGAAGCTTGCAGATGTTGGTGAGTTTGGATGATTTTGCCAAATTCTATTAATATCAAATGATGTAATTACATTGGGAGTTTCTTGCTCTGGTACGATTTCAAGTCTTAATGGGTCGTAACCTCTACCTCTATCTAAAACTCGAACATGAACAATTTTTCCCGAATCTTCATCGATAATCGGGTACAAAAGTGCTTGTCTTTCAGGAATTCCACATCCAGTAATTGTTAATCTTGGAGGATCTGCTGGGTCATAATCCTGCCCTCCATTTACAACTCTTACTGCGCGAACACCAAAATTATCATCGAAAATTGGTTCGATGACAGCGCCAGTTCCAGGTACAGTTCTTGCCATTTATCAGCTTACGACGTTAATTGTTCCTTGCATTGCAGCGTGGGAAGTACATTGATAGTACAGTACATCAGGAGCACCAAGTGGTACAGTCCAGTACAATACTCCAGTCGTACTTCCAGACTGACCATCAGTATATGGAGTTCCCGCCAACCCCTGAGTGGATTGAATTCTGAATGGATGTGCCTGCCCGTTTACAGTGTTATCAAAAGCATATGTAAATCCTCTATAAACATAGAGAACTGGGTCATTAACTGTCGAGGGGAATCCAGGACCACTAAAAGTATAATCTGCAGTACCGTTTGCACCAAGTTCCCACCAGATTACTGGACTCCGTGTTACTGTCCATTGAGTTCCATTGTAAAATAGAGAGTCGCCCTGAACAATGCCAGAAACATTCGTATCGGTTAAAGCGGCAAGAGTTGTAGTAAGAGTTCCATTGAAATCTACCGTCAAAGTATCTCCACTAATACTTGTAACAATATTTGTTCCGCCAGCAATTGTTAGCGTATCAGTTTGAGAATCTGCTGTTGTAGAACCAGTATCAGCAGCAACTGTAGCAAACAAATTAAGAGCACTGATACCAGCAGCATCATCACCAGGAACCCAGTTAGTTCCATTCCACTTCAAAACTTGATTATTTGTTGGTGCGGTAGTAGCAGTGTCAACATCATTTAAATCGTTAATGCCAGAATACTGAGTCAAAAGAGCAGTTCTAGTATCACCAACACCACCAGCAGTGATATTCATATTGACATAGGGTTTATCATCGCCATCGACGGTGAAGAAATACCCAGGATACGTTGCTGCAGCAGGAGCATCTCCAATCGCAGCATATTCATTCTTATAATTTATTTTTGTAGGAAAGTCTACAACTCCAGTAGTTCCATTAAATGTATTTGTAATTCCACCATTACTAATCGTAACATTTCCTGTTCCATTTGGAGCAACGATAATATTACCATTCGAGGAGGAAATGATAGAGTTGCCATTTACATCAAGAGCAGCGGTCAGATTACTATAATCTGAGGGGATAAACGAAGAACCATTATAACGAAGAACCTGTCCCACAGCAGGATTCGTCACATTAACTGTCAATGTAGAACCATTTCCAATGGCATTATACAGTTCATTGAAATTGTCATTAATCTTGTCACCGCCAGTACGAAGAGTATCACCTGTATTATCATTTGCGACGGTGCCAAGACCTAATAGTTGTTTAGCCATTACTCGCTACAATTTTTAGTTATTTATGAGATTACTAGGGAAGAACTTCTGGATCGATGACCTCTTCGCCATACAATGACAGGTCTGGAGCAGTCCAATCATCAGGAACAACATTCTCAACTTCAATAGCGGGATTTTGATATCCGCTACCAGCAGAACTAAGTTCAACACCAGCAACACCAACGATTGCCTTGATATTTCCATCAAATCCAGAGATAGAGTCAATTCTAACCGTAGGTCTAGATGTATATCCAGAACCACCTGCGGTAACCTGTACAGACTCAATGAATCCAGTTGTCAGATTTGCTTGACCAATTGCATCCTTACCAAATACAGAACCAAGATAATCAAAGGTAATCAGCGAGTTGGAAGATTCAATAACCGCAACCTCACGGTCTTCAATTTCACCTTGAATGGAAATCAAGTCTCCAGGTTCGATTGGAGGTACAACTTCAGCAGCATCAACGTCTGCTTCAGAACCAACGTAAGAGAATGCAACAAATGTGGAACCTACGCGAGGGATTTCGGAGAAGATGATTCTAGAACCAACAATCTCGAAACCAACACCAGGTTCTTGAATAACGCCATTGAGCGAAACAATGATGTTATTCTCAGGTCTAATAACGCTGGACTGAACACCTTCTGTAAGCGTGAGTGAGTAGAAGACTTCATTACGCTTGAGGTTGAAGGATTGACGCAGAGAGTCAAACTCAAAGGAAATATCATCCAGTTGTCTCAGTTTACCAACGTAGAATCCAGTGAAGGATGCTCCAATCTCAGGTGCCTCAGTGAACTGAATCTGGTCAGAGAATGCTGTGTATGCATTTGTTCCACCAGGAGGTTGCAGGATACCATTAACAAAGATGAGCATATGACCTGCAGGATCGGGGAAGTATTCAGTACCATTATTAATGGTAAGTTTAAAGTTGGTTTGAGTTCCATCAAATCCTCTGAAAGAACGCTTGACGCGAGCTTTAAGGTCAACAGAATCAATAACTGCAGACTTATATCCATCAATACCAATAATGCTATCAAATCTATTGATAGTTCCAGCAAGGTCACTAAGGTATAATCTCTTATTAATACCAACATTGCGGATATCTTGAATAAGAGCAGAACCAGCGCCTGCGACAGTTACCTTTGTGGTAATAGATGCCAGTCCAAGTGGGTCAATAGAAGCAACACCATAATCACCAACAACATCACCGATATTAAGAGTGCCTTGAATTTGCTTTATGTAAACATAATTATTATCTAAATCAACTGCAGTAATAATTCCATATACGCTAGTATCTTTAGTCGCATCTGCTGCAGTAGACCTGTAAATAAAGTTGCCAGGTGTAAAGTTATTCAAGTCGGTAATGATGCTAATGCCAAGGCGAATATAACCATCCGATGCAATTCGGTCACCAACTTTAATATCAAGACCAGCGTACTTAACAACATCAATGTATTGCTTAGAAGATTCTGGATAAACAACCGAATTTTTCTCAAAAGTACCACTTAATGTCTCAGTATCAACTGTCAGTTTACCACCTGCGTTAGAGGTAACAGATGCCTCATTTCTATAGAATGCTGTGGGAGTGGCAGTCTGAGTGCTTGTGAATCCTCGGAAAGGAATGTCTTCATTGAATTCACCAATCAAATCAATAATTTGAATTCTGTCTTCAATGGCACTAATTTGAGCGGTAGTTGTATTTTCATTACCAACGATAGTATCGGTGATTGCCCATGTTCCATTCGTAACTCGAACATCAAGATACTTGAAGTTTTCATCCTCATGGAATCCATAAACAACGCCAGTGACTGTATTATCACCCTGTTTTTCAACAGTTTCACCCATGGTGAATGGACCATCGGTGATATCACCGTCAATTCGGAATCTTTGGTATACCTGTACAATTTGACCTTCATTTGGAGTTACGCTTTCGACTTCTGCGTAAACATCACTCTGTGTACCATAGATATAATCAGCAGCATTTAATCCACCACCAATTCCAACTGGAATTGTTCTTGTTCCATATGTCTTGGTTGGTACAGAAATACCATTTACCGTTGTTAATCCAGTATAGTAAGTATCTACTGTAATTTGCTGTTCAATGATATTCAGATAATAACGAATCAGTCTATTGAAGGATTCTATATTGTAATTTGCAGCAACTACAGAGTCATAATACGAGTAGTAAGAGGCACTCAAACTTGGACTGAGAAGTTCACCACTCAAAGATTTAGTCATGTAATCACTTAACCGCTCTAAAGCATAAGTTTTGATATTATATTCAAGGTCTGCGTAGAATATCTGTCCAGAAACTGCGGTGTATGGGTCTAATGCACCCTTATTCAGTTTCGATCCCCACATGTAAATTCCATTACTATTATTGCCAAAGAAGACAATATTACCATTTAAATCTCGTACATAATTGTAGACTGTTAATGTACTAAATCCATATGCAAAGGATACAGTAGCATAAACTCTATACCAACCATTTCCATAAGGAATTGCACCACGAGCATTTGTTGTAATACCACTAGATTCACCGATAGCATCAACAGTTCCAGTAGTAAGGTCAACATTAAAGTAAGAATCTTGAACAATACCACCAACAGCTCTATCTAATCTAATGAAGAAACGAATCTTATTGTATTCGGCAGCTTTTACGAAGAAAGATACAGTGTATTGTTGTTGACCATCATCAGCACCAGCATCGAAACTATTATTATCACTATCAAATCTAATGTTAGTTGCATCAAATGTGTCAAAAGATGTCAGATTGTAATCTCTATAAACATAATGATATTGAGTAATAGCTTGTGGTATTAATTTGTCCGCAGTAATAGTTCCATCAGGAGCCGCGATGGCATCCAGAGTTCTAAGCGAATAGTAAGAAATCCATCCACTATTAAGATTTTCTGGATTTGCAAATAAGTTAGTTCCTGAAATTTGACCACTGATATTAGATGTAAGAGTTCTAGCAGTCTGAAGAGTTTTTACATTTGCTGGGTTGGTATACCAATCAAATGCGGCACTAACACCGCCACCAGTTGCAAAAGGAGATAATATATTAACTGCAGTATTACCACCATTTACAGTAACAGTGAGGTTACTAGAACTATTATCGTCGAAGGAACCTTGACAACCCAGATAAACAGTATCAGTAATTTCTGCCAATGGAGTTGTGGGAACGTCGAGGGTTTCTCCCGAGTAAAGTGCGGTTCCGTTCAAAATACGAACGTTAGTAATGAATCCGCGTGCTTGTCCACCACCAAAGAGAGTATTTTTACCAATAATTAACTCCATGGCTGCATTGTAATTTCTGGTGATTGTACCAGTTGCCAATCTCACACCATCAAGATAAATTCTTGTTTGACCAGCGGTAACGCCATCTCTACAGATAGCAACATGGTGCCAAGCATTTTGACTGACGCCATTAGCTCCAGCAGAAGCAAAGAAGTAGTTTCCAGAACCACCCCAGAATCCAATTCCGCTTGTGGTAGCAAAGAGATTGAAATTATCCTGTACAGAACCCGTGATATAGAATGAACTATACCCTGGTTGCCAGTAGAACCATGCTTCAAGTGTGAATGGGTCAGTTCCAAATTGGAATACATTACTAGAAGCGTATGACAACCTATCATGATACGCATAGAAACGTACAGAACCACCAAGTCCAGATACCGTAGAAGTTGCTCCAGAATCACCACCAGTTAAAGTGTTGCCCGCTACCCAAGGAGTGCCTGTAAATGGTCCAACATATAGTTTTCCATTCACCGAATCATATTCTAAGACGGTTGCTGTCCCACCACTACTGGAAGTAACAGTTTCACCAATGTCATAGTCATCACTTGCATTAATGATTGTAATTTGATAACCATCCTGCTTATCAGTAATGTCAGTCGTAATTGCATCATGAACAAAGTTATCGACCATGGTATCAAGGAAATCATTATATTGCCAAGAACCAGATCCAAACTGACTATTTACCAAACTAGAAATTTCATTCCTATAATAATTCTTGTTGAACAAGACATTCTTAGAAGCACCTCTGCCAGCATCTCCAGCAGGAGCAAAGATACCAATAATAATTTGAATCAATTCATCAAATCTAGTGGTAACATTCGCAATGTTAGATGGAGTTTCGGAGTCTCTGTATGCAGCAGTTGTAGCATAAAGTGCTGCATATTGATTACCAGTTACAGATGCACCGTTGTCATAAAGAAGATTTTCAAGTGCTTTCTGTCCAATAACGCCCAGTCTTTCAATTGCATAAATTGCAGCGGGAAGAACCTCATCAATAGTGTTTAACTGTAAAGATGCATTCAAATACCCTTCTGCATTTCTGATTGTGCTATTAGAACCGCCAGTTTGAAGGTCGGAAATAATTGCCAAGAGCAGAGATTCAAGACTAAATTCAGAATCATAATCAATGGCAACGAAATTGACATTATTGAGTTGGTATGAGAACTCTGCGTCAACAAGACCCGCAACTTCTTCATTGAGATAGTCTTTATTGAAGTACAGTCTGTCTGCACCAATTTCATAATCACTATCAGTTGGAGCAATAATATCATTGAAAGTATCAATCAATGTATCAATTGCTGTTTGAACATTCGCGCAATTGCCTGGGTCATTAGTGATACCCCAATCGCCAACGATAATATCATCGGTGTTAGTATAATCAAGGTCACCAGTGATTGCTTGCTTCATATAGAAACCAAGTCTCTTATGAGCATAAACCGACTGGAATACTTGAAGACGAATATGAATCAGTTCGTCATTGGCACCAAGATAGAACTTGGCAGCTTGAACTGTATTAGCATTACCACCATCTTCGATATCCTTAGCAAGTTCATTAAGGATTAACGTGAGGTCAGTCTTACAGCGTAAGGTTCCACTTCCATCTCCAGACTCATTTCTAGGCATGTCAGTAGCAAGGTCTGGATATCTTGCCAAGAGGTCGGCAGATGCCTTGTCAACAATTGGTCCAATATTAGACCTAATGAGATTTGCTGCGTCGTAGAATCTATTACGAGTGTCCTCATCAATTTGATTTGCGTACACAAGGTCATTTGTGCCGTCATGGTAAGAAACGGGGAATGGTACTTCATAGAATGCGTCAACTGTTCCACCAACGAACTCAAATGCAGGTTGAACCTTAGTAATAGTACCAAGATGGTCACCATCAGGAGTTGCACTTGGAGTGTCTGCTTCAGATAATGTGTCTGTGAGGATATCAATTAGGTTATTGATTGTGGCGTAAACGTCAGCACAGTTACTAAGATTTGGAGAACCTCCCTCATAAAGATTAGTTGCCTCAGTATTGAGAGTTTGAGTTAATCCATGATTGCCCTGAACTGTCCAAGCAACATTATTAATGATGTATTGAAGCATCTCATCAACCTTGTTATATGCCCAGATAGTCTCAGTGACTTCAGTTTCAATGTGATTGAGAGTTACAGGATTTTGAGTTCTATCAACATAGAGTGCTGCAGCATCCCACATGTGGCTGTTAGAACCATTCTTAAGGTCTTCAATCAGTTGGTCTAAGACATCACGAATGTCATCTTCGCAATTAACGTTACCACCAGGAATGACCAAAGAAGGATATTGCTGAGTCAGTAGATAAACAACTTCTTTAGCAATGAAATCTTTATTCAAAGCAATAGATGTAGTTGCATTATAAACTCTATGAGAGTTGCCCGTAAATCCAACAGGAGCACCAGCAAGTCTAGAGGTTGCTAAAATTGCATCATTGTGGAATTCCTCACCATTTGTAAACGACTCGCCACCAGACCAGTCTTCGGTGTAAGTTTGACCGTCCTCGCCATCAAAGTGAACGAGAAGTACGGCATTTGCATCTCCCTGATGAATACCATTCAAAGGAGAGAATGCTGCAGTATAACGAGCAGAATTAGAAACTCTAAGTTCATCAATATGACCAGTAAACAGATTGGCATTTGTGGCATCAGCGCCAATATTAACTGGTTGAGAGGAACCATAGTCATTAGTATCCGTATAATCACTTCCAACTTGTGTTCCATCAAGGAACAGTTTTGTTGTTGAACCACTCTTAGCAACAGCAACGTGATGCCAAGTATCTACTGATAATGTACCACCATTAATATGAACTACACCAGCAGATCCATAACGAAGTTCTGCATTGTTTAAGTATAATTCTGGTGCATTATCACCAGCACTTGCACGTAAATCGATAATATATTGTGTTCCAGTAACTGCTGTTGGACGAATCCAGCACTCAAGGGTAAATGCATTCCCCAAGAAACCAAATTCAGTGGAAGATGGAATGGAAACATAATCTCCAGTTCCGTCAAGCAACAGAGATGCTGTACCAAACTTCTTCTGAGCAGTATCTAACTGTGCATCACCATTGAATGTTAGTACGGAGTAGTCTTGACCAGAATTCCTAATTCTACCAATCTTACCAAGGTAAATTGTGGAACGAGCCTGATTATAACCAATAACTTCTGCTTTAGTGTCTCTGGTTTTGATAGTTTGACCAGGAGAGAAGAATCCAGAACCCAGTCTATCTTTAAAGGTTAACTTCCTAACTCTTGCAGACTCAGAAGCAGTGAAGTCTCCGCTGCTATTGCCATATTCAATCTTGAAGTTGCGAATAAACTCATCTTCTTGGAATGCACCACTTGCATTATCATATGGAATGATGTAGTTGTTAATCAATTCATTTGCAGGGAAGCGAATATCAAAAGCAGTCGCATTATCAGTAAAGTCAACAATATTAACCTGAGATTGGGAGATATCATCCAATACGACGTTTGGATATGTTGCCGATGCAATTCTGTTGAACAGCAGACCGAAGAAGGAAGAACCTTCAGAGATATCTACTTGACTAATGAACTCCAAAGTAGTTGGGTCTTGATAAGTAGATGTTGCTGTAATTCTTGCAACAACTCCAGACTGAGCAGCGATAACAACATCATTCAACTGAATGTCAAACAATCCAGGTGTGGATTGATATGTTCCAGCAGTCTTACTGAGAGTAAGATTATTTGTAATCTCAATTTCAGTTCCATAGATAGGAGTATCTTCTAAGTGGGAAATTGACGCTGTTCCAAGTTGGGCTCTGGTAACTGCGAGTTGAGTGTACTCTGCAAAGTCTGTTACCGAAGTAACAGTAAAGATTTCGGAACCTAATTGATAGTTGCTATTGACATCAAATGTTCCTGCAGCAACTGGAGAATCGGTTTCTGCAGTAGAACTAATAACGTCAATAGTTGTGGTCGAAGGACCGATAGTATAACGAAGTTTTGCTAGTGGAGTTTCCTGACCACTTTGCAGGTTGACTTGTTCGATAACAGCGGTGTCACCATCAAAATTAGTAATACTCTCACCGAAGTTGAACAAACCAATGTTAGTAACATCAGTAACTGCATCTAGTGTTGCAGAGAATCCTGTTGCATTGACGTTTACAGTTTCTCCAAGGATGAAAGTACCTTCGGTAATAAAACCGTTGATTTCATTTCCTGTTACTGATGTAACAGTCAGTCTTGCGTTAGAAGTAATACCTCTAACTTCGTTACCTACGTTGGGGAAAATTCCACTAAAGGCTACATTACCATCATTACCAGTAGTAAATGATAATGTCTTTGTTTGAATTTGTTCAATCTCAACATTGACATACTTAACGCTAGCAGGTGGAGAGGGTGGTTCAGAGAATACGATAGAATCACCTTGAATCTCAAATGCTGTATCTGGATTTTGAACAACACCGTTGAGAATAATCATCAACTGGTTTGCACTAGCAACAACATTTTCGCCATTAATTGTGAGTGGGAATGCAATTCTCTCGCCATCAAACAGATTAGAAATGTCATCGAGTCTTTGAACAACGGAGGTCAGAATGTTCTCCGAAGATGTAAGTCTCTTTTGGCGGAACAAGACTTCTGTATTGTTGAATTCAGAGTATACTGGTTCAACCAGAGTAAAGTTTTGAATATTTGGAACAATTGCTTCCTGTGCAAGTTCAACAGACTTGATTAACTCAAAATCAGTCTCTTTATTTGGAATAAATCCATATTCACTAACATTCAGTTCACCAAATACCTTAAAGGAAGCGGGGTGTACATTCTTGATAAGAATATCTTTCCACTCACCGATAGAAACAGCAGACTTAATTGCATAAGAGAAGTCTTGATAATAATAGGAGTCCTGAATCTTTTGAATAATTTCCGAAGGTTTACCAACATCATCGATAAATTGACCTGTGGTCTTGGTAATAGAACCAATTTCAAGAACACCCTTAGCAATCTTCAGGTCACTAATAGTACCAGAAGACTTAGAAATGACACCAGTAACTTGCTGACCCTCAACAAATGTTCCAGTATAATTAACAATCTTGACAATTCTTGGACCAACTTGCCAACCAGAGTTAGTAGAAACATAACCCTGAGCAGTTGCATTTTCTAAAGAATCACCTTGATATACAAGTTCACCTTCAAGGAAAGTTGAGGTAATAACATTTGCTGTAGCAGCACCACCGAAGGAAGAAGTTAAGACTTGCTGTCTACCTGTACCTGCGTTCACAAACGAAATTGCATCACCGAGTTCTGCGTTAGCTTCGGTAATCGCAAGTTTCATCTGGTCATCTTCCAGAGAGTTTGCAGTTCCAGTAATAGCATAATATGTTGTATTTCCATTCAGTCTACCGATAGCGCCAGCAGCCAGTGGGAATTCTGCACCATCTCCAGTATCAACTACATTCAGAGTTACTGCAGAACCAGTAGGAATACCATGTGGGAAAGCAAACTGCAGAAGACCCAAATCAAGGTTAACAACATAGTTAAAGGAAGACTTCAGTTCAACTGTGGGAGTAGAAGAATATCCAGTACCAGGGTCTTTGACGATAATTTGGTCAAGTCTACCATTCTTAATAGTTGCCTCTGCAATAGCACCTTGTCCACCACCACCAGTAATTATAACGGATGGTGCTTGAGAATAACCAGAACCAGGGTCTGTAACAGTGATACTATCAAGAATACTGGTAGCAGTTAACTGTGCATTGATTGGGAATGTAATTTCTGGACGCAGAGTGTAGTCATGAGGATAATCATAACCAAAGTTGTTATTCTTAAGTTTCTTAATTTTACCAACACTAGTTCCCTTGGTAAAGATAGATGCACCCGTACCAAATGGAGGAATGACAACTTCCAAATCGGCACCAGAACCAGACAATCCAGCACCAAGAATACCAGAGATTGACTCAATATCAATAGAAGCAGTTGTATATCCTTTACCAGGAGAAGTAACTACGACTTTTTGAATCTGACCAGGAATTGTTACACCTTCGTCATCAGTTCCATCAGCAACAGTAATTTCAACAAATCCACCCTCACCATCACCAGCAATAGGAACGCCAGTATAAACACCTGGTGCATATTCTGTGCCAGGTTCATTGATTTGAACTCTCTCGATATTTCTAGTAGAAACAATATTGGTAACAACAGGAAGTCTTGTATAGAATCCGCCAGGATTGACAATACGAACAAGAGCAATAGAACCAACCGCCTTTGTAGAACTCGTGCTATAAGATGCCTGATTTACTGCAGCAACACCTTCTGGTTCATTCGTCAAGAGGAACTTCATAGTATCAGCGCCCCTTGTGATTGTCGCACCAGAAACAGAAGTAACTACAAAGTTACCGATATATGGAGAGAAAGTAACATCAAGATAACTATCCTTAATTACAGGAGAATCATCACCAGGTCTAGATGGGTCAAAGTAGTAAGAAATATTAGTAACAATATCTCTATCAACTTTGAGTTTAATTGTAGGAGTTGGTTGACCCTCGCCAGTTACACCAGGAGTACCAATTCTTTCAATAGAGTTGAAAGAATATTCAAGTTTATAAAGATTATCCTTAGAGAACGAAAGATTACTACCTAGCAAGGAAGAATGACTCATGTCAAACAGATACTGGTGACCATAATACATCTTCAGAACGGGAGACTTGACAAAGATGTTAACATTGGATGCATTAGTAGCAGGTGAAGTAACTGCTGCTTGAGGCAATTTGTATGTAAATTCTATAGGACTTACAACAGTATCTACAGTGAAAGAACCATCATATTCATCATACACAACACTCGCAACTTCTTGTGATGGATTTCCATCAACAAAAATATTTTCACCAGCACTTAAGTAGTGTTTTGTAGAAGTAACAACATAAACCTCATCACTATTTGCAACTGCCGTAACTTGAAGAACTTTTTCAAGTGTGGTGACTAACGTAATTTTTAAAACACCAGTCAGATTCTGAATTTGAGCAGTTGTATATGCAGAATTGTAAGTGATATCTCCAGAATTAATAGTAACTACAGAACCAACAATATATGGAGAACTTCCAGATACCTCGTCAATTCTAACACTATAGTCATCATCAGTATATGGTTTGAACTTAGCAAATTCATCTAAGTTATTAGTTCCACCTTCAGGATTATCGAAATCTGCCAAATCGATGTCGAATGTACCAGGTGTCGTATTGTTGATTTGAGAGAATGTAAATCCTACAATTTCATTAACATCTGCAGGAATCGGACCAGTAATTCCATAAGTAGATTGCTCATTGAATTGTTCGGTCAACAATTCACCCGTATTCAAATCATTTGACCAGTCATTATTATTGACTGCCAGGTAAATCTTATTATTAGTAGTATCAGTTTTAATAATGTATCCACTGTTGATAAAAGTACCACCAGCAGTATTCAAAACTAACTTACTTCCAATCGTAAATCTAAACGACTGATTGATGGTGAGTTCTTGAATATTATCAATTTTTACCGTGTCAGTAACCTTGAAGAAATATCTATCCTTAACTACTGCAGAAACTTTAAGTTTCTGAGAACCAGGAGAAGGAATTGTTGCTGTTCTAGAACTCCAAACATCATTAGAATATGTCAGAGTTTCTGTTCCTTCTGCCATCGTAGTGACGGCATCATTAAAGTCAAGAGACTGGAATCCTTCTTCACTAAGAGTAAATCCAACTGTTGAAAGAGTTAAAGCCGAACCAATTACAGGGGAAACTGCAGTTCTAGCAAATCCAATTTCGGTAGAAGTTTGTTCACCCTTATCACCCAATCTATTAGAATCGGCATCTTTATCAGATTTAATTCCATATCCAACATAATCGATATAATCATAACGATTCATATTGGTGGTAAACCATGCGTCATCAGTCCAGTCAAATGCAAGAGCATAAGTTGCAATTGGAGGCAGTGAAGTAATATCGCTAGGAACAGTAGGTGTTACTGCTCTATTTCTAAGTCTCAGATTATCAATGTAATACTGTCCTTGATATGTGGAAACAAATGCTGCTGTAGCGCCGTTCTTACCAGGAATATTACCAAAGTGGAGGTCCTTACTACCAAGAGAAGTATTCGTAACACTGCCAGTAAAGATTTGAATACCATTAATATAAGCAGTAAATACATCACCCTCTTTCTTGAGTCCAACAAATTGCCAAGAATCATCAGCAAACATGTTGGTCTGAGTAGAGGTAAGACCCGAACCAGCGTTATTTACAGCAGTAGAGTTATTAGTAACAACCAATTCCAGTTGACCGTTACTCATATCATAGTACAACCAGAGACCGCCTGTAGCGTCTGTAGCATCACCAATAGAGAGAAGGGTCTGTTGAGTTTGAGAGAACAGTTGAGAGTTTGTAGCGTCCTTATAGAGCATGAACTCAATAGTCCAATCATCTCCAAGTTTTGTTCCTAAGTCTGCTGCAGGGAACTTAATTGCAGCATTTTCCCAGTTAGATGGGTTGGCAGAATCCTTAGCAAACAGTTTAGCGTATCCATCACCAAGAAGAGTAAGTGCATCGGTAGCATCGTTACCAATTAACGTTGGTGTATAGTGACCAGTCGTGTCGGTAGCAGCATCAGTTTGAGCAAACTCAAAGATAAACTCATTACGGTTCCAAGAAGTTTGACCAAATACGTGAATATCACCAGAAACATCGACATCGAGTGTATGAGCACTAATACCTTCAACATTATTGATATTGAACTCAGTAGATGTATGGTTTATGATTGCACCTTTATAGGTCAATTTCAGTACATCAAATGTCTTATAATTTGTAGTATTATTAGTGCTACTAAATGCAACGTTAATATTACCAAAAATATCTACAACATTCTTTCCAACCAACTCGACGGAAGTTCCTGCAGGAGCAACATATCTGTAATTCCAAATGTAATCACCATCAGAGTCAACCTTGCCAATCCAGAAACTATCTTTAGTTGTGTCATCGGACTTAAGTCTAAGTGTAGAAGTAATATAAAATTCATCAAATTCATCTACACTAAGACTGCTATTCATAAATGAATATACAGCATTACTGGTTTCTTTAATCCAATCTACAGTAATAACATTGGTTCCGATGGTAGCTTTACCAAAGGACACATTGATATCATCAGAATTACTGGATGTTGCTGTCTCCATCACAAAATAGACAGAACCATTGAGAACTGTAATATCAGTGATTTTTTCAGACTTAGTGGAAGCAATTTTTCTCTTAACAGAGAAGTTACCATCCAAATCAATTACTGCAATAAATGCATCATATGGATTCAGAGAATTAGTATCGGTATATCCCCCAAGCACAAATCTATTGTTAGCAAGTTTTTTAATGGCGGTGATGTTATCGGAACGAGTGGATCCAGAAATACCCGCATACGCTTTTTGGAAATCTAATGTAGCAGTTAATCCATCAGTACCTTGGTCATACTTTGCAATGATGATATCTGGATTATAAGAATCCAAAATTTGAGAATTTGGTCTATTATTACCAACTACCCATACACTACTTCCGTCAACATAGAGTTTTTCAAATTCTGCATACTCAGTACCATCAGAACTATCAAGAGTTTTTTCCCACTGCTTAACACCAGTTGCAGAAAGTTTAGCAACAAAAGCAATAGTATTACCTAAAACATCTTTAGTCTTACCACAAACAAAGACTTCTTTTGCATCATTTACAACTACATCATTTACCTTTACATATTCACGATTTTCAATCAAAGAAACATAATAATCTGCTTTCTTGAATGTTTGAGGATGACTGAGAATGACTCTTGGGTTTTGTGTGTATCCAAATCCAGAATTGACAATATTAACAGTGTCAATCGAACCAACCTGTGTAACTACTGCTTCAATTTCTCCAGACTCTCCATCACCATCAATAGTAATTACGGGAGGAAGTTCATCACTATACCCAGAACCTGTTTGTTGAATAACAATTTCTTCAATACCCTTAAGTTGTCTAACAACAAAAGTTTTGTTTGTGTTATCCATAATGGGTGAATAATCAACAAACACAGTATCACCAACAATTATGTTATGGGGATTAGTTGTCTGCAGGACGCCATAGTTCTCACCACCGATAGACTCGAAAGTATAACTAGAAATAGGTTCACCCTTAATCCTAGAAATACGAGCAGATACTCCAGTACCGTCAGTATCAGTATTATCAAATACAAGTCTATCATTAACCTGATAGTTTTGACCTGGATTTTCGATAGTGAATCCAGTTACAGATGCATCTTCAAACTTGGTGATAGTCTCGACTTCAATATCAACTTTGGAATCAAATCTGACACTTGGGAAATAATCATAAAGTTGTAGAGGAGATTCTTCAAGAATTTGTTCTGGATCATCAATCTCATCTTGACTGATAATACCGTCACGATTTTCATCTTCAACTTCAAACAGTAAAAGGTCTCCACCCTCAGTAGTTAGTGAATTGGTAGATGCATTAGGAACTCTTTCAACATCAATATCAACATTCTCATATGGATCTCTATAACGTACAACTCCTGTAGGAATATTTTGTTGGATAGAAGATGTGCTCAAGTTCCAAGTATCTACAACAGAATTGAAACTTGGACCAAGAACATATGGGAAGACAGGATTTCCGTTTTCTGTTGCATCAATGGTTACAAAATAACAATATCTACCGTTTGGATATTCTGGTGTTTTACAAAAACGTCCATTATACTGGTCCAAATCACCGAGACCAAAAACATATTCATAGTCTTCAACAAAGTTTCCTGCCGCTTCATCTGTGAGAAGAGGTCCCTCCGTTCTAGAAGGATATGGATTTGTAATATCATTATATACAAGATTGGTCTTCAGTCTATAAGAAGTATTCAATCTTGCAATTGAAGAAGACTGATTTGTTGGATCAGCATAACCATATGGACCATAAATGGGGTTACCATCAAAAGCCCATCCAATAATGGGAGAGTGCTCTAACTGGTCTTCTTGCTCTAAAATATTACCAGCATTATTTTCAAATAAGTTATCACCAAGAATATATCTTAAAGTTTGAGGATTTGATGGGTGAGCATACTCACCACCATACTGATTATTGTATCCCTCAAATACTCCACCTTTTGCACTATCTAGAGTAGAGGTTTCTTGGAGATTATATGTCCATTGGAAAACTTCAGCATCAAACCGAGCATCTTGTCCAACAGATGTCATGTTGATTACAGTATTTCCAGAAGTATATCCAATACCTCTGTTTAAAATTTCAACTGAAGTAACTCTTCCAGCATTCTCACCATCAGTATCAATGTTTGCTCTTGCAACAGCGCCGAAACCATCACCCTGAATGGTGACTTCTGGTGCTGTTGTATATCCCTGACCTGCAGCAATGATTGCAATAGAAATAATGCGACCATCATTGACAATTGGTTGTGCTACAGCACCAGTACCAGAACTCAGAACTACAGTTGGTTTGGATGTATAAGATTGTCCACCATTATCAACCGAAATTGACTTAATAGGACCACGAACAGATGCCGTTGCTGTTGCACCTTGTCCACCTCCACCAACAATAGTAATAGAAGGTTGAGATGTGTATCCAGTACCACCATTATTGATGAGAATACGAGATACAACACCCTTGGTAATAATCGCAGTTGCAGAAGCTCCAGAACCGCCTCCACCAACGATAGAAACAAGTGGAGATGTTGTGTATCCACTACCACCAGACTCTACAGTAATTTCACTGATAGAACCATCAACAACAACACTTGCAGTAGCACCATTACCATTTCCACCACTAATAGTAATTGTAGGTGGATTTGCTGCATCATATCCAAAACCTTTGTTTAAGATATTGATACCTGTTACAGGTCCAAAAGTTTTTGTTAAATTTGACTTATAAGACCAAACAGAAACACCATTAATCCAAGTTCCAATAGGACCTGGTTTAATTAAATCTTTATTGGAAATAGTAACTGGTGCTAATGGGAATCTATTTAATTTTCTTTGGTTACCAGGAAGAAGTGCCGAACCAGGGAAAGGTCCAATCTTATAGTTGGGAATACCAGTAGAAGCAACGTAAACATATTCATCGTTAAAAAACGAATTCTGAATATTTGTTGTGTATGGACTAATTGCATTATTTACTGCGGTATTATCCGATTTACCCTTGTTAAGGTCAATAGAAACAAGAATATTGCCTTGAGGTACAATCGTTGCTGGTTGTGGAAGTTGATATTGGAATACAGTTTCACTATCTCTAGATGTTACTAAGAAAGTTCCATTGTAAATGATTGGGTTTGCACCATAAACTGTAACTTGGTCTCCAACCAACAGTCCATGAGGATTATTACATGCAACAGTTGCAAACCTGTCATTAACACCACCAAACGTGATGCTAGAAACTTCTACCAGTTTTTTGACATTGTACAACCAAGTTTTAAGTTCCTGTCTTTCACTAGTTCCACCAAGTTTAGAAACTGACAGTTTATCGCCTGGGAGATAGTATGAACCAGTATCAGTAAGTGTTGTTTGTTGTGCATCAACAATACCAACAACATTCATCACAACTTCTTGAATTGTTCCCTTATTCAGGTAAACTTTAAAGTTTGAAGCAACTTCTGTAGCAGAATCCCAAACAGCAGATACTCCATTTACAGAACGAGTACACTCAATAAACTGGTTAAGTGATTTTTCCTTATACTGAACAACTTCGCTGCCACCAATCACAAACTCACCATTTCTTTCTGGCCATCCGATAGTGGAGTCAACTGTAATAATACTATCAGTTTCGTTGAGAGGTTCTGCTAATTTTGATTTATAAGGGACCGTGAATGTGCCATTAATTGTCTCTTCAGACAGAACCAATTCAAAAATTTCTACAGTAGAAGTTTTAATCGAAATGTAATTCTCAACTAAAGCACTTGCCGCCTTAATATTTGGGTCTGCAATATCCGCTTCTTGAACAAGAAGAGCGTCTTTAATATTATTAGGATCACCACTTACTAGTGTGGCACGCAAAATAGTATCAATAGACCAAGTTGCTGCAGATGGTTTGATAATCTGGTCTTTTGGATAAGAAATACTTACTGTCTCACCATACAGAAGTTTAAACAGATAAGCAATACTGAAAGACGTACCCTTGGAAGAGTAAAAATCTTTAATAGTTTTAATAGATGTACGAACATCAATTTTCTTATAGTCTAGTTCGGGAACATCAGGTAAGAACTGCTCTTTGTACTTATCAAGAAGTCTCTTAATAAAGAGTGCGTCAAGACACTTGACAGTGGTTCCACTTGTAGCAGCAACTGCAGTCGTATTATTTGAAAATACTGCGTTACCATCTTCAGTATAAGAAACGATACCACTGGCAGCTCTGGAACAACCTTCAAATTTTGCCTTATCGTATCCAGAACCAGACTGATTTACTCGGAAACCAGTAATTTCATTCAGACCGATTTCTGCAGAAGCACGAGCAGATGGAGGACTTTGAATGACAATATTTGGGGGATTAGTCCGACTATATCCAGTACCAAATTCTGTTACGTTGATATCGGTGATTCTTCCGTTGAAAATAGATGCCACTGCTTTAGCACCAGTTCCATTTCCAGTAGGGTCAACAACATATACCGAGGGAACATCATCATATCCACTTCCACCATTTAAAAGTTCGATACCTACAACTCTACCATCGCTATCAACAGTTGTTTCTAATACCTGAGCACCTACAGGGTCAATAATAGCGATTCTAGGGGTAGTTTCATATCCCTGACCAGCATTTACGATGTTTACTCCAGATACATTCCCTTCAGAGTCGATAGTGGTTGTCAGAACCGCTGGAATACCATTAAGACCTGTTGGTTCATCAATATAAACTGCAGGAGCAGTAGTATATCCAAAACCAGTATCAGTAATTTCAATTGGTCCAGTTACTTGTCCATTAACAATGGTAGGAGGTGCAAGTTTTGCTCCACCTGGTTGAGCAAAGGTAATTCTGGGAGTGAAAGTATATCCGCTACCAGATCCAGTAATATTCAGAGATGTAACACTTCCGTTTTCAACAACCGCCTCAAAAGTTGCCTGAGAAGAACCTTCTTTGATGGGAAGTTCTACTTGAACTCTGGGAGGGTTAGATGCACTATATCCCTGTCCACCATCAAGAAGTGTAACCGACTTGATTCCGTTAACCAATGCCTTTACAGAGGCACCACTTCCATTTTCCGAATTGATAGAAACTTGTGGGGGATATTCAAAACGATAGTTAGAACCATTTTCTGATGTAACAACCGATGTAATCTGCCCATTATCATTAACACGAGCATATCCAACAGCACCAGACCCAAAACTAGGAATTGGTGCTTCAATAGAATATAGAGACAAGAATCTACCATTGATAGGTGCCGTTTCAAAAACAAAGACATCGCCATCAATAAAGTAGTCTACCTTAGGAACCATTAAACGGTTGTCATAAACCGCAATAAGATACTCATCTACAATAGGTTCATATGACGCACCATTTCTAGTAATTTTAAATTCTCTCTTTCCTTCACCAAAAGAATTTGAAATATTATCAATGGCAATAATTTCATTCTCATTAAAACCATTGAGATAGAAAATATAAGTAGATGCATTATCATCTGCAGGTATTCTTGCTCTAGGAGCAGTAGTAAATGTAATGGTAGTTCCACTAACAGTGTAGTCGATATTAGGAACTAATACTTCACCATATACATTGACAACCAAATGCTGTGCAGAAGGAGGTCCAACAGGACTGTCCTGAGATACTAAATCAAATGTTCTTGTAGAACCATCGAACAAATCAATAGGATTTGCAAGATTAATCCACTTAAGTTTTACCTGTTCATAAGAAATACCAGGACTTAATGCAATGTTTGGTGCATGAACGGCATTTTCATAATAAATTACCTCATTACCAATTAGAATAGAACCATTGGTATCTAAGAAACTCTCAACACTCTCAACAACAATTGTATCTCCACTATCAGTAAGAGGTTCTACGAGAGTAGTTTGACCATCAAGGATATCGATATTAAGTTTATCAATATCAAGATACTGAAGAAAGTTATTGAGGATATTTTGCCCCAATCCAGTCTTCTCCTGAGATTTATAGTAATACTCAAGAAATTGATTAAAAAGCGGATACTCGGACCCAATAAAATCTGGGGTCTGGGTATTGATAGACTGAGAGACTTTATTGATATTCATCTAATTTTAGAAACAACTAGAAGTATTAAGAGCACCCGAATTATCAATTGGTTCAACTTCAACGAGAGTTGGAGTTTGGTTGAAAACCGTTGGTGTCAAACTATTTAGAGGAATTGTTGGAGGTGGTGTTGTACCAAGAGGAGAAACTGTAATTTCTGGACTTACAACATTAATAATTGTTCCAGGTGTTGTTGCTGGAATAGTAGAGTTGTTAGCAGGAATAAACAGAACTGGTAAAATTAATCCATTAGGAAGTAAATTATCATCAATAACAGAACCTGTTCCAGAAATAGAATCTACAATGCTCAAATTTGTATCTGAAGGAACATTGATACCAGTTCCAATTACACTTACTGGACCAAAACAAATTTCTCCAGTATCGTAATTTACAGTTCCTGCAGTATTATTTGTATAGACCTTTTTATTACCAGTATTGTAGAAAGTTCTCAAATTGCCAAAACCATCATCCTCGAACTGCTGGTCAACTCCAGGTCTGTCAGCAGTTCTAAATGTTCCAGAGAGAAGCACTGGTTCTTTCTTACAATTAGTACCGTCACTATTACTAGGAGCACTATTGTAAAGGGAAGAACCAGTAGAAACACAATAGGTATTAGTCTGATTCGTTTCGGGATTAATATATTTCAATACTGCAGTTTGAAGTGAAACATCACTTACACAACTGTCAGCGAGAGTAATCGCTTTTTGAAATTCTTGTGCCCTAAAAGTAGAGTTGAAATTGTTGATTTGAGTTTGATTTGCCCAACTCTGAATTCCATTTTGAATATTTGTTTTGATATCCGAAGTATTTGAACCGCAACCAGTATCATACTGAGCAAATACTTTGATATACAAGTAAATGTTATCTGGGTCAACAATTACAGGGTCGATAGATGCCATTGCATAAGAGCGCAGTTGAGACTGCAAATCTTTCTTTGTAGCATCATTGAGAAGAGACCCAGTTTTGGTTTTAATAGCAATATAAACTTTTCCATAAACGGGTGGATTTAAAATATCCCCACCGTATGCAACAACAGCATCAGCGTTATTGTAGATTCTCTTCGTAATTAGAGCATAGTCCTGAGAGGTAACCGCTCTATATTGAGCAGAGTAATACCTTGGAGCATTATACTTAATAGATTCAATAGTCTCAGCACTAGCACCCAACTGAGACTTTTCTTTAACAGTCAAACCAACTGCTGCAGCACTATATCCTGTATTTTGACTATCTGTAAGTCTGCCAATAAATCCAAACGCTGATACTTCATTTGCTTCAAGACCAGAAGTAACAAGATATTCAAAATTTACAATTTCACCATCAGTTAATGCTCTGCCAACACTACCATCGCCAAATCGAACTTCATATCTCATATCCTCGCCTTCGGAGAGGAAGTATACACGAGTAGTAGGAGTTAACCCAGTAACAACTTCTGCTCTATTATACAAATCCGAAGCAGTCGATGATTCATTCGCACGCACACTAACCTTTAGTGTAGAAACATCGGCATTTTCTGATGGAATTTTATAATTTTGACTAGAAAATGTATTAACAACATACGAGAAGTTTACAACACTTCCCTCATAAATCAGGAGATTATCAAATACCGCAACTCCTGTAGAAGTATTTACTGTTGTGGTAATATCACTAAGAACGTTCCAAATAAAATTACCACCTGTGCAAACAGGACCTTTCTTAAGAGTAAGTGTACTTGGATATACCCCAGCAACGTCCGCAGTTTGAACTTGCAGTCTCAAACACGCTCTTGAAGACGTAATAGAAGTTGGAACATAATTTAAAAGTTTTGCAATGTTAACAACATTGTCTCTTACTGTCGATGAAGTAATGAATGCTTCGTTCATCGACATATTTGCGTTGAACGCCGTATAATATGTGTTATACGCTAATGTGTCAACTAAGTATGACAGAGCAGAACCCTCAAAATCATAATCCGAGAACTCAGTTCTTGTTCTTAGATATGATTTGATTGAAGATTTGATGTCCTCAAAATCTAATGCCGTTAAATTATTTGGTTGCATTATTCGGGTCTCTGTAAAACAAACGAAATTGTTTCTACAATAGGTAATCCAACAATTCTATATTCAATAGAAATATTCAGTTTGTTACCCTCGTAGATTGGTGTAACAAGAACTTCTATAAGTTCTACCCTTGGTTCATATTGAGTAATGGTATTTATTATTTCATCCTGAATTGTGTCCGCAGTAAATGCGTCCAATGGTTCAAATAATAAATCGTAAACCTTAGATCCAACAAGAGGTTGAAAAGGTTTTTCTCCAGGGGTTGTTAATACCAAATTTTTAATCGCTTGCTTGATACTATTATCATCTTTAACAACCGAGGCATCATCAGTAAATGGATTTCTGGTCATAGAAATCGAGAGGTCGCTAAAACTACGCGACCTCTTAAGATCTTTACCTTTGATGTCCTTTAAAGGCATTTGTAAATAAACCCATTATCCTAGGATTATTTATCGACCTTGACCACGATATGCTTTCTTTGCTTTGTTGCGACTGCTAGCAGAGAGTTTGGTGTTAGAAGAACGTCCCTGACGGGTCTTTTTGGGAGATCCTTTCTGAAAGATTTTAGTTTTTCCGTAAAGTGCCATAATTACAATCCTATAAAAACATTTGGACTAGAACCCGATACTTGAGATAAGCACGGGAATGCCGTTGAACCGTCCCCAAAAGGGTCTCCAAAGCGTCCAGCAGGGACTCCGCCTATGAATACAGTCTTTGACGTTGCAAAGAGTTTTCTAGCGTGTCCAGTGGGCGCTTCTCTTCCTGCGGCAGTTCCTATTGTACACCAATATGCTGGAGTATTCAAGGTCACTGCACACTTATCACCAACCGATTGAGTAACATATTGAGTCGGTGTCGGATGTGGTGTGAGAATATCTTGGTCAACAATAGGCACTTTACCATTAATTGTAACTCTTGCAGCAACTGCTTTTGCAACTCCTAATGGGAGTTGAGAAATTGGTGGCCAAGTAGCAGTTGGTTCATTTTGTGGCAAAGGAACCGAATTGATTCTAGGGTCCAATGAAGAATGGGGACACCCAGGAACCATTCCTCCCCCATGTCCAGGCATGAATGTAGCACCATTACCGAATCCATGCCCAGAACATGAACCCATGAATAATGCAGCGTTACCTAAAGATGGAAATGGCATTGTTAAACGTCGTAAGGATTACCATATGCCTCAACGGCACGAAGAACAGTTTGACCAGAACCTGTTAGATTATTGAACATCTTCATAGAACCAGAAATAGACCATGATTTACATCCATCACCCAACAAAGCAGACATTGTGTAAGTAGTAGTTGTTGAACTATCGGTAGTGTCACCTGTTTCGGGGTCTGTTTCCGTAGGGTCTGTTGTCGTCCCTCCAGGTGTTACTCCTGGTGCTGAACATGCAAAATGACTACATCCAGAATCAACGGGACTACACGACAATGTAAACTGAATATTAAGAGAAGTTCTTGAATCTGGTCGATACTGTCGTATCATGTATTTAGTGAACTCAGATGACCTTGGTAGGGCAGTTAAACTACCCTGTACGGTCTCAACCAGAACTTCCTTTTCAGTTTTAAACTCAGGAATAATTGGTTGTGTAATGTCATCAATCAACTTTTGACCATCTACAGATAATCTTTGCTTCTCATTGATGATGTATTGTTTAGTTGCATCATCGAGAGGAGCATCTTCAATGTATTTTAGGTCATATTTGGGTTTCATATACTCTCTAATTGGGTCAGTTGCAGCCTTACTATAAAGTGCTTGCGGTAACACAGTGATTCTATTACGTTCAGGGTCTTTTTTTACCTGAAATCCTGTAGTAGGACGATTAGAACTGAATTCTTTAGGGACAAATTCCGCAGCATCCGTGATTTGTTGGAGAGTTTCTTGAGAAGCTTTGTAGTCTCCCTCAGGAAGTGCTTGAGCATTTTTAACAAATTCCTCGCCTAAGTCGGAACGATACCCCTCATTAACATAACTTTCGGTAACTTGCTGAAAAACATTGCGAACATAGACATCTGCAGAGGTATATCCGCTTCCAGGTTCTTTAATTTCAACACTTGTAAGCACTCCAGCAGTAAAAGTGCCCTCAACAACTGCTTGAGTACCTGAGGATACCTCAGGAGTAGTGACTTGTAACTCAGGTTCTTTACCCAAAGTGTTCCATCCAGACCCTCCATCAACAATGGTAAGACCACTAACGCGCCCATTAGTGACAGTTACGTTAATTTGAGGTTGAACAAGCGTGTTAAATGTGTCTGGAGCGTTCTTATCTACGTCTAAAGTGACATATTGCACGGATTTTCCTAAAAATTCATACAATCCAACGACAATTGCCCTATCTGGAATGGCAAATCCCGCTTTTACAGTGACAATATGGTTCCTATCGGAGGTGTATTGCGTGTCTTTTACAAAATTATTGCCATCTCCATCTACATATGCGACGTGATATGGAAAATTATCGACATTTGTGTGGAAAACGCGGGTAATTGTGTGCCCATTTAGCGTATCTCCCGCTCTAAGAAGGTCAAATCCCTCTTGCCCCTCAGTAATTGGTATCGGACCTACCGCAGTAACTTTCAAATTGAGTGATAATGTGCTCTGTGTGTTGTCTGGATGCGTGTGTACATACGCTAATTGGAACACATCGTTAACAGCATACCCTGTTCCAGGGGATAATACCTCTGCAATTGTCCATCTTGTACCAGAAAATACAACTGAAGCGCCAGTATCATCGAAAATAGGTTCAATATACGCCTTAAGTCGCAGTCCTGTCGCGGTAGGAGGCGTGTCAATTTCAAAAATTTCAAAGTCTGCAAACGCTTCATCGCCACTCAACCATGGATTTTGCGTCGATTCATAAGCAAAACCCTGTAAAGCACCCTCATCCCATGCATCAGCATAGGTTACACCATCATATGACACGCTAAAATCAACAACACCATCAGGAACTTCCGTAGATAGTTGATTATAACTGAATGCAATCTTATTACTGTTAGTACCAAATGCAAATAGCGTTGGATGTGGGCAATCTGGGTCGCCTGTTAGGTCTTCATCTGCACTATACCTAAGATTTGTCTCTGCAGGAGTACAATAAAATGCTGTACAAGGATGACAAATCGTAGTGGTTTCCGTAGTAGTTGACGTTGAGGTACTAGGAGGAGTCTGTGTGGTCGTTGTAGTCGTCGTAGAGTTCCTTCTCTCCTCAAGATGATAACAAGGAGTACCTGCTACACCAGCATCATCTGAGGTGTCATAAAGATAAGAGAACCAAGTATCACTGATGCCATAGTCAAATGACAATGCATTGGGGTAATAATCAAAAATTAAGGTGCCTTGAGCATTACAAGGACTGGTAAGAGAAACTTTTCCACAGTTTGCACCAGAAGATGCTTCTAGTTGTGTTCCAGGAACGCGCCCAGTGGGAGGTGTAACTTCAATTGAATTGTACATAACGGCATTACCATCCCTATCAGGAATGTTGTAGTTACCCGTTCGTATCTGAGCAGGTGGATACTCACGAAATTCAAACGTGACGCCCTCCCCAGGACGGTACTTAGCACAATTACTTGTGGAGACGCCCCCGAGAAAACCGCCTGTACAGGGTTCTCCTTGAGTCTTACACCCCATTTGCCTTGTCCTCCAGTTCTCCTATCCTACGGTAGATTTCATCGTAGTTTCCTTTGATGTTCATGTACTCTTCGTATCCTGTAGGACGATACAAAGTCTTATCAGGTGTGGGCATTTCGGACACATATTTCTCCAATGCATCCAACCTTCTACCAATTACCAATAAACATTCGTTGATAGCATCTAATGCATCTTCAACGCCAATCTGTTCTTCACTCATCGACTTTTCTTAAACTAAAGGTTTCATCATCAAGGATTTCATATTCTAACTCATTACCAACTTCCCATCCAAGTTCTTCACAGACTTCATCAGGAACTGGGAGAATTAAATCCCCAAATTCGTCTTCTTCGATAGTGACTGTGAATCTTTTGGACATATTTTCTACATGCGATTGATTTGAGGATTATCTGATGGATTATCTATCTTCCACTCAACCCATAGTGTATATAGATCATTAGCAGTCTTTACTAGACCTGCAGAGGTCGCGTAATCAGCGCATTCGTACATCCGAGGGTCTAAGTACCCTTCGTACTTAATCAACTGCTCTAGTGCCCATACACGCTCATCTTGACGTTGAATACGAGTCTTCTCATCCATAATTAAAATCCCCAAGCAACAATTGAATAACGAGTGCCCTTAGTAATTGTGGTAACCTCGTGTGGATACAAATAACAACTAGGAAACATTATAACATCTCCTGTCTTTAGTGCTACCTTCTCTCCTCTAATTATAAAATCTCCTCCCTCATAGTCATCATTTAAAACTCCTACAAAAGATATTACAGGTATGCCCTTGTAAGTACCATCAAAAATACTATGAATATGGTCAATATGTTCATCGATATTATTTCCAATTTCATATCGATTGATTCTGATTGGTGTGATACAATCAATACTCATACCAAAATCTTGCACAACTTCATCATAGATACGTGCTGCAGACACTAGGCGTTCCTTTAAGAAATCCTGTAACCATTGTCCTTCTTCCTCAGAACCAAATGTTTGAGTATAGTTTGCCCACCTGGTTGGATTCTTTGTGACCTCACCTTGCTCACAGTTCGTTACATCGTCATGATAGTTGAACCAAGTTCCTCTTAACCAATCCCAATCTTTCTCTAAGATACCTTTACACTCATCAGGAGTCAATACATTCGCAACTACAATTGCGTCCTTTACATCCATAATTTTTCCTGGGAAATTTTTTTATATACGCCGTTGACATTCACTCGAATAATATCTAAGGCGTCTGGGAACCTTTGTAGGTTAGGGTAGTGGCTTATTTTATATTTAAGGGGGCTAATTTAACTGCCAAAGTAACACTAACTAACTGTCTAGAAGAATACTTACATGCCCCCAATAACCTCTGCTATTATACACTAACTGTTGCAGAGTTGTCAACAACCTCCATGTACCATTCGATTGACTTGATATAATCGAATGGCGAAGATCTCGGAGTGTTTGGGTAACCCTCTCCCCTGTCATTCCGAACACCATCGATATACCTCTCAAGGTCATAGATGGACTGGAAAGTTCCTCTGAGGTTGTCGCAATCGTCAAAGATAAGATACTGCATAGTCTTAGAAGTTCTTAGAGGTTTGTTTGAACCCTTACAAGGTTATTGTACCATAGTTTGTGATACTTGTCAAGTGCCTCTGTATGACTCTGAGAGGCGAATGATTAGCAATGGTGATGTAAGTATCTCCGAGGTGATTAGAGGGGGTTGACATCTGTTAGGAAGCGTGCTAAGACTACAATTTACGGAGACATTTAGAGGACAATAAAACACACAAACTAATTTATAAAAGGTTTTCCACAATCTCCGCATTTTCTGTGGAAAACTATAACTAACTCATTTTTCAGTTTCATACACTTCTTTCCAATTCTCTCTGAAGACGAGTACATTAACTTGCGTAGAGTTTCTCTTACAATGTTCCACATCTTCACTGGGTTTGCAATACTCTTTGATGCAGAGGGTGATATAAGAATCACCGATGAAATTGACATAACCAGAGTGTTCACGATAGGTGACAAATTGCCCAGGGAAGAAATCAGTCATTGTGGAAAACTATTCGGGAATTGTTATTCTAATTGGTTCTGGTCCTAATTGCAACGCATACTCATGTTTGTAATAATTGAGTACCATTACCACACGAGAATTGGTGTCTGATGTAGTAGAACCGCTGTGCATGATTCTATTATCAAACGTGACCAATCGTCCTTGAATAGCATCAACTTCTAGGGTTTCTTCACCTACTTTGAATGATGTTGAACCATCACAAGTGTTGAGATAAAAGATAGACGTATGTCCAGGAAGTTCTTCGTCTGTGTGATACCCATGTTTGTAGGATTGTTGATCATAGACGGTAAGATTTGCCTTTGCTCTATAAAGAACGTCAGGTTTAATCTTATCAACTAGTGGTTGAATTAAGTGTCCGTTGTCACTAACTGATTCGCCGTAACTATAAAAATTGTGTGAAAAGTGAACGTTCTTTAATGTTGATGGACCGAGTTGATTTGACTCTTTGAAAGAGTATAGAACTTCAGAAAAATACCAGGGGAAACGTGCAATTTGATCAGGAACATGCGTCATGATAGAGAAAACTTCTTCACACCATTCTTTCGGCATGAAGTCATCTTCTACGCGAATGTTGTAATCAATTTGTGTTTGATGTGCTGGTAAAGTAAGTTCCATAATGTATTATCCTCTGCCCATCATTCTTTCATATTGTCTACGCTCTATGTAGTCTTCGTAATCATCAGGAGAGAGAATATCGTCCCAGTCACCATCACTTTCAACAGAAGAATAACGGCGAATGATGTCATCGGAAGTCCTTGCACATTTCATCGTAGGATGCACCTTGGGGGATTTGTTTGCAGAAGCGTTGTAGTTTTGCATCTTGTAATTGGGAGACAGTTTGAATAGCATTGATGCCAATAAGTCCACCGAAGAATAGAACGATGGTGAGGAGAGTTAGTCTCATTGGTTGTTACCTTCAGGGAGAAGTTCGATTAGCGTGTCCTCATCGTAGAGGTCTACGATTTCTGCTTGAATATCATCCCATGTTGAATCTTCATAAGCATCCATTAACAAATCATGTGCCATTTGCACCAGGCAATCCATATCCATCCCGTCGATAATATGGTTGCAATAGTTCTCTTTGAGAGTGAAAAGATCGGATTCAGAGATTGGCATTTGCTTTGACGATTGTGAGTTTGCCGTTGTCAATGACTTTGATGAACTTAGGTCGTTCGTTGTTAGGAATGGTGGCGAACTTAGTGTAACCTATCCGCCGAACGATTGCAGGAGTTTGCATTAGAAACTGATGCGGATTTCGTTGTTATCAGGGCGGACAAATTCCTCAACATTATCTAGACCGTCAGCGATAACATTGCGAGCATCGTTGTTAGTCCAGACCAGAGCACCGATGAGAATGAGGAGGAGAACTTTCACTTGGTTAGCGTAGAAGTTTGCTGAACGAGTTTTAGTTAGTGCTTTGAACATATCTATCAGGCAAACATGAAACCATCGGTGAACTCGAAAGTGTTATAAACTTTGGAAGTTCCTGCCTGTCCGATGAACTTATCAACGAACCATTTGAAGTTCTTTTGATACACACACTCGCCATCGATTGCGTGCTCAGAAAGAATAGCATTGAGGCGAGACTTGGTGGTAGTAGTTTGCCAACCACCGTCAAAGATTTGCACGAAGTCTTCACCAACGACGGCAATTTTGTTACCATGAAGGCGAACAATAGACTCGCCAGTTTCTTCGTTGTAGTGAACAGAAGTGTTGCCAGATTGCCAGTTCAGGTTGTTAGAAATGGCATTGTTCATTTGCTGTTCAATCTTACGCATGAGAGGCAGTTGAGAGGGTTAAGAGTGTTCGGGGTGTCGTTCCCCCCCGATGCAACTAATATAGGGCATTTTGATGCCCGTGCCAACTTTGTGTGCCACTTAGTTGACTGTCACATGCCATTCATGAACTCGTGCAGTTCTTCCATATATTGTTCTTCAGTGCCAAACTTTCGCCCGTGAATAACACAAGGGAACGTTTTCTTTTGAAACATCGTAGACGCAACTTCTACGTCTTGTCGATCATATCCCATCTCGACAAGATTCTCGACGTAAGGATTGTGAATTGTCATTAGTTCGTTATCAGTTTGGAGTGCGATTGTGCAGGGGTCGTTATACATCATGCTTCAGAAACAGAATACCGCTTATAAGGAACTTGGTAGTATTTGAGTTCCTCAGCAATACGATCAGTGAGTTTTTTTAACTGAAGATTGTGAGCACGACGAGTCTTAGTTGCTTTCAGTTCTCTATACTGAACGAGGTGAAAGATGCTACCGTCGCGTTCAATGCGGTCAACTTCGATGCAGTAACGATTCATGATGATTTGAGTGAGGTTAGTGTAAAGAATCAGGCGAAGTTGTACTGCATGTCGTTACGATTGTCGCAAGATTCCCAAGTCTCGTAGAACGAATCCCATGCAGTGTTGTTATCAACAAAGGAGGAAATGTCAAGCATCTCGCATACCCAATCGTATGCCATATCGACATCGGCATTTGTATCATTAACGAAGGCAATCATTTGCCCCATGATGTCATCCCAAGACTGTTGCATTTCAGGAGAGAGAGTAAAGATTGGAGTTGCCATTGCGTTTGTTCCTTTGACTCTTATACAATACACGGTTTTGGGGGCAGTGCCAAAAATGTGTGCAGGTTATCCAACTGGCACACGCCCCCTGATTTCTCTACACTTACATGTAAAGATAACCTCCCGACCAATCACAACGAGACAAACATTCTTCGCGGGAGTTATCATCGAGCAGATAGTATCTGATGCCCTTAGCAGGTGCTTTCCACGATGCTGCTTTATACACAGCACCAGAGTTCTTATCAACGAACGCATGAACACTGCGAGAGTTTCCGTTAGTCTCCATGATGAGTTTGTGATACTTACGACCAGACTCAATGTAGAACTTATAGGGGTCAGAGTTAGGATGACTGCTCTTGAAATGTTGCACCAATGCTTCACACAGAATCTCAGAATAGCGAAGCACGTTAGCAACCTGCTCATCTTTTGCAGGTTTGGTTTCTTTGAACTCTTGGAAAGTAGGCATCAGTTCTTGAAAGAAAGTGTGAGTGAAGTTTGCTTGCTCGTAGTCAACTAGAGCGGGAAAGTTGATGACGTTCATATCAGCAGGCGAGACACATTGCAGAGTTGAAGAGTTGCGGAGCAGTGTGCATGTCGGTCACTTCGTAACCATAACCCAGCACACGAGAATCAACCTCACGCTCAAAATCACGCTTGAGAATGTAACGCTTAGACTGAGATTGTCCCATGAAAGTAACAGTCTTCAGAATGTAGCGGGTGCTGATGTCACCGTCCGCAAACTTTACGGGGTAGAAGTCAACAACCATGTTGGCATCTTTGGAAGTGAGTTGCATTGCGGTGAAATCCCTTTGACTCTCTTAATATACACGGAAACGATGCCCGTGGGGAGAATAGTGGACACTTTGACCAACTGGCACACGCGGACTTTAATTGTCTTCAACCAAGCGGGTAAGATCGGGAGCGAAAATAATCTCAACCTCACCATCTTGCGGGTCTTTACCATCAACAACCCACTCTTCATAGCAGGCGATTGCTTCAAGATTCCGCTCATCTTCTACGCATTTAATCATAGCGTCATAGTAAGTTTCGCCCATAGTGTCAATCATGTGCTGCTTAT
>BCSF01000122.1_pt1 | contig 34251 bp, 30 predicted proteins | sample 1016431 | NCBI WGS metagenome assembly BCSF01 (sample SAMD00045685;SAMD00045686;SAMD00045687;SAMD00045688;SAMD00045689;SAMD00045690;SAMD00045691;SAMD00045692;SAMD00045684;SAMD00045690;SAMD00045691;SAMD00045692;SAMD00045684;SAMD00045685;SAMD00045686;SAMD00045687;SAMD00045688;SAMD00045689, study... | reverse complement strand
GTCCCACTACGGTGTCCGCAAGTTCTAGTGTGTAGTGGACTACGGTCTTGCCTTTGATGACAGCGTAGGCACCAAGATGGGCGAGTGCCATAGACTTGCCCGCACCAGTTGGGGCAACCACTACTCCCAGTTCACGCTTGCCAAGACCGCCTTTGGTAATGCTGTCAATCTCATCCCAGTGTGTAGAGATGGGATTACGCATTTTCAGTTCAAAGCGGTCAAGAACATCTTGGTGCCAATCGTGCCCGTGGTCGTTGTCGGCACCAAGGTTCATCGCTTCGTTGATGACCTTCTGAATCTGGTCGAAACTCTGAGATTGAAGAAGGTCCACTGATTTAAGAATGGCTTCTTTGAGTTTCTGCTTCTTACAGAAGTCTAACGACTTCTCCTTGACATATTCTTCGTCGTCGTCACCGATGGCATTGCTTTTGATGCGAGCCATGAACTCAATGACCTGCTTGATGATGCTGTCAGAGTAGTCCTCTGTCTGGGTCCGCACTACCGAGACCATTGCTTCATAGGTTGGGTGTGGGTAGGATTGTTTGTGCTGGAACAGAAGGTCCACAAAAACCTGTAGGTACTTTAGTTCCAGATAGTTTGTATCAAGAACCTCTTCCATTTGGTTCGCAAAGTTGCGGTCAAACAGGATGGTCTTTACTAGTTTTTCTTGGAAGGACTTTCCGAACTTGCTAAAAGTGTCGTACTGTTGTTCGGTCATTAGATTTCCTTATCCCCACTATAACTCAATTGACGAAAATATAAAGAGCACTCTCAAACTTTTTTATGAGAGCGAAGCATCAACATTAGTTCATCAATATTAAGAGTACCGATACCATCCTTGAGGAGCATTTTCCTAATTTCTGAGCGATTGAGAATAACCCCGTCATTCTGAATCGCATACTTGAGCTTGTTGACTCCTTGGGGTGATATGGTAGAGGTATATAGCTGCATGATTTCATAATTTGAGGCGATAATTTCCTCATTTTCAGCAACATTTTGATAAGCCTTAATTTTATTTTTATTATTTTTTGCGTGCGATAAAATGTCGTCTAAACCATAGTCTTTGTTTTCCGAAAGGAACGGAAATCTTTTGGCAACCGTCTTCAATCCCAGACCTTTCACGCCGTCAAGATTATCAGATTTATCACCAACAATAGCCCGAGCCCAGGCAAAGTTTCGAGGGTGTATATTATACTCTTCGATAATCTTGTTCTTATTTATAACTTGTTCGTTTTTTCCAGGGCGAAGTATGATTGTTTTATCGTCACAAAGCTGTAAAAAATCTTGGTCGTTAGATACAATAACCTTTTGCCACTCAGCATACTCACCGCAATTACACAGCCATGCAATAATATCATCAGCCTCTACATTCTCAAGGGACATCTGGAGGATTGGTAAGTTCTCTAGGTACTCTGTTAGCCGCAGCAGTTGGTCGTATTTATTCTCACGCTCTTCTTCTGGGGTGGAGAACTCATACTCACGGTTGAGTTTGGGGGCTTTGCGTCCAAGTTTGTAGTTCTTGTTTTTCTCTCGCCGCTTTTGTGAGCCGCCAGGACCCTCCCAAGCTACAACAACTCGGTCGGGCTTTGCACGTCGAACTTCTTTCTGGAGGGAGCGCATAAAACCAGTCAGCCCACCAATAGGATTACCATTAATGTCTAGCTGGGGAGACATGACATAGTTTCGAATGAACATGTTTTGTCCATCAATAATTAAAAGTCGCTTCATTTTTCTTCTCCGTTAAATTCTAGTGTGCCACTACCATACTCTGTGGTAAAAACTGCTCGCTTGAGCCCGTGCTTGTTTATAAGCTGCTGACACATCTTGCAGGGACAAGACATTCCTGGGTGTCCATTTCTTCCTAGGCGAGCAACATAAATGGTTGCCCCCCTTAGTTGATCTTTGTTTTTGACTCTAGAAATAGCATCTAGTTCAGCATGAATAGTTTTGGTAATCTGCTGACCTTCTTCGACGAGAATGGATTCTGGATGTGTCTTGTTCCTGTTGCGCCCGATGGACAGAACACGACCAGCCTTTACAACAACAGCAGCGTGCCGATGTTGAATGTGGTCGCTGTATTCCTCGCTGAGGATGCGCCGTAAAGCCAACCTAAGAAACTTGTTGCTGACCTTGTCTTTCGGGTCGTACTCCATGAGACATGCACCTTCTACTTCTTCCCTATCCTACACTCATCTTCGATAATGTCAAGAACTCTTTCTTTAAATTTAGGGTCTTCCAGAAGTTTCAAGAAGTCTTTGCTTTGGAACTTTTTATCTTCCCCGTCAACATTGATAGTATACCAAGCGCCGCTGCGAATACAGCCAGGCGTGCCAGCGATAGCAGCAAGCCAGGAACCTTCATCATCAACGCCAACACGGTCGTTAGCAAGGTCAAATAATACATCGAACTGACAACTCCTTGGTGATGGACCGAAGCGAGACTTCATCGTCTTGGCGCTCGTGTGGAAGCCGATGACCTGCTTCTTCTCGTTGAGGATCTGTCCGTTGGCTTTGCCCTTGTGTTGGGTCAACCAGATGCGACTGGAAGCGTGGTATGGCAGAGCCTTGCCACCTGGCTCAACTCGGTTGTCTCCAAACATGACGCCGATGTTGGTCTTCAACTGGTTGGTGAAAACCATGGCAATCTGTTCTTTGCCGAGCGTCTCAGTAACTTTACGCATACCTTTGGCTAGTGCCTTGGCTGTCAGACCGATACGGCTGTTGGGGTCATAGTCCCCTTCCACCTCGGCTTTGACTGGTGTGCCGGCAACGCTGTCCCAGACAATACAAACAAGTTTGTCTGGTGCTTTCTCTCGTAGCCGACCAATCAGTCGCTCAATCGTCTCAAAGACTTCTTCAATCGTGCCGGGCTGAACATACAAGAAATTGTTCTTGGTGTCAAGTCCCAACTGTTCCATGAAGTCTGGGGAGGCTGCGTTCTCTGTATCAATATAGACAGCAACACCTCCCATCTTTTGGGTGTTCGCCAAAATCTGTGTGACGATCAGGCTCTTACCGCTGGCAGACTCACCAGCAATCGTGGTGAGTTTGCCGACAGGGATGCCCCCATCTCGGCGGTTAGAAATAATATAATCAAGCAGAGTTGAACCTGTTGAAATCCATGTCTTCACGTCGGTGGGATTATCACCGTGCAAATCATACGCAATGTTTTCTTTCGCTGCCTTGTTTAGTTCTGTGCGCAAATCACTTACAAGGCTATTTCCAGCTTTGTTTGCCATTTTATCTCCATAAATGGAGAGACACCTGTACCCCGTGCCTCCCTGCGGGTTGGCGGTCAACTACGCCAAGAGATCGTCGAACGCTGACTCGATGTCGCTGACACCTTCCATTTCACTAATGTTATTATTAGTGGTCGTGGTGGTGTTGTTGTAGCGAGTAGTCTCATTCGTTCCGCTGGTGTCAGTGTCACCGAGCGTCTCGTTGAGGACCTTCTCGCAGTCTTCGTAGGTTGCTACCTCAAAGACTTGGTCAGCAGTCTTGATGCTTTCAAGAAGAGTGTTGACTTGCTCTTCCGTCTCCGCCAAAGGCGAGGTGCGACGCATCGGGCGAACATCAGTCGTCGGAAAGGACTGACCGGACTTCTTACCGTAGTCAATACGGATGTCGGTGCCCTTCTCGGTATCGGTGATGTCACCGTACTCGGGGTCAAGAACTACATCAAGTAGTGCTTGGTAGGTGGTGCGGGAAAAGCCCCACCAGCGAACGCCCTTGTCCTCCTCGCCACGAACGACGATGGGAGCGAAGATACGCATCTTAGGCCAGAAGCGTTTCGCTGCTTCCTTGGAGCCGTCGGTGCCTTCGTTCCAGAGGCGGGTTCCCCACTCTGCGATGGGGTCAGCATCACCGTTGGTCCGTGGACTGAGAACGGTGGTCTTTCCTTCTGCGCCCATGCCGTAGTGGTAGTAGGCTTCAAAGAAGGGGTCGCCGTCTGGCGGACAGACCAAACGAACTTGGTGAGTGCCCTCATCAGGCTTCCAGAAGTTGTCCGAAGAGTCTCCGCCTCGGTTGGTTAGCGCAGCGTGCTTTTGCCGCATTTTAGCGAGATCAATACCCATTGTATTCTCCTTTCATGGTTAGTTGACCGTGCATCTACTATACCATATCAGGAGTGGGTGTAAAGCTAATTTTCTTCTGCGGGTTCTTCTATTTTAAAAATCTTAACAACTTCAACAGGATGAACTCTAAGTTTTTTTCCTGTGAGGAGCAAAATTGAGTTGGAGTATTTTTCCCAATCAAGTTTTAAGTCTTTCCCGTACTTGCCATCATGCTCTAAAGCTAGTGCTGCATTAAGGGCATTAATCGTGTATAGCGTATTTGTTTGCTTCTTACGGTGAATTCTTGTGGTGTAAAGACGGGGGTTTGAACCGTTTCCAGAAATCTCTGCATTATAAGTTAGAACTTGTTTTTCTGGGTTTTCTTTGTCTGCCAATAAAAATATCGTATTATTGGTCAAATTAAGGTGATCGGCAATATATTGCACTTCTTCCATGACCTGTTCTTTTGTGTAGTTGCTTATGAAAGAAGCTAATAAAGTGCCTTTTCTTTTTTGTGCCATTATGCAAACCTCGCTTTGCATATATAGTTTTAAAAAATGTCTTTTACTATTATCAAAGACTTTGAATCGTAGAGGTAAATGTTTGAGAAAAAACCAAAACTTTATCTAGGGTTGTCTCATACACAGAATAAGTTGTGTGTTCAAGGTCTCCCCTTGTTCTTTTGGCGTGACTCTTGACCTTGGTAATAATATTACTATCTTCATACTCTTCAGGTATGCCATAGTAAAAATGAACATATTTGGCGTCTTGTAAATCGTAGAGTTCAGAAATGGTGTCCTCTTCTAAATCACAGACTGATAGCGTACAAATCCTATCGATTGGAGTTGGCTCAGGCTTGTTAGAAATGACAGGATCAGTATTATTAAAGAAGTTGACCATGGCAACAACATAAGAAACAAAATAACTAAATGTATTTTCGTAGTCCTGTACTGATGTTTCTCCGATCAAGTCGTCTACTTTCGCTCGATCGATAACGTAAAACATGTCGAAAAGACCACTTCGAGCATATTCCTTCAAAAAACCGAATATCACTTTGTCGTCTCTGTTTTGAATTGTAGAAATTATCTCCCTCTCGGGTCGTAGATAAATCACTGTAATTCTTTTATCCTTGACCAAAGATAGGAGCCGAAGAGTGATCCCAGTCATTGGATCGCCGCCCTCAAGAAATAACAATACTTGCTCTTTCTTTTTAATCTTCCTTAGAAATACGGCTGCCTCTTCCGATGGAAAATTTCTTTCATAATCTTCAATGTTGGATTCGGGATCTATCTCAAAACAGTTCCGACCCGAGTGCTCATTGTGAAAACTATAAACACGATACTCTGGGTAAGCACCAAACTCAGAAGCAATCTTAGAGCCTAGTTTCCCTACGCCGATGACATTGGCTTGTTTCTTCATAATGGTTTCATATCCAAGAGGTTGTTGCCTTTTTTAATGTTTATCTTAAATTTCCCAAACTCTGTTGAAGACATTAGATACTCCAAAGAAGGCAGAAGAGGTAGATCTTTTTCTTTCATATCAATAATAACTGAATCGTGAACGATACCAAAAATATGCGATGATGAGTCAGAGTGGGTTCGCAAAAGATAATCCATTTTCAAAGCTTGCTTCAGAGTCAACTCAGCGGACGTTGACTGAATTATATAGTTCAAAGCATGGTGTTCCGATACGCCAGGTATCTTCTTGCCATAGATTGTGCGAACCTCTCCGTCTTTGTAAAATTTATCAAGAATTAGATCTTTCCTGTAGTTCTTTTCAAACGATTCCCTTAAGTGTTTGATATTATCTTTTTTTGATCCATACAACCAAGAGAAAAAATCAACTTTTGCCTTATCTCTTAGGTTTTTATCTCCAAGAAACTTCTGTGCATGAAATGTGTGAACATCTACTGCTGGCTGGTCGGCACCGCTTCTCTCTAGCAAGACACGAACCTCTGCTCCATTAAAATCCAACTCGACAAAGAAATCATTTGTTGGCTTAAGAATAGAATAACATCTCATATCTTAACTAACTTGCCTCGACCCCTAAGTTTTTGTTGTTAGCCTTCCAGTCTTGGTCCCAAATTGGTTGTATCTGATATACGGAGAGCACTTTAGTAGTCTTTCTGCATGATTAGATAATTTTGACGCCCCAATAAAACTAGATAGCTTTCTTTTGTCGAGAGAGACTTTGCGATTAGAGATGTCTTCAAGCATAACAGCTAATTTACTATAAAAGTTATATCTTAGGGGTCGAGGCAAGTTAGTTAAGATATGAGATGTTATTCTATTCTTAACCTCACAATACTCTTTTAAAAACCTTGTGGGAACCAGATCATAAAAGCAGTTCTGATCAAGATTAATCTTCGCAATATTAAGAGATCGTCGGAATGCCTTAAGGCTGTCTAGTACATCCTCCCAGTCGTCCTTCAAATACTCGGGAATATGCTGAAGGACGTCATCACCTTCAAGGTATAAGCTGGCATACTCTATATCTTGGTCTCGAAGATAGCCGGAAGGGGACCAAGTGGCGGTTAATCCTTTTGGGAACTCTGTTTCTTCGAAATAAAGATTATTATCGACGTAAATGCCGACACAGGACGACTTATCATCTAGTGTTTGAAACAACATTATTAAAACCCACTTATAACGACTAAGAGTATATCAATAATCTGCCAAAGTTTTAATAGGAGCACCATCCTCATACTTTACAGAAGAGTCGCCGCCCTTGATTTGAGGTGGTCCGATCATGTCTTGGTGTATTAGTCGCAAAGCGTTTATATATTTTGAATAATCGGTTTGACCACCGAGACCAAAGTCATAATATGTAAAAATTCTCTGTATGTCCTTGGTTCTTTTTTTGATTGAGTCGTTGATTCTTCTCTCCAGACTACGAACAAGGTAATATGATTTTAAATTCCACTTTGAGTCATAAGTTCCAGTTGTCCTGTTAAAAAGAGATCTCTGTTGTCGCTCTCTAATTGTAATTTTATTTTTTACATCGCACTCTCGTCTTGCCTCATCATAACTAATGACATAAGGGTTGCCCTCAACGTAGCGATTGTAGATATCTAAAATATAAACCTTCAATATATCAATATCTGTTGTCCATATCTGACGAAAAGCTGTACTAAAAACCTTCTGCAACAAGTCTTGTGGCTCAGAAATGCCACCACTAAGTACCTCACGAAAGGCTGGGTACCCCAAAGCATGACGCTTTACGTTTTCAAACCCTGGAATAGAGGAATACCCGTAATACTCTCCGGCAACGGGATCATTTATGATCGTGTCACCACAATCAGTTGCACTGTTATCAATTGCTCCGTTCCTGAACAACGGACTGACGCCAAGCATATATTCTATCATCGCTGGAGAGTTGATATCTGCCACGAATCTCCACGGAGCATTCCTGTCTAAAGAAAATCCGTATTGAGTGGCTATATTGGCAACCAATTGGAAGTTTTTATCGTGTATAAAGTCTTTGGCTTTTGCGAGATCATTGTCATGGTTTTCGTCGCTTATTTCAATAACAAGACCAGTATTCAAAGGGGAACTATAGATGCCTTCCATATAAGCAGACAACGTTAAAGGACCTGCTTGGCTTATTATCATCTCAGAATAGTCATAAAATATGTCTAAAAATGAATTAACATCTTTCAAGGCTTTGTTTCTAGACTCTAAGGACATATAAACATCATTAAAAGTATTAAAAATATCTACTGTCATATATTCGTGATACTGATTTTCAATGCTTGACCAAGCTTTTACTGCCAATGGTTCAACATATGGACCTGAGTTTATTAAAACTCCCTCATTGACCAACTCTCTCAACTTTTCACTTAAATCTCGCCACGCATCAGCTACAAAATTAAGGGCAAACAAAGGTCCTTCAGCAAAGCGCAATTGCTTCAGATAGGACTCACGGGGGGAAATAGCTGAGCCAAATGTGTCGAGACGTCCGTAATATTTGTCTTTTCCCCAGAAATCAAACGATGCACGAACCCTTGAGGGCGGAAAAACAAAAGCACGATATTTCTCTCTCTGGACATATGCATTAAACGCTGTGGCGTTGTTGTTGGCATATGAGTAGATAACTTTTCCAGAGTACCATGGTGGATTATATTTCTTAGGCATTTATGTTTATCCTATTTTACTTTTTTCGCCGTGGGGAGCCAGTCGGTGAAAGAGCGCCCTGAACTGTTTCACCTCTGCTTGGCTTGTGGGAGCGCTTTTTCTTAAAGACAGCAGATAAAACTGTTTCAAACTTACCAGGGGCAATAGAGTTTCTTACACTTACAACCGTGTAGTAGCCACCAATTCCTAATTTTGCTGCCGCATCCCCTAATCCAAAATCAGCGTTCACAAAAATTTGGGACCCGTTTCGAAAAAATGCATTACCTACTAAAACTAATTCTACGTTTTGTGGCAAGAAAAGAGCCCCCTGAGGATTGTCCTGTTCAATTCTCATTTCCTTATAGAATGGGAGATCTACCTGGGAAAAATTAAATTGCTTGACTAGTCCACGATCAGATCCGACAATAAGATGCTGTATGCCCATTTTTTCGTCTTCAAAGCGATTTCCTACAAGTTCTGGCGAGATCTGTTTTGTTCCAACCACAAAATATTCTTTTTGTTCCCCTTTTCTTTTGGTTAAGTCTCTTGCTTTGACAACTTTTTCAATATCATGGATTCCAACCAGGCGACCGCCGGATGGAAGACTCTCTGATCCTTGTGCGGGGAGGTCCAACGGAGATACAACGGTGGAGAACTTAAACCCAAGCCTGCCGACATGGTGTTCAGAATTGGGCGATTTCAAAACACTGTTGAACAACGGAGCAACAAGATCTGTCATTAGGTCATCAATAAATCTTCTCAACGATGCACGAGGTACTGTTTGTTTCGCTGCATAGTTTTTCAAGAACCAGTGCCCAAGATAATCTATGGAAATAGGAATATCAGATATAGAATATATGTCAGTTGGCACAGTCCCAGGAATTCCAAGAAAATATGGATAAAAACTGCCAAAAATAATTTCCCTAGTAGATTTCTCGTTGCAAGCGTCTAGGGAAATACCATCCATGATTTTGTCAATAAGGTCGCCGAGGCGAATATAGAATAGGTTAACTCTATGTGACTCCAGATCATCATCTATACACTCAGATGTCTTAATGGGATCGAGAAGAAACTTTCCTGGGGTGGTTTTTTCACTCCCAGGTATTTTTGCTGCCAACTTTAGATCGTTTTCTGCTGCCTGTTTTAAGCGGTCTCCAACTAGCTTGTTTGCGAGAGCAGAGGCTGGGTTGTATCCGCCTACAGTAACTGTATAGGGTACTTTTTGTCCTAATTTATACTGTTTTTTATTAAGCGCAAACTTAGACACTGTCACATAGTATAAGTTCGAGCCAGAAATTACAGCATCTATAAAACTAGAAAACGCTAAATCTTTATGTATATAATTAATTTCTTCCAGCACTTTCTTGGCAGCCTGCATGTGGTTCTGGAGACTGTCTATTAGATGCTGGCTTCTTTTTTGGTTGATAAATAGTTCTTGCACCATAGCCAGTGTCTTTAATTCATACTGCACACTTTCTTTGGCAACCCTAAACCTATCAACACCATCACCATATCCACTCTGGATATTATCTGGATTTGTTAGCATCTTATAAAGGTATCCTTGAGGCCAAAGATGCTCTTTTATATCATAACCAATCCGTGGCGATGCATCGTCTTCTGAAGAGTCCTGAGTTGACAGTTTTGTGCTGACATATACGGGGCGAGTGTTTAGCCTTTTCCGATTAACTACTGTGTCGAAAATATTTGTTCTGTCAGGATTTGCCAAAAGAGCGTCCATACCACCAATGTAGGATAGATTCAAATCAATTGAGCCCTTTTGGTTAAAATTAATATCATACTGCACGAGATTAAGGCGTAGAAGCCTCTGGGTTCGCTCTACGGCGTCTCTAAATTCTTTGGTTAGGAGGTTGCTCTTGTTTCCAACAGGGGGCTTAGCCCAACCAACAAGAACATTTAATTCAGAGGGTCTGTTTGGGCGAGTACCTTCGTTTTCCACCGAAGTTAGTCCATCAGGGTCTTGACAATTATTAGACTTTTCGTCAGTTGGGTTGTCACTTCTCTTCATCTCGGCAATACGAGCATCAATATCACTTTTTAGCTGCTCGTTGCTTTTTTCTTGTTTTTTCTTTTTGCCCAAAGGACGGTTAGACCAGATAAAATCTAAGTATTCTTCATTCATCAACTCAGCCATTGAGTTAAAATGAAGAACTAACTCAGCCTTAATGGTTGAGTTGCCTTCCATTTTATTTTCTAGACTCCAGTCAAAACTCTTTATGCCGACATCTGTACCTTCCATACCTCGGCTTTTAAGTATTTCATCTCTCCTAGCCGTTGTCATCTTGCTAGCCTTTAGGTCCGCCAATTGTTTAGTTTTATGACCAAGAGTATAATCTGGAAACTGGATCGGTCTACCGTCGATAAAAAACTGCAACCTAGGCTGTAAATGGGCTAGCTCGGCTGGTGTTGCGTCCATGAACCTAGTGATAGGGAATGGGTTTGCAAGCAAGTTTAACAGAGCATTTGGGTTTCCGTCATACGATATTAGTTTACTGTGTCTGACTCTCTGTATTGCATCTACCGAAGGATAAACATCGGCATTTTTTGTTGGGCTTAAGACGTCTGCTGTTCGTAAAATCCTTTTTCCTGTTGTTTCTACAATCTTAGGCATCGCTAGAATAAGACAAGCTTGAGCGTTAATAATCCTAAGACGTAGGTCTGCCTCTGGGTTGGGTGGCTCATCTTGTTTTCCATATTTTCTATCGAAGTTCTCGCCGACCATTCGATCGAGTTCTCGAAGGCGCTCAAGATCGTCCTCAAGTTCCTCTTCGGTTTCTCCAGAAACTGTGAGCCCAGCATTAAGCCGTTGCTTATATTGAGCTTCGAGTTGTTGAAGTTTACTTTTTAACCCTTGATACTCATCATTTGTGAAAACACACCATATGTTTCCATTGATTGTTATGCAATCAAAACGATTGTTGTAATCTGTTGGTTCTGCTTCAAAGAGACCAACGCTCGGGGCAACGCCTCCAGGTCCTTGTTTTAATGGGCGTACCTTGTAGCCTATAAAAGGAATACCAGTTCTTTGTAAAACTATCTTATAGGCGTTATCTTTAACATAGTTTTTTTCCTGCTCTTCTTCTGCCTCTGTTTTTGGAAAAGACCCGTTTAACTTCGTGGCACGAAAGTCCTCTCGGGCTTTTTTCTGATCGTTCGGAGCTATAACCTCATTTTGTGCGCCGCCGCCGGTGGCAAAAGATCTGCCCTTAAATTCATAAGAATCGCTATCTGCATAGGCTTCATTGGTAATCCCTGGATCTTGGCTGGCTATGGTTGACCACGGAAAATTGTCGTAAGTTCCTACCCCGCCAGTTGACGTTGGACCAGGCTGGAAAAATTGTGCGTAAAACCCATGAACAAACTTTTGGGCGTCCTCGTCGCCGGCGAGTCCGATGGGTTCGTTAGATCGAGATTCGTTGTCGCCACCGTCTTCCCACTTATACGTGGGGTATTCTCCAGGTTCGTCGGGATCACGCCGGAGGCTCCATTCGATAAATATGCGGTACCAAGTTTGACCTCCTCGGTCGGTCCACTCCTCCCAGGATGTACTGAGTCCAGTTCCAACTCTTCCAGGGGGATACCCATTAAGGTCGCCGATGCGAAATGGTCCAGGCATTTACTGCTGCGCCTCAAAAATGTCTTTTGCTGCTTTTGGCGGGATTGGTATGTAAACAATATCGCCGATGCTGTAATGTCCGTCTGTTGGCTTTCTATTAAACCAGGCAATAACCCACCACAAATTAACATCTCCATAGTATTCGTCGGCTAAGTTATATAATTTAGTTGTAGCGCCCCATCTCACAGGCTCAATATTTAACGTTCCTTGCATAACATCAACAGATGGATAAGTGAACACTGGGGTGTTGTACTGTTCAATCTGCGAAACACCCCTTTCGTTTTGGAAAAACTTTTTCCTGTATTCAGGGTTGTTGTTAATAAATGTTGATCTTCTAAAATATCTTGAGTATGACATGGTTTATTTATCCCCCACCAGAACTAGGTCCGCCAGATTCGATAACTATACCAGGCATGACGATGGTTTCTTGTTTCCCATACATTTGATCACCGACCGAACTATAGGTTCCGCCCCCTGTCCTTCTGGCATTTCGTGCGGCTAATCCTTTGTCTCTTGCTTTGTTTTCCGTTGTTTGGGCTGCCGGCTTAACAACAGCTTGAGCGCTGGCTTGCGTGCCTGCTGCCTCTTTGGGGTCTGTTGCCGGATTTTCTGGTCGAGAAGGCGGTGGATCAACCTTTTGTTCACCTGTTGGGTTTTTGGTGCTAACAGTGGGAGGGGTTTTTGCTCGGGGTTCATCAGACTTTGACCCGCCTTTGCCAGAGCCAGCATTTTTATTAGGAGGCTTAACAAATGGATTGTTTGAAGTATATGGGAATCCTAACCGACCGCCACGAGCATAGCCATCAGGTCCCCAACCAAGGGAGTGTTCATGTAGAACTGTAAATTCAAAATTCAAGCGGATTGTCTTGGGATAGTAAGTGACACCTGGGGAGCCACCATCGCCGCCTGAAAACATAAATACACCATCTTCTATAATAGGGTCTACTGTGTGTCCATTGACATACCCTAATAATCCTTTGCCTGTGTTAGCATTCTGGATTAGGTTTCCGAATTTTATTCTTATTAATGGTCCCATATTGAGTGCGGATGCGCCATAAAAATCACTATAACTTGGGTACAAAAAGCTAATCAATTTGTTTACTTTGAACAAATTTGTTTTTGCTTGTTCCGCAGAAAATGCCGGTATCTTCCAAGAAACAGAGATAGCACGTCTTGTCGTGGAAAATGTTGATACAGGGTCCATTCGACCAAATACCTGTTCAGCATTCCACTCAGCGTTATAAGCATCACTAAACATATCTATAAATGCAGAGAACTCCACAGAATTATAAGGAGGAGTGGCTATAAGCGACTCAATCAGAAGGGTAAAACCACGATTAACAAGATCGCCTTCACCCAAGGATGACGCAAGACCTTTACGATCCAGCAAGCGAGCCTCATTCTGTAAGATTGACTTTTTCTTTTTCGACACCCTCTATTACCTCGTGCTTGTTGGGTTATACTTCTTGTTAATTCCCTTTTCCGCAACACCTTGAACATACGCTGTAAACTCTTGGTCGCCGACTTTAAGAATCATGGTCTTCGTTCCCTGTTGCCCAGAGGAACTCATACTTCCCTTGGATATCTGAGCAAAACCAGTAGCTATACCCTCTGAGATTACCTTGATGAGTTCCGCACGGTCTCTGCCAGTGGTAAATGCCATTTCATTTAGTCGAGTACCACCCATTGTACCTGCTGGTATAGCTGTGATATCGTCTTTATTTTCTTGAATCAGAGTGCCGTCAGGAAGAACCTTGTAGTCATTAACATGAACTGGTCTATATGGTTTTTCAGACTCTGGGACCAAAGTGTGTGCGCCTCCAGATTCGGCGAATCCTAGCCCTATTTTCGGAAGCATCATAGAGACATCGAATCCAGCACTCAAAAGACCACCAAATGTGCTTAAATCGTATTCAGACAATTTATCTAAAAACTTAATTGTAAGATCTACAATACCACTTTCAATGAGAAACTTCTGGAATGAGGCTGTTAGTTTTTCTATAGAGGAAGTGAACGCTTTTCCTCTTTCTTCCATTGTTTTCATCTCATTCTGATATTCTTCTAACTGCGATGGGTCGCCAAGCAGCCTTGCAAGTTGGTCCTGATCTCCACCTGTTAATGTTTCTGCGAAAAATTGTTTTTGACGACGACCAAGATCTCGGAACCCTACCCCAGCACTCCTTAATTGTGATGTTAGGTGTTCTATGCGCTCTGATTCAGTCATTTGCATCAACTCAATATCGTTCAAAGCCACGCCATAGTGCGCAAGTTCTGAGTTTAGCTTGCCGACTGTAGTTGCTGCACCCTCAAACGTGTCGAATTGATTAGCAATGGAGAATATTTCTTTTGTACTAAGCTTAAACCTTCTGCCAGTTTTGGCGATTTCGGCAAACTGAGTATCAATACCATCGCCATACTTTAACAGTTCAGATTTTAATTCTCCAAAGTCGGCAATGATCCCCGAGGTGGTTCTCCCTAGCTGTTGAGCTAAGACATCCATTGACCTCACTGCTTCTTTAGTAGCTTGAGGAGATCTCCCGAGTGCAGACATAAATACATCAAAAGTTTGGGCGCTCTGATCAGCGTTAACACCAAACTTATCAAGCATGATAGTAAACTCACCAAGAGATTTAGCGTTTGCTTTTGACAAAGTAGGAAACAAAGCTAAGTCATTAGCCAGTCCCGTAAATGCTTCTTTGGCGTCCTCTAAACTTGCACCATATTGTGTGGTGGCAGAGACTGCTCCTAACATAGCACCATCGAGGTGGTCAACAAACCCAGTAGAACTGGCTAATTGAGCACGTAATCCATCCAAAGTAAACCCAAGGTCGATAGCCTGTTCCGTAATCTTCAATATTGCCTTTGGGGCAGCAGTAAGAATCCTTATTGGGTCTCTCAGGGCAGCAGTCAAATCCCTTAGCCCCACAGTGGGCAAGCCAATGTTTTTTAGTCTTTGCGTGGCGTTAGTTGTACCAGCTAGAACCCCATTCAGTTGATCAAGTTTATCTTTATAATCCTCGACCTCTTGGGCAGATCCCTGTGGAATTGGACTCTGTGCAGGTGCTGCTGGTGCATTGCCACCGCCACCGCCACCGCCGGCACCAGGCATGGGTATTCCACCCCTAGAGACTAAGCCTCGAAGTAGTGTCCCAAAACTCATCGCCTACTAGTTCCTAATGGGCCAGTTAATGCCAGCCTCTCTTTCAAATCTTTTGATGGCAACATCTAGTCTTGCTTTTTGCTTATAAGTCATAGGATCATCTAAACCATATTTCTTAATATAGTTCATATATCTTTTTTCGTTCACAAGGGCATCAGTGAACCGAGTCACCTCTAGTTTGTTGCCAATCACTTTTACAGGAATACGACGACCCTTGAACATTTTGGCTAGCAAATACTCTAACCAAGCAGCAAAAACCTTCAATATGTTCTCATTTAGTTGTTTTTTTCTACCGACAGATAGATCAAAAACAAAATCGTCATCGAAATCTTGCATAACTAACCTCCGTTAATCTCCCATATATAGTTTTGAAAACTAATTTTATTTTTAACGTTTTTTAGGATCTTTTGGAGCAGTTCGTGCCTGTACTTCTCTTTCTTTTTCCTTGAGCAGCCTCTTAAAAAACCATTGCCGGATAAGAATGGGTAAAGAATAAGCCTCCGAGAAGCTCCAGTTCCCATATTGTTTCAAAATAAAGAATTGTTCTTAGGCTGCCTCCTTATATTCAGGAGTTAGGCCGAAAAAATTCCGCTGTTAGCGGAGCCTCCACTGTGCTTGTGTGAGTACACGACTGACATTCGAACTCTGTGCTTAGTTCGAAAGTTGGTATAACTGATTCGGCGGCGCTCAATATGCGTCTTGAGTCTCTCGATGTTACCGTACCGACAAATTGAGCGATTTTGAACCTATCTGTTTCCCCATTAACATTCAAGATCATAGCGTTAAGCATATCTGCTGTTGGAGAGCATTCAATATTTTTCTTAATCTTTCTCTCTGTCTCTTTTGCAAGGGCACCCTCTTCTCCAGAGGTCAATAACTTAAATTCTACAACAAGACCTGTCAACGGTAGTTTTACTTGAAAAGTGTTGGAACTAGTCCGTGTAATATCTTCAGCCAACTCCCCGCCGTTGAATGCATCCATCTCTTCGAGGTTGTAATTAAGCTGATTTTCTGCATTACAGTTTGGGCACCTAAATATGGGATTATAATCTTTACCAAACCCTGTAATGCGGGCTCCCACCAAGAGAGCGGCTTTGTCTGCGGAAATCAGATCAGTGCTTTTAAAGTTTTTTTCGAGAATTAAATTATCTAATACTCTGTCAACAGCAATACCTTTCTGTAAAAGGGTTGCATCCGTCAAGATGTCCTCTTCCTTGGCGGTCATGTATTTAATTTCTATTGTTTCTTTCCCATAAAGTGGGCTACTTTCATCATATAGCAACCCACGAGTTGGCAGATCTACAAAATATGTTGGCATGGGCATACCAAAAATATCTGTTGGTGCTGTTGTTTCCTCTGGTTCGTTGATTACCTTCGCACCTGCGGGGGGCGTATCAAATACCAAATTCTCGGGGGTCCCGAATCTTCCTTCGTTTCTGCTCATAATATAACCTTTCTCCTATTATTATATAGGAAAGCTTTTAAGTTTTAAAGAGGGACCAGAGAGTTATTGTTTAATCTCAGCCCAGTCGTATGCGATCTCAACAGCGATTTCATTCATTTCGTCAGCGGTATAATCAAGGTTTCCGCCGAAATCAATGCTTACAATCCATGGGTTCTTGAGACTCCATTCTTCAATGACGTTTCCGTCAGCATCTATTTGCTGAATTGAAATGCCCTGAAGACCGTCAACGACCGACTTGGCTTTGCTGATGCTGCCTCTTTGGTTCGAGGTTACGGGATACTCATAACCAGAATCACGGAGCTTGTTAATAAATTCTTTTGCCAAGTCTGGCTGTACAGGATCAACAAGAGTTACTGAGATGTTATCCCATGTTACTCTACCAGGGTACTTGAAAGTATGGTTGATGAACTGATGCTCGACCGTCGAAACATTTGCTTTTGGCTTAGTTGCTGTCTTGATGGTCCAAACTGGAACATCACCTATGGCTAGAATAAACCTAAAACGACGTTTTGGGTCGGTATTAACATTTGACCAAAAAAGATCGGCTGGCATTAGATAAGTCTCCTACTTTTAATATCTATCTCGTTCACCCAATTAATCCTCAAAACCAGCACCACTATTTGTGATGACAAAGTCAATAGCGAAGAATTCTGCTGATCTGGTTGGCTTAACAATAAGCTTAGCATAAATGATGTTGCGATCAATAAGATCAGGTGTTGTTGTTGATTCGTCTAGAATCAAGCGGAAGTCTTCGATACCAAACTGTGTTTTAACAGATTCAAGAACTGGTGTTGCTTGCTGTGTGAAGCGAGTCCATGTATCTCTAGTGTTTGGAGCAAACAACAATCTTGAGGCGATGAATGAGATTTCACGCTTCAAGAAGATCATCAAGCGACGAACGTTGATGCGGTCAAGAGCACTAGCTGTTTGTTGTAGAGTCTTCTGTCCGAAGATTACAATACCCTCTGCTGGGAACTTAGCGATTGGGTTAATGCCTGCTTCGTAAAGATCGTCTCTATCATCTGAGGTTAGGCGGCGAGAGGTATCTACTACTGGGATACCTGCTGCACCTTCACTGAGTCCGCCTCTTGTAAAGCCTGCTGGGGCAAACCAGGGTGCTGCAATACGGTCAGTGTTCGACAAAGCGCCCATGGCGGCAACAGAAGGTGGTGCCCACAATGTGCGGTTGCTGATTGTGTCCGTAATTCTTACCCATGGGTAGTACGCTGCGCCATAACTGTTGTTAATGTTGCGTCCCTTGAGAGAGTCAACTGCTTGCTTAATTGTGAAGTTATTTCTGTCTTCCGCAGAAGCACTTGATTCTGTGTCAGCAGTGTACACAAAGGGAAGATCAACAACAGCTAGAGTGTCGCCACGCTCTTCGGCTATATCAAGAAGATGATTTGTTGCCTGAATGTTGGTGACGCCTGGTAGCGAGATTATGTTGCACTCAACTTGCTCGGCGTCCGAGACAATATTGATAGCTCTCTTCAAGCTGTGAAGCGCAGAGTTTGTTCTTTCGGTAGAACTGTCGGTAATCTTAGAGTTTCTAAAATTATCACGCTCTGTGACATCGTACCCATTCGATCCCCCCGCCAAAACGGTAGTGAAGCGATCAAGACCTGCATCAAGCACTGAAGTGAAGTTTCCAGACAGAGCGCTAATGCTAAGTCCGGACGTGCGAGCACTTACTAGATAATCAACTGTCCCATCAACATTACCAGAAAGATTATCTAGAGAGAAAGCCCAAGAGATCTGAAGGGGGTCAGATGTTTTTAGAGTCATCTGCCCTAGATCTGCTAGGTCGTGAGTTGTTGAGTAAGAGGCAACGTCAGGTCCAGCGAGAACTCGGCATCTTGGTCTTACAAGATCAACGATTTCCTCGTTGAAGGTCTGATCTGATGGACTCAATCCAGTCCAAGCGCCCCAGTAAGTCAAGCGACGGTTCTTTGGGTTCGACCATGTGCTACGCTTACGCAATGGAACGGCGGGAAACTGGATCGCTCCGGAGAACGAAACATTCGCATCGCCCAAAAAGAGTGCAGAGTCTGCGGCATCTGGGTTACCACCTACATCTGAAAATCTTGCGCTATTGCCCCCATCGAGCATTGTGGCAAAAGCGCCACGAGCAGCAATTTCTGGACTAGCAGGGTCGCTAAACCCATCAGAGCCGCTGATGATGGCAGCATTTCTGTACTGAAGTGGTCCAAAGACGCCGAAGGGCAAGTAGCGAGGCTCTAGTCCACCACGGGAAACTGCCTCATCAACCTCAACTCTGATGTATTTTGATAAATTGGGGTACTCACCATAGAGCCTATTGGTCTGTGTGGTTGAGTCATATTTCTCAAATTGATCGCCAATCAAGGCGGCAATATAATTTGGAGAAGCTGGGTTGAGGTTTACACCATCATACCTTTCTAGTACTACTTGGTTTGCATCAGTGTCATTCATGGAACGAACTAGGACGCTAAATGTTCCGTAGTCTTCGAATGCTCCTTGTGGTGCCTTGATGTTCTCAATAGTGATCTTAATTTCTTTTTGTAGTTCCGCTCCCGCAGAAAGTGCTTCAAAGCGGAAAAGAGTTTGCATACTCTTGGGATCATAAGATGCTGTAGCAGTGCTTAAATCCTGTGAGAAGTAATATCCCGTAGATGCTCGTGTTGCTGCGAATCTTCGATCATTCAGTGTATTGTCATCATCATCCTCTTGGTTTCTCAAAGGAAGGATTGCGGCATGATAAGGACCTGTCAACACGGATGTAAAAGAAGAGGCATTACCGCCATCCAAGATACCCATAGATTCTTGACTGGAAGATGCTAAAGATCTTTCGAATGTTTCACCAAGCCAGAAATTACCGCCCTGACTAGCACTGCGAGCGCTATCAGGTGTAATTGTTGAATTAGTAATTGTTGGGTTTGTGTTCAAAACATTTCTAATGTAGTTAGAACTGGCTGGATTCAAACTGACTGACACATTTTCTGTTGTATCAGTTCCGTCCTTCTGTACATATAAAGTCAAATTACCATTTGAATCGGAAGCATAAAGCTCACATGCCGAAGCAGTCAAAGAAGAACCACCAAGCGAAAGGGCTCCGGCAGTTGTTCCTGAAATTGCAATTCTTCCTGTTGCACAGTACATAACAGCAGCTAACGCACCTGTCAATGCTGGGGCAGATGTCTCGTTGAGAGACCCAGAGGGGAACACCACTAGTCCCCAGGCACCGCCTTGGTCTGATGCAGATACATTTGTGGATTCCATGTTTCCAGCACGCCAGCCAGCATAACCACCAGCAGCCAGGTCGCTAGTTGTAGCAGAGGGGTCTTCCTCTCCCATCAATCTTACGTATGTAACAGGACTGCTAGAGTCTAGCCACGCTTGTGCAGCGTATGCTCCATATGTGGGGGCATTTAGGCTACTATCACGCCAAATATCCTCACCTGCATTTCCTGCTACAGGGTTTCCAAATATCTCAACAAAATCGGCAAACGATGAAACCGTAATGGGCTTCATGCCTGGTCCTTTTTGAGACTTACCGATGATCACTGGTCCAACGGGTCCAGCAACCGCTGTTGTTTGTGAATTATCTATTTCTTTAACAAATACGCCTGGAGAAATAAACTTGAATTTTCTTTCAGCCATTTATTTTAACTCTCCTAAAAAGTTGATGGGTGGTATCATAATCCTGTACCAAGACTGTAATACGCTACTAATAAATAGTAGCAGAAAGTTGCAAAGTCCATTATTTAAATTGAGCATACTAAGGTCGATATTTTGATTTCTGTCCGAAATGAAAATCCGGCTCATCGCCTAAGATAACCCGCTCTCTTCGGATAGAAACTTTAGCCGCTGATTGGTTCTTTACCACGTTGGGAGTTTTTTGATTTTCCGCAGCGCCGATCAAGTGTCCCAACACATTAATCGTAATAGTTGTCTTAAACAACCTCTCGTCAGTATCTAGTGCTGTCTTGTTGTCAGCAATAGCATAATCAGGGGATATAAACGCCTCATATCTGTGTCCTTCATGAAATATATTGAAAACAGACGGCGTAGAATGTTCTGATATAAATGGAGAGATCATTTGATTCATCTGTTGTTGGTATTCTGACACCAAAAGAATGTTGTATGTAATATCGACAAACTGCGGCATTGGTACGCCATAAGAATCATACACAATATTCTCGTTTTTGCCTGGGAAGGTTTTTCTGTTTGCGTCTTCCCCAGTTGCTGACTTACGAATTGCATTTGCATTTGCAAAATTCTTAGTCTTTTCTTGGTTTACTGTTCTTGCAATCTCAACAGAAGCTCCACCATTGTAAACCCTGGCTGTATCCGAGGTAAAAAATGGTGGTATATGGACTCCATATCTACCTTTTTTCGCAGGGTCTTGGTTTATAGCAGTGCGGGAAATAGACATAAGTGGATAAATTAATGTTTTCCCTTTTTGCCTCAAATCTTGGTTGTCTTTTATTTGTCGTGCTCGCTCAGGAATAGCGTATATGATTGGAACTTTGTTGAATCCTTCGTTTGTGTCAACAAAGATATTTAAAGAATCATTTAAATAGTTATACAAAGCATAATCAATATCTTCTAGCGTAGATGGTCTCAGAGTGTAATCGGAGTTTTGTTTGACATTAACTGGTGTTTTAAAAGCCATCATGTGCTCCTAACAGTTTTGCCGCCGACATCGCCGGTTGGGTTAAACAAACCTTTTCTTGCTTGACGACATGTCGCTGCGATCTCTACCCGAGTCTGGTCAGGAGTAAATGCGCTGTCTTGCCCAAAAAGATATCGAGGCTCAGACAGATCCGTAATTTCAAAGTACATATTGTCGTATTGCAGAAAGTCTCCCAATCTGACCATCAAGTCCTGATCTTCAAGAAGCCTTCTTTTGTGAAAGTGTACAGTCAAAGTCCGCACACTGTCGAAGCCAAACTCTGCCTGTGTTCTAACAGAGCCAGCATATTCAACTAAAGCGTAAACTCTTACAGGAGGAAGGAATGTTTTATGGATTGCTTCCCCATAAAGTGGGTGATAATTTGTTGTCTTGTTGTCGATTGGAAAATAAACTACCTGTTCGCCAACAATCTTCTCAATGACTTCATCATTGATTTGTTTGACAAAGTTGCGTTCAGCTTTGCCAACAAACAACGGCGGTGGTGGCTGTTGTGGCTGAGTCCATTTATTGCTTGTCATCAGATATTACCCAACAAAGATGCCTCTTGGAATCTTAGAAAGAGCATCATTTACATTTTGTTGTAGTTGATTGTCGCCTTCTGCTAGCTTGCCGTAGACAAGCTCATCCAATACAGCCTTAAGTTCTTCTCTTAATGAATTCTGTTCTTCTTTGGCTTCAGAGACCAAGGCTGAGCCGTTTAAGGTCACATCGTTTCCTGGGATTGGAATACTGGCTAGCTTAGATCTCACTTGTCCTAAGGTTTCTTTTGCCAAGGATAAAGCATATCTTCTTATCCACTGCTTTCCAATGCTATTAATATTTTCATAAGGAACATTCGGAAAAGGCAACGTGTTCATGTTGTTTACCCCGTCGGCTCCATATTTTCTGTCTGACTGTTCAAAGAAGGCATCTTCTGCTATTCGGAACTTGACCCAGAAAGTGTCTGGGAAAACACCATCTGGAATGGGGAAGATTCTTAATCTGTTGTCGTTAATCTCAAAAGAAAAGTGAGATGATCTAACATTCATATCTTCTTCAAAAGCATAAGCCTGAAGGATGTTCTGCCATGCCGGAACTATCTGGAAGGTGCTGTCGTCAGCATACATTCCGTAGGAGGAGAGATTCCCTAATGTTCCTATAGGATAGCCTCCAAAAAAGTTCCACATAGCATTGTTTGTTTTATAGTATACCTTTTGTATAGTGATGGCAGAATCTCCAACACTATTAGAAAATTCAGACCCTGGGATTAGAGAAGCACTGTAAATGATATCCTGAAGGTCGTAGTCTTGAACTAGTGCTGATGCACTGAACGAAGCAGAATATATTCTCTGGGTTGCTCCAAGTCCAACGTGCAAAGAAGCCCCCCTACCAATATGGGTTGCATAGCCTAGCTGGAATCTTGGGAATTTAAGATTTGGTTTTGTCGTTATTCCGCCAGAGCCAGAATATTCGCTAAACTCACCGTCTTCGTTGAATGACCCTGTTGTGTTCCCCATTAAGTCGGAGAGTACATTTTTAGCTTGATGAGTATTAATCAAGTAAGAATATTCTAGACAAGCAGCTTCATATGAATTATAGACATTAGTGGGAGTTATCTCTAGATCAAGAACATTACCACCTAATCGATTATATGTAAAAGCAACTTGATCAACAGCGCCACTAATGAATTCCGCAGAAGTATAAATTCCATACGCTAGCGACGGTGAAACATCAGCATAAGTTCCTGAAGACGGTAAAACAACGGCGCTTGTTTGACTTACTGGTTGTAAATTAGTTGGCATTTATAAATCCTCGCTCAATAAGTAGTTTTTCTTTAGAGTAAATCTACCTGAATAAAAGAAAACCCCGCCACTAGGACGGGGTTCTCTCATGAGTTATTCAACTCAGGCTCTAATTAGCTACTAGTTTTCGCTAACAAGATCCGAAACAATAACCAATCCGTACATGTCAGGACGTACCATCTTCTTCGCATAGCGAGTCATGACACCCTTGCGGGGCACGAAATCGTCTGGTCCGAAGATTGTAGGTGTGACTTGTAGTGGGACGTAAGGAGCGTAAACATATCCGCTCTCAAGGAAGCTGTTTCCACGACGTCCAACAAGAACAACATTACGAAGGAAGTAAGGATCAACGTAAATGTCCATCTTGCGGCTAATGGAACCAACCTGCTTAACACCCCAGCTTCCGCTTTCGTCATCTACGGCAGCCGCTGCACGGAAACCGGAGGTGAACTCAAGAAGGTTAGCTACTTCTGGGGAGCAAACTAGGAAGTTTGCGCCACCACGTAGGGTCTTACGGTGAATACGGGCGCTTACTTCGTTGATTGTCTCAAGAAGGGTCTCGTACCACTCGGAAACTGTGCCTGTGAAGTCTGGGTAGAGTGTTCCGCCGATGGCAGCACCGGTTTCACGATCTACAAACTTACCTGGGTTGCGGCTCCAGTAGAGGGTTGCACCTGTAGCATTTTGAACAAGGTCCTGAAGGATTTCTTGGTCGATTTCAAGAGCAATCTGCTCAGAAAGAATGCTTGTAAGCTCAACTTCAGCGTCAAGGTTATGATAAGCATTGAGGTCCTGAGCAAGCTCTGGGGTCCACTGTGCCTTCAACTTCTTGGTCATGGCTGTTACAGCAACGGAATCAACCTTAATGTCGATTGAAGGAATTGCTGTGTTGTTTTCTAGTCCCCATGGAGAAGCACCAGACAAAGAGCCAACTGCGTCAGAAGCGACAAAGTTGTCCTTCACTGGGAAGCTATATGCTCCAGCGACAGCACCACTTGCATTCAAATGAGCTTCAAGTGTTTCTGGGGGTAGAGAACCGTCTTCATCAATTACAACAACTTGAGCGGTTGTTGCGGAAGATCCCGAAAAGCGGGTCAAACGGCGGGCGATGTTGTTGAAGTCAGTTGTACCAGACAAGGACAAAGCGACTAAGTCATCAAGATCAGCGTTAGATGAAATTGCGTTGGTAAGAGTAACTTCAGCAATAGCGAATGTAGAGGTACCAGACACCAAAGAAGCATCAGCACGCAAAGCATCACCAGCAGGTGTTCCTGCTGTACCAGATACGCCAGTACCTGAACCTTGTCCGAGGTATGTACCAGACATGACAACAGTGGTAGCCAAGGTAGATGCACCTGTTCGGCTAGATAACCCGATGGTCAAAGCATACAAACTTGTTTCTGCGTTTCTTCCGCCGAGGTTTACACCACCTGTATGCGGATGAGCGTTGACGCCACCACCATATAGGGAGTCGCCAGCACGAGCGCCGAGGCGGTCCTGATCGACCATTCCGGAATCACCAGAGTAGGTGAAGTCGAGGAAGAAGAGGAGTCCACTTGGGAGGCTCATGGGTTGAACGGATACAAGATCCTGTGCCAAAAGGTTGCCGAATACACGACGAACGATTGGGAAAGCAACTGCGGCAAAGCCTTCTACATCGCCAGCTTGCATTGTGCTGGTTTCTTTAAGAAGTTGGGCTGCTTGGTTTTCGAGAAGACGAGCCATGTTGTTACGACCAACATCGTCCATGCCTTCAAGAAGACCAGTCTTTTCCCACTTCCCTAGAAGTGCTTCACCCTCGTTAGCAAGAGAGCGTGCTCTGATGCCTTCGGTTAGGGTATTAATTACAGACATTTTTTATCTCCTTTATGAATTTATGTCTTACTTGTTTGTTCCAGCAAGAGTCGCCCAACGATTATAGGTTGGGGAACTGCCTTCATTTTGAGTTTCTTCCTTACGGTTTCCACTCAAGATAACAGATGATCTCTTTGTTACAGCCTCAGACAACGATTGTGGAGCCTTTTGAGTAGTTTCTCCCATTGTCTTTTGAAGAGTTTCAAAAATCATCTTCGCTTGCTCTACGGAACGTGCTTGTGAGACCATCTCAACAATTTTATTCTTTTGCCGCTCATTCAAGGAGGGGTTTTCCAACACACGGTTCGAATAGAGTAATCTTGCATTTTGCAAGCTAATTTCTTGCAACTTATTTTTTACCTCAGATAATAGAGATTTGAGGTTTTTGTTTTCTTTTTGTAGGCTTTCGTTTTTAGCCATTGTCTTCTTCAGTTCTTCAATGTCTTCAGAGTCCATGCCATCAGTATAAAGAGCTTCGTCTTCTTCGTCTTGTTCGACTTGGTCTTTTTCAAGTCTTTCTTCTGCACGCTCAAGCTCTATTTCGGGCACGTCAACGACCATCATTTCTTTAAACAACTCGACGAGTTCGGCTTCGTTTATTTCAACTTCTTCATCATCACGATTTGCGGGAGCTTCGCTTGCGGCGACGTCAGGCTCGGAATCCATTCCTAGTTCTAGTCTATCGATTTCTAGCTCTTCTTCTGCCTCTTCTTCGGGCTCTTCTTCTGCGGCGGCGATTATGTCGTCGAGATCAACCACAACAACTTCTTCTTCGTCTTGAAGGTGTGCCATGGGAACTTGTTCTAGTGTCTCTTCGGAGTCAGCGACCTCTTCTTCCGCACCAAGTTCAAGCTCTTCGTCTTGTTCTAGTAGCTTTTCAATAGAGTTTTTTACTTCCTCGGAATACTTTTCAACAATAGCAGCTTCAGCGCTCTTTATTGCTGCTTCACGAAGCTCTTTAGCATCAATAATTGCTTGCTCTAATAAGCTAGACATAATACACTCCTTATATTTGATGACGATGCATCAAAAATAAATAGTTACCACCAAATCTAAATGCCTAGTTTTCTACTATAAGCTTCAAGCTTAGAAGCCTACGAGGGCGACACGCTTCCATGTGGCAGCGCCGGCGATGCCGCCAGCGGTACAGATATAAATATAATTAGAGTCATAAGAAATTTGCCCTGTGGCACCGGCAGCAGTGCTCGATGCTGGAACTGTTGGTCCCTGATAGACGAGGTTTACTCCAGACCCATAATAAATGTTCCCATTTTGATAAAACAGTGTAGTACTGGAACCATTAGATATATTCCACTGAGTAGCATATGTTGTTTGAGGTGCCATACCTACCGACATAAACCATCTTCCATCAGCGTTTTGGTTGACGGTTATAGCGGGATCATTAGAGCCCTCGTCAAGAGCGCTTTCGACCTGAAAAAGGTTCATGGCAGCTATCTCTGAGCCTGAGACGGTTAGCAATGCTTCTGGGGCATTTGTGTTTATGCCGACATAGCCATTCTGTCCGCTAACTGTTATGCGTGCTTTGTTGCCATCTGCGACAGTGCTATTAGCGATCTGAAAGCTTCGTGCGGAGTTTGGCTGAGGAGGATAAAATGCATTTAGAAAGAACGAATCAGATAGAGAGTCTGTAAATGTTGTACCCGCAGGTCCCTCCATAGCTATGCTAGCCAATCTGTTATTTCTACCGGATGTATCAGATACCCCGTCTTGATAAAAATCTATATATGGATTATTTTCATCGCCCCCAGGATCATTGTCATTGGCTGAGTCTGCAATAAGCTTAATGCCCACCTCTTTTTTGCTCTTCAAAATTATGACTGCGTCCCTCTCAGATCCCGCAGCGGCATCAAGAGGGTCTACGATATGTAAGACTGACTGAGGAGCACTGGTACCAATCCCAATGCGGTTTGCACTTGCATCAACAAAAAACATGTGTTCGTTGTTGTCGCTCTCTGCTCGGAAATCAGAAGTTCCATTTCCGCTCTCATTAACAACAAGAGTTCCCTCTACTGACATGTCTCCTGATACAGTGGCATCACCCTGTATGTTATTTGGGGAAGGTGAGTAATTACTTCCTCCGCTACCAAATCCGCCCATTACTTGTTCCTCCTTTTATTCGTCGATGCCGACGCCTTCTAAAGTAAACATAGCCGTATCTGGGATGCCGGTCAACTCTGCAAAGAGTTGAAAATCAGCATCACCGACAGGGTCGCCGCCATTAGAAATAAAGATAGACTTACACTTAACATTCATTGTCACAGATGACTGGTTGGCATTAAGAGTAATAAAGTGTTTTTGTGAAATAGTGTTTGAAGTATCTTTTGAGGCAAAGTGAACCCTAACGTCTGTTCCTCCAGCGTCTGTATTGATAATTGTGATAGACTTAGTTACTGATGGGAAAATAACCTCAACCTCGTTATCTCCGGATGCTATTGTACTTCCGGTAATAAAAGGTCTGCCTGCTACTTGATAAGATCCTACACTGTTTAAACCCGCTGTGGTTCCTCTGTGGTACCTAGTAGTATCTGGGGAGATTCCTCCTGCCATTACTTCTTCCTCCTCTTGGGGGAGACACTTCTGGTATTACTAAGTATCATATCCCGCTTTTGATTAATCTTATTAATTAGTACCTTTCTTCTTCTTTTCTCCTCCGTCTTGATCTCACTGGGTTTAATAAAGTGAGTTCTTTGACGAAACTCATCGATGACACCTGATTTTTTAACCTTCTTTGTGAATCTGCGAATCATCTTCTCCACGTCGCCACGGCACTCTTCATTCGTTACGAGAATTCCGTAAGTTGGTTCTTTCTGTCTTCTGTTCATTTTATTTCTTTCTTGTTTATTGATTATCGCCAAAGGCAGCGGTAGCCCATCTGCCCATGCCAGGAATATTAGATATGTCAACACCAGAGTCCCCAGGGTCAACACCTGTGAGTGCTCCACCACGACCTGATCCGTTGGGGATTGGCTTGGTTCCTTCGAAAAGCTCTGGGTTAGGTAAGTTTCTCTTTGCGTCTTGGTAGGCATTCTTACCTATAGACGATAAGACTTCTCTTTTGGCTTGTTTAATTTGTTGTGATGATTGAGATGGTCTTGAATAAGACGCCTCATTGAGTGGTGCTCTGTTTAGCCCCTGCATAACCTCTGTTATGATGCCAGATAAAACGCCCTCTTCAAAGATTACTTCCTTTACGCACTCTTTAATAATATTTTTAAGTTCAGACTTTTTCATTTGTACCTTTCTTATTCAGTTGTAAGAATGTCATTTAAGTGTCTATAAATTCGGTCAGCTTTTGTCAGGTGTGTTTTAACTTCTTGACCTTCGGCAACCAAGAAAGCACCAGTGGTGCTAGGTTCTGAGACCAAATCAAAACACAAAAGCTGGAAGTCGTCCTCAACCATGGTAGCGCCGCCTTGTTGACGAGTCGAGCCAAGACCACGGCTTGAAATACCCAACTGAACGCCGCCTTCTACTAGTTGTTTGGCGATTTGACCTGCTGGGGTGTCCAAAATTTTCATTTTACCCATAACATCGTCTCCGTCCCACCAAACTTCTGTCATCAAGTGGCTGGCATTCTTAAGCTCCACAACTGAGCTATCAGGGTGATCAAGTTCGCCAATAGCTCGCCCCTCTTTAACAAGCTTTTGGTAGTTTTTCATTTCTCGCTCAAGAATTGGCTTAGGGTAGATGCGACCGTTGCCGTTCTTTTTACCAGCAGCTTGGATTTTTCCTGCTACGATAAGGTGTGTTCCTTGCCGATTACCTTCACGCTCTTCTTCTGTGAGGAGATCGTCGCTGTAATCTAGGTTCATAAACTCTTGTAGTACGTATTTCTCACTCATTTTTTATCTCCTTTAGCGCTTTCTTTAAGGTTTGAAATGTCGCCATCGATTAAATCAGCTATTTGGTCTGCCACCTTCATAACAATTGGTATTTGGTTGCCAAGTGATTCTGGGGATATAGCAACTGGCAAACTTTTAAAATGTTTAGCAACACCTTGGGCTATTGTTTCCCTAAACTTATCAGCACCCATCTTCAGCACGGTATTTCTTAACATATTTAGAGCACCATTAAGTTCAGCCTTTGGCAGTCTAGTTAATTTAATTTCGTCTGATTCTTCTGCGGCATCAACAGCAGCCCTTTCGATCTCTTGTTCGGAAGGCTCGTCTTTCTCGGCTTCGTCGTTGATCTTTGCAGCGGCGGCTTGTAAGTCCTCCGGAGTTGGCTCTGAGTCTTCTGAAGCTAATGACTCAAATTCTGCTTGAGCCGTAGCCATCTCAGCCATCTTATCTAAGACATACTCCAATGTTGCCAAGTGGGTTGTGTTTTTAATAACTTCATCTTTTGTTATCTTTTCCCCAGGAGCAACAAAAAAGTCCCTAAAATCTTCAATCTTTAAAATAGTGTCAACGGCATCCTCAAGACTATCGAATCCAAATTCTTTTACTTTCTCCGTAAAATTTCTATAGTACTCTAGCAAGAGAATATTTTCAACTATTAATTCTGATAATTTGTTTTTATTTATTTTTTTCATATTCTGTACCTTAGAGTGCGGGCGCTACCCGCACGATACTGCTACCCCTGCAACACCTTGCTACTGGGCGTAGTCTCCACTTCCGAGTCCAAGCTCCTTCTATTTCTGTGTTCATGTTGGATTCCTCCATCAGATATTAGCATACTCAAAACATAAGAAGTCCCGGATGATACAAACCCTAACAATAAAGAGTTTATCAAAGAAACTTCAAATTTAAATAGTTCTGTATAAGGGCTAATGAATAAAAGAAACACTCCGACCCAAAAACCAACACACATTGGGCAATGAAAAAAATGATGCTTTGGTCTTACGGGTTTAAAGATGAAAGAGTAAACTAAAATTTGTGTCAACCCATAGGAGCACAAAATAAAATAAATTAAATTCATTCACCTGCCTTAGTACATGTATCCCTGCCCTGAATACACGTAAGCTGGATAATAGTCCGCTTTTCCTTCAGGGGTATCTTCGTAAGGGGGAACTTCCCCATATTCAGTCGATTCTTTTTCGTCAGGGTTTGTGAATCTGTCTTCAATATTCTCATCGTATTCTTCGGCAATGGCTGTGTCTTCGGATGTCTCTTTTATAAACTTAGAAATTTGATATAGAACAGACTGTAAAGAATTAACACTCTCAGACACAGGGTATGTCACCTCTACAATACCAAAAGAAGAGCCGCCTTTTGGTGCCTTGTCTGTGGATATGCCTCCTAGAAACATACTATCAGCAAACTGCATCTGATAGTCAAAAACATCTTTTTCTGCATCAGCCTTTGGCATGGTTAAGATTTTGTTCTTGGATGGTACAACCACTATATCAAGATACTTGTGATCTGCAATCAACAAGTTTCCCTCTAGGCTCTTAGTTATCTTAAGAGGTATTTGTGCTTGAACGGGTTTTTTCTCTTCCGCCTGGGTCGCCACATCTCCGATTTTTATCTTGATAGGCATATCAGTCCTCATACTCCTTGACAAGAGCTTGTGTTTTTGCGATAATTTTCAGATCTATCTCGGAAAGACTGGAGACATTCATATTATTAATCTTATCTAATACTGATTCTGTTGCGCAAACCATTTCAACATCGTTCGCTACCTCATTTATTTTCTTTGATCCCTCTAGAAGTTCTTTTAGTCTGGTCAGTTCCTCGCTTAGATAAACCCTAAAATCGGTTGAATCATCTCTGAAAGATAAAATATACTTGCTTAACAACTCTTTCTGTTCTGGCAGGAGAGGTTCATACTTCTCATTATAAAGTTTATTGTAGGATTTAATTGTCAAGCTATCATGGTGCTCTAGTTCTTCTTTTGTCTCTGCTGAAGTTAGAGTTTCGGCTATCTGGCTCTCAAGAAGCACTTTTTCTTTTGCGTTTATCTTGTCCCCAAATATTTGAGCGACAGTTGCATATGATTTATAATTTGGTATAAAGTTAGCAAAAACCTCTTTCCCAAGACCTGCATTACTCTGTTTTATTAAAGAAGACTGCTCTTCGAAGACTTCCTTCTTGCTGATCTTTGAGTGGCTATCTTTTGCTAGAAATATGATCTTTTCTGCCTCGTGAGGAGATAAGCCAGTTGTCTCGCAGAGAGATTTGTAGCATTCCAATTCTCTTCTTAGAGCAGTACCAGAAGAAAAATACTCCTTGAACAAAGATTTAATTTTTCTTGTCTTTGATGACTCTTTTTGGATAATAGACTTTGTTAGCTCTCTTGCAAGAGATTCAAATAAAAAAGCCGTATTTCTTTTTTTATTGTGTCTTACTTTCATCTTTTTCTTCCAATTGGCTAATCAACCGTTTGACGTCGAATTGAGCCTCCATGATTATTTCCTCTTCCTTGTCGAAGTCCTCTCCGACAACTCCACGAGACAGAGGTCCCATTTCGCCACTCCACCCTTTAAATAGGTTGCGATGCGAAGAGGAGGCTAAATTAGTTCCAGCAGAGGATAGATAACTGCGTTTTCTTGCACCCTGCTTCCACCTTTTGTGCTTAACGTTCTCGTAATCATCTCTCTGTCCTGGCTCGGGCTCTGCCAATAATGGACCCTCTTCGGCTTCTGGCTCCTCTGCTTCTTCAGTATCGCCGCCGCCAAACAGATCATCACCACCAGCTTCGCCGCCAGCATCTCCAATATCTCCACCCTCAGCAGATTCAGCAGCAGCCTCACCTGCGCCCTCTACTTCTGCTGCAATTTTTGCATCGGTGTACTGCTCAACGTTAATTCTTTCGATTTCTTCATCTGACAGTTTGAATATGTTTTTATACACCCAAGACTTAGAGAAGTATCCATCGGTTGCTGCACTAGCGATATCAAACTTGGTTCGAAGGTGCTCAAGTTCTTGAAGTTCAGCAATCTTTGAGGGATTGTTTAGGGTTAGTTTAAAGGACAGAAGATCATGATCTCTAAAGCCCAAAGTGTACAGATGAATTATACACATCTTCTCCAACTCAGAGATGACAACCCTCTGTAATCTTTGGATGGTGCGAGCAAATCTAATATCTTTTTGAGATAAAGTTGTCTTATCTTCCATGGCATCAGATTGTGCAAGATAAGCCTTTGGTACCTTGAGCGCCGAAAAGAGCTTATCACGAAGATAATTTACGTCATCGATGTCACCTGTAAACTGTCCGCCAGCCAAGGTTTCGATCCTTGTGTTATTAGCGCCGCCACGGACGGGAATATAAAAATCCTCATCAACACTCATAGCATTATAGCGGAGGTCAACTCGACCGCTGTCTGCGTCAATGACCTGATTACGCTTCATTTGGGTTTTAACTTGTTCGATATATTGCTCTACATCTTCAGCGGGAATATTACCAACATCAATATAGAACACTCGTCGCTCTGGTGAGCGAACAATACGATAAGCCATCATCGCATCTTCTAGAAGTGTAAGCTGTCGCCAAATGCGACGAGACGGCTCTAGAACTGAGGTTCCGTAGGGAACATACTTGTCATTCCCTAAAACACGGAAGTGTGAGACTTGCCAATTCTCGAAAGTAACACCTTTGTTGCCCTCTGCTGCTTGCCAAAAATATTGAATATAGTTTGGGTTTGTAGGGTCTGTGCCTTCAATTCTTTCAACTTCCCGGTTAGGGAGAGGAATCACGCTTGTAATCCCTAGCTTATCGTCAATATCAAGATATAGATAATAATCACCATATTTGCACATGCCACGGGACCAGCCAAACAAATTTGCATCAATATCAAGAACACTATAAAGCAATGTGTCTAGAATATCTTTTATCTGTCGATTGTGGCATTCGACACTGACCATGGGATTAAAGACTGTTGAGGTTGTTATCTCATCAGCGTAGATGTCTAGTGCCGATGCGATTTCAGGCATATATTCCATCTGATCGAAATCAGTATACCTAATCTGCTTGTTCCGCTTGAACAGAACCTTGTTGCTTATATCGCCAAATGGGTTATAATATTCTTTCTTTTTAAACTCCCTACCAGTGGAAGAAGTAAAATTATACTTTTGTATGTCTCGACGATTACTCCTAGCCGGTCTTGGGCTATCGTAATTTACCATTGGACCACTAAAAAGTCTAGTAAGCCTTCTAAACAGGTATGAATTCTTGTTTCTTGGATTATTGTTATCAGCCATTTTTACCCCTTATATATCCAACTAAGATCATGACTTCTTCCATCCTGTCCTTTGAAAGTTGATTGTCCATGTCGGTGTCCATGCTGTCCTTCAATCGTGGTTCGTAAAACTGTTTTAGAAGTAGAGATACTACTAAGAAGTGCTTTTTTATACAAAGATTCCTTGTGGTTGACAGTTAATGCAGTATCTCTAACCCAGCACCCAATACTTGTAGCTATAACTAAATCATCATTATAGCTTCTCATCGCTTGCGGTCTTCCGTTGTGCCATACAAAAGTCTTCATCTCATTAAATAATCTCGTTGAATTAATAGTAATTAGTTTATTTCTCACGAATTCTTCCAACTTAGATATAACCAGCGGTCTAGTCTTCATAGACATCGTGAAACCTGGGACGCCTCCAACTGCTTGGGCAGTAATTTCATCCACATACTCATGTGTAGATTTTACGCTATAATACAAGTTTTTATAGCTCAAATCCTGTAGGCGACTCAATACCCCAATACCAAGTGAATTGTTTTCTATAACCAACAAAGCAGTATTGTATTCAGTACCAATAGAGAAAAGCAACGGGGCGAACATATCGGGAGTAATTTTGCCCTGATATTCTGCCACTTGTTCCATTGTGGAAATATCAAATATTTGAGCAACACTATAGTCTGATCCGTCGCCACGAGCAACATCAGCTACCAGCATATAATCACAACCATCTTGAGGTGGTTGCCAGATCCAGTAATTTCTATCAAACCCTGTTCGGCGGTCGGGATCACACAAGTTTTCTGAGAAGTACTTTAAATCGTCGCCATGTATGACTGTTTCGCCAGATGCGTTAAAGTTGCACTCAAGTTCTTGGGCTATTTCACGACGTGACATATTTCGGGTTTCTTTTTCAAACCACTCTTGGTCACGCTCAGGGTGTACATCCCATGGCAATCTAATTGTTGTGAAGTCGTTTTTTTGTTCTTCTGCTTCAGTATAAGTTTTATGAAACCAGTTGCCTACGCCGTTTGGTGTTGATAAAGCAATGCAGCGACCACCAGTCGATAGGGTAGGGTAAAGACCTGCCCATAACTCGTCCATACCTTCATCAAAAACCGCCTCATCAACAACAAGCAATGACAAAGCCTCAGAACGACCAGCGTCTCCAGAAGTGGATGCGGCTTTAATTTGTGATCCGTTTGAGAGTTCAAATGATGTTCTATTATCAACTTTAATTTTTGCAACTCTCATCCACTCTGGAAGATATTGCATAATATTCTTTACTTTTTTTACAAGATTTGCTGCTGTTGAGAATTTAGTTGCAATCACAAGTATGTTTTTGTCTCTGTGAAATAACATAAACCAAACAGCATAAG
>BCSF01000121.1_pt1 | contig 34251 bp, 54 predicted proteins | sample 1016431 | NCBI WGS metagenome assembly BCSF01 (sample SAMD00045685;SAMD00045686;SAMD00045687;SAMD00045688;SAMD00045689;SAMD00045690;SAMD00045691;SAMD00045692;SAMD00045684;SAMD00045690;SAMD00045691;SAMD00045692;SAMD00045684;SAMD00045685;SAMD00045686;SAMD00045687;SAMD00045688;SAMD00045689, study... | reverse complement strand
TTAGAAGGACCCGCGGCTTTGCGGCACGGCGTTGCGAACGTTCTTGGCTAGCTGCTGACGGAGGTACAGACCGAAGGTGGATTGCACTTTTTGTTGGACGATCTGCTGCGCGGGGAAGCGTGCGGTGTAGTTCAGGGTTGATTCGACGAGGAACAGGGGACGGAGCTTGAGGGATTTCTCACGGCGATAGACACCGGCTGGGCGGTTGGCGCCTAGGGGTTTGCCGATGAAGATGTTGCTGCCGGTCTGGTTGGTGTTGCCGACGGAGCCAAGGATTTTGCGGATGTTGGTGCGTGAGACGTTGCCGTAACGATCGGGCTTGACTGCGCCGGTTGGCACGAAGCGTGCGCCTGGTGGGATGTTGCCTTTGCTTGCGCGTGCAAAGGCGACTTCGTATGGCTTAGGTGCGCGAGGCCCGCCAAGGATGTTGCCGGATAGGTAGCGGTTACGAGACCAGGGCCTGTCCTTTGGCGTGATGAGAACAGAGAGGTTGCGCTTGTTAGCTGCTGTTGCTCTGAAGCCTTTAGCGGTTTGCGGCTTTGGTCTGTCTAGGAAACGATTAGCAGAGCCAGCGAGGCCATTGAGTGCGCTCTTTTGCTGTGAGCCAGGGATGAACTTAGAGCCTTGCGCTGATGCGTTCAGGGCTTGGGATACGGAAAAGGCGAGCTGCTTTGTGTGCTCGTTGGTCCACTTGATTGCTGTTGGTAGCTCGCTCTTTATGTCAAGGCTTACGGAAGGCATGAGGGCGCGTTGTCTGTTAGTCCCACTTTGATTGATGCTTCCTGCACTTGGGATGCTCGCTCTAGTTGGTTAGCGATGCGGAAGAGTTCAACGGCAAAGCCTTCGTAGGCGTCGTAAGGGATCGGCTTGAGTTCTTCGTGTGCGTTGTCGTTGATTGCGTAAGCGACTGCCTTGGCGTCTTCAAGTAGCACGGACAGACGGTTAATGCAGGGGATCTGACGGGTGCTGAGGGCCACGGGGTTGAGTGCTTAGCGGCCCGAGTGTGGGGCCTTATAGGGGTGGATGCAACGGGGGTTCACAGACTGCAGGATTGTTTCAGGGTTTGAAGTTGGGGCAAATTTCGGCAAAGTCTGAGGGGAATCCAGAAGAATCCAGAAGATTCCACTAGATTCTTTCGGAATCCAATTGAGGAATCTCCAAGAATCATCATGACTCGCAAGATTCAGGTGGTCTTACCAGACCCAGTCTGGGACTATCTACAACGCAGAAAGCCCGTAACCCTGTCGGTGTCTGCGTTTTGCGCGGCGCTGATTGAGCGCGGATTGGAGTTGACGCCGGCGGATCGGGCTGTTTTGGCAACAGCCATTGACACGCAGGTTACGCTGGGAATCCGCGACCCACGGGAGAGGATTCCCTCTCCCTTGGAACCAATAAAAGAAAAAGAAGAAAATAAATCTAGAAAGGGGGGTGCAGGGGGGAAAACAAATTCTCCGTTCGGCAAACGGAAGCTTGATCCCGCCCTTGTGCCTGACGAATTGGCCGATTGCGCTGAGCTGCTGCTTGAGTTTTGGGAGGTCAAAGCCGGAAAGCGCTCTGAGAGGGTCTGGAACCGCGTTTGCAACGATCTGCGTGGGTGGACACCTGAAGAGCGTCAGAAGGCCCTTAGAGCGTCTTGCAACGCAGGCTGGGGGGACGTTTATGAGCCGAAGGCACCCAAGGCCAACGTGAAGCCCTACGAACCGCCTCAGCAGGCTCACCCCGCATCCCGTGTTTTCACTGCCGCGGACTTCGAGCCGCCGGCTTCAAACCCACTGCTTGAGAATCTCTTCTGATGCAACGCGCTTTTGATCTCACGTCGATTCGCATGACATTGCGAAAAGGCGTCGCCAATGGTCTCTTCAGCATTGAAGATTTAGACCAGCCGAGCGACGGATTCCGTCGAAACATGAACGTCGATCTCAAGTCATTCCCTGGCGGTTATCAAGGGGTTGAGTACAGAAACTTGCTGCGTGACGATGACGGCATTTTCGGTTGATGTTGTCGGGCTTCCCACGCCGCAAGGGTCGATGGTTAGCAATGGCTACAAGCGCGGGTTGCGCTACACAAACGACAAAGTCTTAAAGCTTTGGCGTAATCAGCTGATCTCTGAGTTGGCTAACGCCAAGCCGGACGATTGGGATAAACAGGGCGCTGTTTCGGTGTCAGCTGTTTTCCGATTTGAGCGCCCCAAGTACCATTTCGGCACCGGACGCAACGCGGGGGTTTTAAAAGCGTCGGCGCCTGAGTTTCACATCGTCAAGCCAGACCTAGACAAGGTCACGCGCAGCCTTGGCGATTCGATCGAGATGGCGGGGCTTTGCCCTGATCAGGCGATCGTCTCGTGGAACGTCATAAAGCGGTATTGCACCGACAACGAAGCCCCCGGCGTCCTAGTCACCCTTATCAACCTTCACCATGGCGAGCAAACGGCAGGAGTACAAGATCTTTCTGACGCCTCAGGAGAAACACCAGCTGGACCTTGAGGCCGAGACCTTGGGCCTGACCCGCGGTGCATTGATTCGTGAAAGGGCTATTGCTTACCGCAGCGGTGCGGTGCATCTTGACTACCGCGGCTATAGCGAGGCCCTTAGCAAGGCCGCTCAGACCGTGTCCGGTATCCCGCGGACGCAGCTTGAGGCGATCGTCGCCAGTGTCATTACCACGATTAGCAATGCCCAAACGGTTGACCCCACGCCAGCAGTTAGCGCGGATCAGGACTGAGCCGAAGTTGCCCGGCGCTCAGGACATTCAGGCGATGAGCAATCGTCAGATTGTCATGGACGAGCTGTACCACCTGGCAGGACGTGACAACCCAAAACACAGCCTGCATGGGACCTATACCGGGCTTTGGGAAGAACTGCCCGCGACGTTCCCATAAAAAACCCCCAGTGGACGCTGGGGGTCGCGAAGAAATGTCTTCCGAACCTTAGCCCAAAAAAAAGACCCGGTGCCACCCGGGCCAGACCGCTTCTCCCTCGCACCTCAGGCTATGGACAAAACCGAGCTGATCAAGGCATTACAGAAAGACTTAGCAGTTGTGCGGGGCATCCGCACGGAGCTGAAGGCGCTGGAAGCGAGGGAAGAGCAGGGGTATTCACTGCTGGACTGTCAGCGGATGCACCGACTGGAGACACTGGCGCGTCAGTCGCATGAGACGTTGCTTGAGACGTACTACGACCAAACGGCGTGGTGACGGCTGAGGCTCTGTCACCTACCCCTATACACCCCTAAGCGGGGTGTTATTATTTAGGGGTCAGGCGGAGACGCCACCACCTCAAGACCAATGTTCAACGCAATCTTCGGCACCAAGACCTTTAACCCCGCTCTCGGCTTCGCCACTCAGCTGGAAGAGAAGATCGAGACCATTGGCGCCAAAGGCGGCTTCTTTATCGAGAAAGTCACCACACGCAAAGCTGCCACCAACATTGGCAACGACTGGACGCAGCACGTTGAGACCCGCTTCGTGCTTCGCGACATCGCAACCAATGAACTGCAGATCTCCGGGAGCCTTGAGCGCTGCTTTGACCACATTGACGCCAAGCTGCTCGCCGCTTGATTCGCGGGGCCTACGGGCCCCCTTTTTTGTGCCAACCCTCAAGCTGTCCCAATCCCCTATGCACCCCTAACCAGTGGTGTATTGTTAGGAAGTCAGGGGGAGACCCCACCACCCGCCGAGAGGCAACCGTCATGGCCTTCACCGCTTCCACCGTCCAGCGTTACTTCTGGGTCATCGAGCAAAACCTGTTTGGTGACAGGGCCATCGCCCACTTCGAGACCCGGCTAGAGGCCGAGTACCACGCGGCCAACCTGGAGCACGAGCATCCCCTGCGCACCTACACCGTCAGCAAAGGCCTGAAGTAAGGCGCGCAAAATACAGGCTCCGACTGAGTTCGGGGCCTTACATAATTTTGATTAAGTAACGCCTGTCTGATCCCCCGCCGGGGAGCCTGCAATACAAGAGCGGCTGAGCCGTAAATACAGGGCGCGTAGTGGCGCGATCCATCCCCCGGCACCCCAATTGCTACAGCTTGTAGCCGTTCCCTGATCTACCCCTATGCAGCCCTAGACATGGGTGGCAGTATTGGCTCGCCTCGCAACCGGCCATGTACGGGCAGACCTGCGAAACCTGCAAATTCTGGCTTCGGATCGTCAACCTCAGCACCGTCACTGGTGGCGAGTGTCGCCGCTACCCAATCCCTCAGCCTGAAACGTCACCGGCGTATTGGTGTGGGGAGTGGTTCCCCCGGCCTAAGGCGACTGAGCCCGTTCTCCCGACCTTTAACGAATGAACGCCACCGAAACCGCTCAAGCCCTGCGCGAATCCCGCCAACTGGCCAACACTCTCCTAGCCCGCGGCGGTAAGGACGACCTGCAACGCGCATCCGTCTGCATGGCTTGGCAACTGCAACTTCTAAAAGAACTCGCTGCCGAAGAGGCACCCTCAGGACTCGCCTAATCATGAAAATCCTCGCTTCCCTCGCAATGCTCGCCGGCATCACCGGCATCAGCTTCTACGCCGTCACTAGCTCGCTAGACGACATGACCCGCATTGACTGCCAGGCCGGCATTCAGCGCGCCTGCGATCAACTAGCCAAGAAATGACGACCAAACTGCCCTGCCCCAAATGCGGCGGCAACCAAGTGCGCGGTATCGAGACCCGCAAAGCCTGCCTTAACGGTCACTCGAACGCAGAGCTAAAGCTGCTGCCAGATGCCGGCATAACAGAGGGCATCAAACGCCGCCGTAGGTGCCTTGATTGCCACTGGATCTTTAACACGATCGAGATCGGCGCTGACGAATTAAACACGTTCCTTAGGGCTCACAGCTTCCTTAAGGCTCAGCTTCAGCGAGACCAAGAGAGAATCAGCGAGCTGCAGGCCGAAGTCAAACGCGCCAACTTCCTCAATGCTTAGTAACTTCGACTATCACTCCGACGGCGCCATCGGGTCGTCGATGCTTAAGGACGCGCTGCGTTCAGGGCATCACTACTACATGAAGTGGGAGAGCGCTGAACGGCCTCTGCCTGAATCCAAACCGTATTTCAGGCGCGGGGAGATCATCCACACCGCCGTGCTTGAGCCTGAGCGCTTCGTGTCCCACTACGAAGTCTGCGCCGCTCGCAACACCAAAATCGGCAAAGAGGAAGAGAAGGCGATCAGGGCCCAGGGCAAAGAACCCATCACCCACAGTGAGTGGGCGCTGGCCCAAAGCATCGTTCAGTCAGTCCGCAACCACGTTGACGCCAGCTACCTGCTGCGCAGCGGCAAGGCTGAGCAGTCGTTTTTCTGGAATGACCTTGAGACTGACCTGCGCTGCAAGTGCCGCCCTGACTGGCACGACGGGAAATCGATCCTGATTGACCTGAAGACCACCAGCTCACTGGCGTCGGCCTCAGAGTTTGCGCGGACAGTGGCCAATTTCAAGTACCACCTCTCAGCTGCGCATTACTTGGAAGGGGTCAAGGGCGCTGAGCGCTTCATCTTCCTAGTCGTTGAGGTTGAGTACCCGTACAACGTCGGGATCTACGAGTTAGACGAAGACAGCCTGGCGGAAGGCCTCAAGCTTCAGCAAAAGGCACTCAGACGGATCAAGGCATGGCGGCAGATGGACCCGCCCTGGCCTGGCTACAGCCAAGGCGTTCAAACCATCCGCCTGCCTGAGTACGCCTTCACCGACAACCCTGTTTTCCTATGACCGAACAGCTGAAAGAACTTCCTAAGGCGTTGTGCAGCTTCTACGCCCAGCTGCCAACGATCCATGAGGAAGCCCGCGCCAACTATGGCAAATATGCCGATCTGCCCGGCATTCTTGCCAGCTTGCTGCCTGCAATGCGCGCCAATGGCTTAGCCGTTGTGCAGACGTTTGAAGAGGGTGAAGATCGCCCAATTCTCGTCACTAATCTGCTGCATACCAGCGGCGAACGCATTGAAAGCCGCCTGCCATTGGTCACCAGCAATGGCCGGAACGTTCAACACGACCTAGCTGGCGCCATTACCTATTTCAGGCGTTATGCCCTTCTCGCGATCCTTGGCATTGCCCCTGGCATTGTTGACGATGACGCTGGCGCTGCGGATCTTGATCCACAACCCGCCGCCAAACCAGCAGCAGCAAAGCCTCAACTGCAGCAGCAAGGCAACTCAGCTAAGGCCATAGTCCTTAGCCCGATGGCTAAGTCGGCAACCAAGGTCATCAATGGGATCAAGACTGAGGAAGCAGCCAAAGAGACCCGCACCAAGCTCACCGCCAAAAAGAACATGGGCGAGCTAAGCGAAAAGGAATATGACCATCTGCTCAAGCTTCTTACTGAACGCGAAAAGCTGATCGCCAAATGACCGACACTTCTAGCCCGTACCTGACCGAGCGACAGCTAGCCAAGCGCTACGGGATCATGGCCGGCACAGTGGCCAACTGGCGCCGCATCTCACGCAAAGGCAAGCCCATTGGGCCGCCTTGGTACGAAATGCCACGCTTGGCCATTCCAGCTGGTGAACCGCGCATCCGTTACCGCCTCGCGGATGTGCTGGCCTTTGAAGAGGCAAACAACATCACTCCCCTCACCTGACATGGCAGACATTGCATTCAACGCGCGGTTCCGCATCACAAAAAATCAGAACCGCACTAGCGACCGCTCTCCTGAGCACAACTTGGCAGTTGACTTCACTCCAACTGAAGCAATGGCCGCGGCCACTTGGTTGATGAGCATGGCCGAGCAGGCCGAAGCTGAAGGCACCAAGGTTCGCGTATATCGCGGCAAAGACGATTATCAGGAAGTCACAGGATTCACCCTTTGGGGTGGCCTCTGGGGTAACTCCGGTTCGTTCTCTCCGCTAAAACCGAAGAGCAGCGAACCCACGTTCTAATGTCTCACGAAGATGCGGTGGCTCTGTTCGAGAGCTATTGGGCAGCTAGCCACCCCTTCATTCCTATCAACAAACAAGCCAAAGAATCACACGTTGCTTTTGCAATGTGGGTCTTTTCGCATGACGCGCTGAAGGATTTCAAATTTGACAGCGTGACTGGCGAGATTGGCTAACCCTGCTACGGTTTTCCCGTCATCTCGAACCCATGTCTAGCGACAGCTTCCAAAATTATCTCAACGAAATTGGCCGCGAAGTTTTGCTCCGCGCCGATGAAGAGATTGAGCTGTCGCGCCTTATCAAGCGCTACTTAGAGCTGAAAGACAAGGAAGGCGAGCATACGGCGCAGGAAAAGCGTGAGATCAAGCGCGGGCTAAAGGCAAGGGATCGCCTGATCCGTTGCAACCTGCGCTTGGTTGTCATGGTCGCCAAAAAGTACAGGAACCGGCTCAAGGGTGGCGGCCTTGAAATGATGGACCTTGTGCAGGAAGGCACTGTTGGCCTTGCCAGGGCCGCTGAGCTTTATGACGGCACCAAGGGCTACAAGTTCAGCACCTACGCCTATTGGTGGATACGCCAGGGGATGACCCGCGCCATCTTCAACCTTGACAAGCTGATTCGCGTTCCTCAGCACCAAACGGAGCTGATGAACAAAGCAATGCAGGTGCAACGTGAGTACCTGCAAGAACACGGCCGCCAACCCACCATTGATGAGTGGTGCGAAGCCCTAGACACCACTAAGGAAACCTTGCTGCTGGTGATGCAGCGCTCAACGCCTCACCTCAGCCTTAACGAGCTATGCGGCGAAGACGGCTCGCCACTGATTGACCTGATCGCTGACGAGCGCACCCCAGCGGATAACTGGGAAGACATCGGCCAAGTGGAGCAATATGAGCAGCTCAAGCTGGCCTTTTTTCGTCTGACGGACGGTGAGAGGGATGTTGTCTTCAAACGCTTTGGGCTGAACGGCCACGACGAGACCACCTTCACGGACATCGGCAAGGAAGCTGGCACGACCCGCGAAACTGCTCGCCAGAACTTCCTCAAGGGATCGCGCAAGATCAAGATGTTTATGGGCGAGAGCCGTAGCCCCTTTTCAGTTGCGGCCTAGGAGTCGCTTCCACCAGGGCCGCAGGCTCGCCACGTCATCAGCCAAGGCCAGCTTGACCTCAAGCTCGGCGATGTAGCGCACGCCTTGGGAGATCAGCTTTTGGTGGTAAGCCGCTTGGCGGGCTAGTTGCGCGCATAACTTTGTCACCTCTTCATGGTCATCAGCGGCAAGAATTTGCCTAGCCTGATGCTCAAGGGCTAACTCTTCCTGCAAGCTGAACTCAACAACCATCCATTCACCGCAATGTGACATGACTTTTTGGGCTGGATATTGTAACGGTAGCAATGACATGACACCGCCAAAAATCGAGCGCGTAAAGATAAACGGAGAGTATTTCTGGAAAGTCTCAGCAATGGGAATGGAAATGCTGCATCAGCAGGACTGGCAAGCGGTTTGGCACTACGAACAGGCGTGCCGCTTTTACGGCTTTGCTACTGACGAGGCCCAAACGTCAGATCATTGATGATCATGGCCCAGCCATTGCCAGGGCCTTCGACTTCCCAGCGCGTCAGGAAATCATCCCAGTCGTAGCGGACGGCAAAGCCATTGCTGCCGATTAGCTGCCCTGTTCCCATGTCGTATTCACCGCGGGGGTCATGCACGACGAAGTGGCTGCCCTCCTTTACGCCGATGATGACGACCCAATGGCCAAAGCCTTCAGGCGGTCTGCCGGTGGTGATGTCGCCGCGATGCAAGAAGCCAACAGCTACAGGGCGCCCAGCGCGCACCTCTTCCACTAGCAGGTCCGCTGAGCCGTCTTGGACAAAGTCAACGTCTGCACCTAGCTCAGACATAGCTTTTAAGTGGCTTTCAACTTCCTCCGTCGGCCCGTACTTTGACCGTACCCGGAAGTATTCCCACTGATCAGCCACTAGCGCATAGGTGCCGGCCACCATCGCCATTGCTGACGTGAAGCACTGGTTTTCGCCGCTAGGTAGCTCTAGCTGATTGAAATAGGGAACGTAATTCCACTCAGTCCGATCCTTGCCAGAGGCCTTCCATAGCTCGAACCACTCGGCGTCGTGCCGCAGCAGTTCCTCTGGCATGTCTTCCTGCAGCTTCTGGATAGCCGCAAGCTGATGGGGCTGCCCACTAAACCGTGCGAAAAACTGATTCAGCTGTAGCACCATTGGCGCCATCCAATCGAGCACGATCAGTCTTTAGCGGGCCACAGCGCCTTTTCAACCCAATCAACCAAATTGTCATCCACCCGGTTTTCGGTGGTCTTGGCGTAAGCGCGCAGCAAGTCAACGACGAGCCGCTTAACGCCGTCGGTCTTCAGAAAGCTGAAGAGGACGGGACGAAGTACAGCAAGCATGGGTTTGCCCTTTTGCCAAAAGTCTAGGCCTGATCTTTTTGGCCTTCTAATCGTGCAATCGCTCGTTCTGCTGCATTCAGCCGGCTGAAGATTTCAACGCGATCAGTGCGCAAGTCCTTGTGCAGCTCTTCTAGTTGCCCGGCGATGTTGTCTACGCTGGCACTAAGGCGAACCAAGCAATCGCGATCTTGAGCGGTGCGCTTGCTATAGCCATTCAGGCTGAACAGCAGGCCTGACAGAGCGGCTCCGGTTACAGCAGCCGCTAGCTCTACCACGTCACGTCAAAGCTCTAACCCATCATGGCGAACGAAGAACAGAGCCAGCAGCACGACGACGATAAGCACGATTGGCTAGGCCATGTCGTCCGCCTGGGCCTGATGATCTGGGCTTGTGGCGTCATCACTGCCAATTACATGGGCTTCTTTAAGCAGTCGATCGACGTGACTTTCTCGGCTTCAATCCTGAGTTCAATGGCCGCTAGCTACGGCCTGACCGTCGGACGCAACGCAAAGAAGAAAGACGCGCCTACAGTTAATCAAGAGCAGGCCAAACCCAAGGCATGAAGCGCGCCCTATTCGTAGCCGTCACGCTGTTCGCCGCGGCCCCGGCACACGCTGACATCACCCACAAAATCCAATCCAGCATCCAACTAACCGTTGATGCCGCCGCTAGTGCAGCCACCAGAATCGGGACCAGCTACAGCGTCCAAGGAAACAACGTCAGCACTACTGACGGGACAACTTCTGGCGTCGTTGGCGGTCTTGGGACTGTTACTAACGGTGTCCCTAGCGTTACCACGATTACTGCTAGCCAGGCCACCAGCGGTGATAGCTTTTCCTTTTCTCAGTCCTACTTGGAAGGGGATAGCACTTCCACCACTTCAACAACGGTGACAAGTGGCGTTGTCGGTTCTTTGCCTTTGTTCGGCAGTACGACCACGACGGCTGGTGGTGTAGCTGGGAGCCTTGCTGGAACGATCGGCAGTAACCATGACCTGACCGTTACGGCTGGCGGTGCTGGCACATCAGCCACTGGCCAAATGGTCACCGAGATCAGCATTGACTGATGCGCTGGGTCGCCTTTCTGCTGCTGCTGGCTAGTCCTGCCGCGGCCGTTCCTGTTGTGCCTAACTTCCGCACCGGCACGATGACCAGCCGGACGGAATCAACAACGCAGGTGACTGAAACGATCCGATCGGTTGACTATGCCACCGGCTACACATATTCCGCGAGTGGCACTAACGTTCAGCATTCGGGCAGTTCAATGCTTCCCGGCACTGCTGCAGTCCAACAGCAGACCATTAACGGCGTAACGTCCAGCTGGACCGGCCTCGCATTAGAAGACAAGCCCACATGGCAGCTAACTACGCCCGGCGCTTCGTTTCAGTTCGTCGAGTCCTACAGCGGCCCTGGGCTGTCAACCGTGACCGACATTCAACGCACAACAACCGTGCAAAGCGTCACCGATACCACCTCAGTCTTTGGGCCTTAGTCCTGCTGCCTGGGCCTGCATTTGCGCAAGCAAACGCAACAGCTAACCCGGTCGCCAATAGCACCGGCTCGGTCACGAACCAAGCCATTCAGATGCTTACCGGGCCCTATCCGACGAATGCCTATGGGCCGGGGATCTCATGCCAAGGGCCGACCCTAAATATTTCGCCCTTTGTCACCAAGAGCAACTCTTATGCTCTCCCGTTTCAGGACACGGTCCGCACGCCCTATTACGACCCCACCGACGATGATGAAAACGGGGTGCCGGACAACCCAGGAAATATCCTCTATTTTCAAGAGCTGCCGAGCGGTCAGAAAAACAACCACGCGCTCAACTTCGGCGTCAGTGCCACCGTATCCATCCCGTTAGATGGCGGGTTGCAAGAACGTTGCAAAGCTTCTGCTGATACGCATACGGCATTGCAGCGGCAGATTTTGGCAAACAAACGCCTTGACTTTGAACTAAGCCGCTTGCGGCATTGCGGGGAACTAGCTCAAAAGGGGATCAGCTTCCATCCCAAAAGCAAGTTCTACGTTGTCTGCTCTGACGTTGTCCTAGGCCCAATCCCAGGCCAAAAGCCTGTGCCTCATATCCATCGGATTACGGTTTCAGCGCCCGACGCAAAGCGCGTAGCGCCCGGTTCCGGTCCCGCTGAGCCAGCCGCCGCTCCCATACCGATTCCAGTGGAACCGTTTTCCCCCTGATCTCGGCTGATTTCTTGACAAGCTTTTTGACTGTTGGTTTGATCAGCTTGAGGATTAGCTCTGAGAGCGGTTTTGCCACCAGAGCAGCAGTGGAAGCCACCAAGGCGATTGCGGTCGTCGTGGTAACTGCCTGAACAGACGGGAGGCCCTCAACGACCTTCTCGATAATCGGCTTTGATACCTCTTGAACCTCTGGTTTCGTAGGTGCCGGCGCATTTGCATTAGGTATTCGCGGGATCGCAGGCGCCTCTGGTTTCTCGGGCTCATCATCCTTGTCATCGGCTTTCGGCACACTTGGGCGAATTAGCTGAAACTCATTCGGGGTGAAATCCATCGGATTGAACGATGGCAGCTGACCATCAGGGCAGAAGTTCCCCGTTCGCCCAGGGTCGTCTTGCAACAGCTTTGGGTTTAGTTTCGCGTCGGGATGCATCGGCACACAACCGGGCATCTGCACAACAGGCATTCCAAGCTGCAAAACCACTGGCGGGCCACTCGGCAATTCAAGTGGCGCCACCTCGCGGATCTCAGGAATCCTGACCTGAGGAATCTCAGGCATCAGAAGGGCAGCGCGGGCCCAGTCGTTGTAGGCATTGCCTTTTTGATGCCGTCAAGCTTGCCCTCAAGCTTTTCGCTTAATTCCGCTTCAACCTTTTCCTTGACGCCTTTGGTCAAACGCTCTGCCGCTTGCTTTTCCCAGCTATCTAGCTGATACAGCGCGAAGAACGAAACCCCAACAAAGGTGCTCACGAACATGAATGACACAAAGGCCATCAGGTTGAACATGCGTTGCATGGCTAAATCACCGTGCGAGTCTGGAAATTGGGATCAGACTCATCTAGGTGACATTCTGGCCCGAATCCAGTGGCCTTCACCTCTTCGCTCAACTGCTCAGGTTGGCCAACAATCTTGGTGGCATTGTCAGTCTCAAAGCCCTTAAGCCAGTCACGCAAGCGATCGCCTGTCGGGGTCTTGGCCGGCCACGCAACAAACTTGAGCATGGCTTTGCGGTCCTTAAACCACATCGACACGTCAGGCTTCCAAGCGATATAAAACGCCCCATTCCAAGGGTCATACGTCCTGCTAATACGGAGCCCTGGGGCCTCAAACTGGTCAACCTTCATCAGCTAGCAAGCGGTTGATGTACCAACGGGCCTTGAGCAAGTCTTCCTGACCGTTCTTGAGATCAGTGCGCCACAAATATTTGAGCGCCGATCCACGACAGAACGCCCGGAAGCCCTCAGGCCCTAAGGCTGCCTCAATCGCATCAATGCACTCAATCGCCCCTTGCGTGTAATGCGCAGGATGATTAACCGCCTCTTGCGTCAAGGATTTCACGCTCTGCAGCGTAGGGGGGCTCTGCATAGAACTTTTGAAGGTCGTCAAGATATGGCACAAGCCAGCGATCAAGCGGGAAACAGTAGTCCCAGTTTTCTGGCTTCAAGCAACCGAGCACAACAGTGCGCCACAACGCCGCCACATAGTTGCGCGTGACCATTGCCTGCTCATACCACTGCACAAAAAAGGGCCGCCGTAGCGACCCCGTGTGTTGGTGTGATGCCGTCAGTATGGCGTCAAAAGGAATACTTGGCGCCAACCTTGGTGCCGTAGCCGTTGACATCGTCAAAGGCAGCCGAAACCTCGCCGTAAATGCTGAGTTTCTCAGCAGCCTTGACAGAGCCACCCAGCTTGCCGGTCAGGATGGTCTCACCGTCAGCACCATTGGGCTGAACGTAGGTGGGGCCGCCTTGGATGTAGAAGCCGGCAACGTCGTTGCCGCCTTCGTAGCCGATGTGCAGATCGGTAGCAGCGCCAGCAAAGGTGCTGCCAGCCCAGCCAGCATTGTTCTCAACGTTGGCATAAGGGCCAGCCATTGCAGGTGCAGCAAGGGCCACGCAAGCGATTGCGGCAGAAGCGGTCTTGATCATGGAAATAGATAAACCGTGGCCAAATCCTACTGCGTTAAATATCAGCCCAATTTCAAAACTGTCTTTCAAAAACAAAACCCCAACCGAGTTGGCGTCGGCCGGGGTCTTGCCTTCCACCCTGCAGAGCAGGACTTAGATCATACCTCCTGCAAATAGCTGCGGTAGTAAGCCAAAGGCTTAAGGCGTTGCAGGATGCGATACAAGGCGTCTTGGTGCTGCCTGATTGAAGGGTTGTCTTTGCCTCGTTCCCTATAGGCCAAGACTGCGGTGTAGATCAGCCGCATCTCGCCGTCGCTGAACTCATGCATCGCCTAAGTCCAAAAAGCGCACGTCCTCATGATCTACAGGGTCAGGCCTGCCTTGGCAAATAGCTACAGCCCGTCTGTAATACCAAGAGTCGGTCTTGCCCGCAGCTTCTAACGCAATCTTGATCTTGCGCCAGTTGTTGCGGGTGTGCCGATCCATTCACCTGCCCTGGCCGCGATACCTCTTTTTATTGTGGCGAGGGCGTGAATGTTGACCCGCACCTTGACGGGTTTTCTTCGGCTTTCCAGGGCGGTGTTCAATCCGCCCCAGCGCCGTTTTTGACTTGACTGCCATCAGTAGGGCGACTCACCGAGCAGATCAGCATCCCAAGCAGCTTTTAACTCATCAGGAGTTGTGGCTGCATCGATAGCAGCGGCGGCAGTTGCATCACGCAAAGCCTGTTTTTCTGCTGCCACGGTGGCTTGGGTGTCGGCGTCTTGCGCCTCAACCGCACGCATAAAGGCAACATCCTTCGCCTCCAATAGAGGCTTGCGTGCTTGGCGCACCTTGTCGCGGTGAATGTCCCGCGCTTTATCCATGTTGACGTTGATCATTCGGCATCCTCCTCAGCAGGTGCATCAACAGTTTGCTCGGCTGCGGCTTGTTCAGCAGCTAAGCGCTCAACTTCTGCCGCTGCTTCGGCTGCTGCCTTAGCGGCAAACCACGCATCAGCGCCAATCCCGTGCCCGTCAGGGTTGCTGAAATCAGCCTCCCAAGCGTTACGGAAGGAACGATCAGAAGGAATCGCGTCGTCTTCGACGATCAGATACGGCGTACCGGCGGGCACATCTTTTTGGGCAACGTCCTCGATGGGAAGTTCGCCGGTTGGAACTAAGACAGCCACGCCGCCTTGAGTTTGTTGGTAAATAATTCGTGTCATGGTTTCAGATTAGCGGACAACGGAACAACAAATGTATTCATGGTCAGTTGGAGTGCCAGCGCTGTTGGTCGTTCCGCAACCTACGGATCCAGTTTGGGGACTATTTCGCTGAAGCTGAAATCCTTGATTGTTTGGCGTGGTGTTGTTGTTGTCTTCACCACTACTTCCGACAGCAGAATAATTAGCATCAACCATTGCAGTTGAAAAGTTTATTCGATAAAGGCCTGTGCCTTGGTCTGTGATGCTGCTGACATTGCCGCTGTTTCGGATGCTAACTGTTCCAGTACCTTTAAAGTTCACCCACGCCCTTACGCCGTAAGCTGTAGTAGCACTTCCGTAGCCGGAGTTAAACTTAAACAATCCAGAAACTGTTATTTCGGCTTGAACTGAACTGCCACCTGCTGCATTTCGTGGGCGAAATTGAATTCTAGATGTGCTGTCATCGTTAGTGGTTGCGCGACTATGAATAGTGTCGGTTAGCAGGGCGCTGCTAGTCCCCGTAAAAATGTCGCCTGCGCAAACTACCGAGCCGGTGGATTCAATCCTCATCCGCTCTGTTACAGCAGATCCGCCATCTGAAGTGGTAGAAAAAACCAAACGTCCGGGCATGTCATTTGTGCCCGGTGTTGCATCAGTTACTGCGTCAATGCGGGCAAGATCAATAAATCTCGTCCCGTCATTGCCCATCATTTGAATGGAAGCGCATGTGTCACCGCTTCCCGCAACCGTATTATTTCCGAGCGTGTCGTTTCGAGATGAGCCTAGTTTTAAGAGTGCCGGAACACTCGCAGTTGCATCGTAATTAAGGATTGCAAGTCCGTTATTAAACCCTTGGTTTGCACCGTAGACGTATTGACGAGAACCGAAGTCTCCTGAACCGCCAAATTTAAGGTTAGTTACTGCGCTTGTGTGTCCAAATAAAAATCGCCGGTTTGAATCAACCCTCAATGCCTCCGTGCCTTCAGTCACCACCTTGAAGTGACCGTCCGAGCCGGTATCGACAACCTCCGCGCTGGTATTGCCTTCGGTGATGTTGTCAGTTACGCCGCCAGCATCAGTCCAGCTCAGGACGCCGCTACCGTTGGTTTGAATGACCTGCCCGCTTGTGCCATCAGACGCAGGCAGCGTCCAAGTGACATTGCTCGCAACCGTGGCAGGCGCTTGGAATGCCACCCAGTTGCTGCTGTCCGAATCACCAAAGCGCAGATCAGACTGATCGTTAAGGTTGACGTTGCTATGGAATGTCTTGGCGTTAAATCCGCCGTCAATTCGCCAAAGCTCCACCCATGCATCGTTTGCAGCATTGCGCTGCTTGATCACGTTGGCGGTGGTATCAACCCAGATCTGATGGGCGAAGGTAGTAGCCGGGGCAGTAGAAGAGCTGTTATTGCTAACGATCGCGGCGAGCGCGTTATTTAAATCTGAACGGAAGCTGGCCCCGTCTTGGTTGGCAAGGTTGTAATCGTGGGTTGCCACAGCGGCCTAAGCAGTCTTTAGGGTCACTTTAGCCCGCCTTGCCATACCCAACCGCTGACCAATTGAAGTCACGGGAAATCCCGGTGTCTGATGAATTAAAGAAGTTCACGTCAAAGCCGGTGGCTGAGACATTGCTCACAGTGAAGTAATCCCCGCTCTGCATGTTCTGGGCCGTGATGCCGATGGCAGGCAACTTGCTATTGGCGCCCAACAGACTTGCCGTACCAACAAAAAAGGCGTTCCCAAAGCTGATCGACTTCGTGCCGGTGCCGCTCGCAATCGCGGAATCGCTGTTTTCAGTCCGCCGCTCAAACTCCGCGACGTAACCCAGCTCATCTACAAGGATGTTTTGCGCGGTATCGCTACTGGTTAGCTCAGTTTTGAACTGGAAGCCGCGGCCTTTGAACGTGCCGTTGGTAAATTCCGCCCAGTTGCCCCAGGTCGGGGAGCCGCTCGGATCGTCGTCGGTCTTTCGCACGAACAGTTTCGCGTTGACCTTGTCCGTCACGTCGCCGTCCCAGTCGCCCCAGCTATCGACGTTGTCGGTGCGATCGTCGATGAGGTCATCGGGCAGGAAACCACGAGTGACAAAACGCCGCTTCAGATCAAGCGAGAAAACGCCCTCAAGGTCAAGCGTGGTGGCGAAGGCATACTCCCCTGATGTCTTGGTGTCGCCCAAGAAATCAATGGTGCCCCAATCGTCGATGTCTTCGGTTTTGTCGTCGATCTCTTCGGTGCTGGCCAAGGTCAGCGCGTCGAACTCATCGCTATAGAAGGTGTCGGTTGTAGTGCCTTGGAATGGCGGCGAGTCCTGATCTTCCCGGCGTGACTGCAACAGCAGCTTTCCGCGAGTGTCGGGCAGATCGATGATGACGCTGACTTCATTGGTGCTAAGCCGTCCGCCATCATCAGCGAACTTGACCAGCACTTCGCCTTCAACTAGGGGGATTTTGGCGCTAGTGGAAGAACCGGCGACAGCTTCAATCAGGTCAACCGAATCACTCCAAGACGCGGCCCCATCGGTTCTGCTGTTGTGGCGAATGTAGACCTTGCCGCCGTGTTTAACGTCTAGGTCAGTGGTCTCGTCCCATTTCAGAGTTCCTTCTTTGTCGCTAGTAGCTTCAAACTGCAGGTTCTGCACGTCAGCAGGAACCGCAGTCTTGCCAGCAGCGTTGAACTCAAAGTTGGTGAAGTTGGTTGACTGCCGGCCTAGCGCGTTGATGCTGTAGATCTCGAACGTATATTTCGCAGCGCGAGTGTCCAGAATCTCAACGTCTGGGCGCGTAACCGTAACTGAACTCCAGTTGTCGTTATCCGGCCTATAACGCACCTTGTACTGAGGAACGCCTTTCTTTGCTTCCCAGCTCAAGATGATCTTGACCTTGGCCTTATTATCGACGGCGTAGAACTTTTCGCTCGCGCTTGGGTTGTCGGGCGGGTCAGGAATCGGGTTTAGGTTTGTAATATCACGCGCAGAAAGCTCAAAGCCGCGTTCAACGTAGTCATATTTACTCGCGTTGTAGGAAAGGGCAGCAATGTCATACAAATGCCCTTCCTTCTCTTGAACAGTCAGGACGCGGAACTGCTGAGTCTGGACGCTATCGGTTTGCAGGATCCAGACGCTATTAGCATTAGGCGCTGAAGAGTAGGCAGTGTCTACCGTGATTGCCGTGCCGTCGCGGCTATCAATGGTTTGAGTTTCAACAGTGCCATCTGATAACAGAACTGACAGCTCGCCGGAATCCGGGAGATCAGTATCATCGTCAACCGTGATCACTGTTGTTGTCGCGCTCGCAATCCGCCCGCCGTACCGAACGCCAGCCCTAACCGGATCTTGAATGTCGATTACAGACCCTGGCCGCACTAAGGCGCCGGCGTCGATAGAGCAAGTGAAGCTAACGACCTCAGTCTCATTCTGCTCTGAGTACAGAATCCATTGGCCTAGGCGATTCGCTTGGCCTCTAGAGGTACAAGCAAAAGCCTTGATCTGCGTTGCAACCCATCCATATTTCTCAATGGCGTCCCGGTCTTCAACAATCTCGTAATTCTGCTCTCTTGAGTTCAGATCGAGATAACTGACGATTGCGACCGTGTGGCGGGTCTTCAAGTCAGATCCCGCATAGCTAAAGCCAGGCTCAAGAACGTTCGAGCGGTTGAATAGGTAGCTGGAATCGGTTGGCTTATCCTGCGAGATCGTCAGCGAGCCCGTAGACCAGAACGGCTGCGAACGCATGACCGAACAAAGGTCATTGACGAGCTTATAGGCCTCGTATTGGTTTTGAATGAGTGCGTTGCAGCTAAACCTGGCCTCTTTTGTGTTGTTGCCTGTTCCGTCATCGACCAGCTCGTTTGCATAGACCGAAGCCGAGTAAAACGCAAATTTGTCAAGCTGGGCCTCAGCGATATGATCGCCGAAGCCGTATCTTCTCGAAGTCAAGAGGTCAAAAAGTATCCAACTTGGACAGGTACACCATTGCGCAGCAGCAAACGTGCCAGTCCAAGTGCCGCTGTAAGTCAGGCGCCCCGTGTCAGCATCAACAGTGGCGTTGTCTGGAATTTTGACCTTGATTCCGCGGATCCGGTAAGCCCGCGCCGGGATGCTATTGAACTGCTCTGCTTGAAAGCGAATCGCAGCGAGTGCGCTATTCGGGTAGCGCAGCTTTTCGTAGATCAGCTCGGTGTAAGCCGTGAAATAGGTGGGATTAACGTTGGTGTCTGTCGCATCATCCGAAACACGAACAACCCGAATATCAACCGGGAACGCGCCATCTAACGTGATCAAATAGTCGCGCTCATACTTGTCAGCCGTTCGGCCGCTGATCGTGTCAGTCTTGGCAGAGCTAAAGCCACCGCCGTTGTACTGAACTTGGATGTCTAGCTCAACGCTCGTGCCAAGAACGTCACCCTGAGCAGTGCCACGCTCAAGCCTTGGGACCGCAACGCTGACGCGAACCGCATCAACGTTTGTGTCTGTGATTTGGCGCGTAACCGGCGTGTCTTTTGTGACTTCAGCATTAACGCTTTTTACGTCTTCTGTTGCGCCGAAGCCGTCAATGTAGGTTTGCGCGTTAGTGCCATATCTGGTTTTTACGGTGACGCCCTTGAAGTTATAGTCCGAATCCGTGAGGTTGGTTACGTCAGCCCCAGAACGCAGAATTGGGGTATCAGTCAGAAAGACATCTTTCAACAACGCGAGGTTGTAATTATCCGTTCCCCTGGTGTAATCACGCGCAGAAGGGAATCCTTCAATCTCTCCCTCACTCAGCAGGTCAAGAATATTGGCGTGCGCAGTTGATGCGAGGTTGTCGCTAGTCCTAGTAGGCGTCCTAACAGCTGGTGGCGCTGACTGCTGAACAACAACCGTCTGTTGAACGACCGTTTGGCCACCACCCCCCCACCCGCCTACACCACCGGCACCAATGATCTGCTTCGTTTCTTTCGGAGCTAGTTCAGATCGTATCTACGTCAATGCCAGCCGAGATGACGACTGAGCCCACAACGGTTTCGCCATAAACCAACGGGACTGGCAAGCCTTGGCGACTGGTGTTCTGAATACCAGAGAAGCTGTATGACTCTTGCGGGTCTAGCTCTGTTCCTTCGGTTGTTGTATTTCGGCCTGCGCCACCGCCTAGCGTTTGTGAGGCCGGGCCAATCTGCGCAAGCTGCGGCGTAGGCGATAGCAGCTGAGCGACACCGCCCAAAATCAAGCCAAGGCCAATCGTTCCGCCAATAGCAGCAATAGATGCTGCGGCGCCTGTGGCACCGGCAACCACGCCGAAACCTAACGATCCACCAGCAAATAAACCAACGCCGGGGGCTGCAATTGCAATAGCCACCAAGGCAACGCCAGTGATAATTCGTCCAACAGGGCCGCCAGCACCGCCGATAACCGGAACGATCTTGATTGTTTGGCTAGCTGGATAGTGGATCTCTTCTGGGCCTGATTCAAACCCGTCAACAATCACCTTGTAATGCTGGTCTGCCATATGACGTTGCAGGCCAGGAAAGTTAGCGAGCAGCATCCGCACTGCTTCGCCTGCGCTATTCACTTCAGCAAGAAAACGCCGCTGGCCTACGAACCTGGCGAGAGGACCATAAACCCTAACCTCTCGATTCATGGCGCAGCACCTTACCAGTGCATTTTAGAAGCCACTCCCCTAGCAGATCTCGGCTAGAAAGCCTGCCCCGCAGATGATGCAAGACCATTTGATCGCCTAGGTAGACGCCAACGTGATTGAGTTTGCCCGAGTCAATCGCCATCAGCATTGCATCGCCTGGCTGCATCTCGCTGATGTCTACAGGCTGGAAGCCAGCCTCTTCCCAGCAATCGTCAAACATCGGGTTTTGATTGAACTCATCAGGCGTTGTGGGCCGGTCCCAGTCCGGCAGGTCTAGGCCCTGCTCGGCGTACCAGTCCCGCACGAGAGTCCAACAGTCAGCAACGCCCCAAACCCAAGAGCGGCCGATCAACGGGGCCTTGTATCCCTCAGGGTGACACTCACCCCAAGTGCCGAGCTTTGGGTTGACGATGTACCAAGGCAAGCCGGACTTTTCACACGCCACCCGGTCTGCTTCACTCGCAATAGGTGGAGTTACCGGATGACTGTGAATGACCGCTACAACTTCACCGTTGTCTTCCGCGGCGGCGTAATCGACTGGATCAAGGATGAAGAACTCGTTTGTCTCAGCCAAGTTTTTACATGGCCAATACCGCTCCCGCCCTTTGATGATGACGAGCAAACCGCATGACTCACGCGGGTCTTCTGCCTTCGCGTGTTCCAGTGCTTTTGCTTTAGCGGTCGCCTTCATCCGTTGAATGCGCCAATGCCAGGGAATCCACCGAAAGGTAGCTCAGCGTTTTCGCCAAAGCGAATGCGACAGCTGCTCAAGCGTTTGCCGCACTTATCTTCAGCCGTGATGATCGTTGAATTATCGTTTTCGTCGTAGTAGTTAGTCCCGCTGTAGCCGCACTCTGAACCCTTGTAAATCCAAGGGCAGAGGTTTGCGTTGCATTGCCGTTTCGGGGCCCGGACGCCCTGCAAGTCAAACGCCGCGGCCAGCTCGAACGTGACAACGTCGCGATTCTCGGTGACCTTCCGGGCAACGTAGTAGATCTCATCGGGCAGCTTGCTAGTGGTGTCTGCAGTGCCAAAAGGATTGCTGCCGCTTGAGAAATTAGCGTCATCGATGTAGCGCACCAAAGTGCGAATCCTGGTCAGCTTTGCCCCGGTCAGGTCGTTGCCTGCGGTGGTGTTGTTGACGCTCAGAAGGATGCTTGTGATGCTGCTGAGCAGGTTTGCAACGACGATCGTCGGCCGAGGCAGGCTGCCGCTTTCGGCGTTGTACTCAAAACCATCAACCTCAATCGGAAACTTGCTGTAGGCGTTCCCGTCCCAAATGATGTCGCCCGGATTGTCGCCGGTCGTTATGTCATTGCTACCAGCGTGGAAGCGGTAGGTTGTGTCGCTGCCATGCAGAGCACTAGACAGCTCAAGTTCAAACAGCTCAACGATGCTGCTTGGGTTGATCTTTTGTAGCTCAGAAACTGGGATGGCCATTAGGGCTCAAAGACTTGCACGAAGCGAGCGCTAATTGAGACGCGAGTTGGGTAGTCAACGCGCTTTTGCCACTCAGGGCAAATCCACTTGTAAGACGTTGCTTCGTCTGGTCGTGTCCCGTCAAAGCTGGCTGAATCCTCTGCCCTTGCGTCTAGGAAAGTTTCAATGGTGTCAGAGTCCGCCTCTGTAATGTTCTCCCAGCTGAGCTGCCACTCTTTTGGATTCATGTGGCTAGGGATCCCGTACAGCAGACGCTGTTGATAGCCATCACCGAACTGAACTGTCCGCGTCCTAGGTGCGCTGCTTTTCTGCGCCCCGTAGCTAACTGCGATGTCTGGGAAAGTAGCCATTATGCGAGCATTCCTCCAGGGCGCTTCTGCTTGATAAGTTCTTGACGGACGGCAACGCCAATGGCTTCGCCTAGTCGCTTGCTACGGGCCGAATCGCCCTGTGCCTGCGAATCCGAGGCATCTACATTGACCACGATATTGCCGACGCCTGCAGAAGCCTCAACCCCAAGACGACCGCCGGGGCCACGCTTCAGAGGCATGATCGCTTCAGGGCCGGCCTCGCCCATTAGGCCGAAACGTCCAACGCCGCCGTTGGCGTAAGCGAACATCGTGGGCTTGTCAAAAATGCCGCCCTTGGCAAACGGTGCAACGCCGAAGCTAGGGCTTGTCAAATAGCTAGGCGCGGGCCCTGGCGCGTAGGTCGTGCTGATGCCGGTTGTACCAGCTTGGAAGGGGGAACCACCGCCGCCCAAGCTTCTGATCATCTGCATGATCCCAGCAAGAACGGACTGCTGAATAATCATGCGAGCAGTGGCCTCAAGAACGCTGCGCGCAAAGTCTTGGAAATTGGCTTTGCCTGTTGTCACAAGGCTCACCAAGGAATCCTCAAGCGCACCAAAAGCTGTTTCAGCAAGGGTCGCAACGCCTTCCCGCAAGGTGCCAACGCTCTCTAGATAAGCGTTTGCTGCATCCTTGACACCATCAAATGCGGTTGCCTGCTCTCTGACAGTTTCCACAACCTCAAAACTAACGTTGACAAAGGCCTTAGAAGCCTCAGCCACTTGGTTGAGCTGCTTCTGGTATTCCTCAGCTGCCTTTTGCTCAGGCGTCTTTTTAACTGCGGTCGTACGACCTGCAGACGGGGCAACAGGGGTAAAGAAGCCTCTGCCGCCGCCGCCGTAATCAGTGCCTTTTTCTGATGTGCCGTAAAGCAGACGGTCATATTGCTCTTTATTTTTCTTCGCCCGCTCAAAGGCTCCCTTGTAAGCGCTGCCAATCTCCGCCATTGCGCCGCCAAAGTCTCCCTTGAGAACCTTGCCGATAACGCTGAAGCTTGTGACAAGCCCGCGGACCAACTCATTTACAAGGTCCACAAGGCTCTTGACGACAATGGCAGTGCCTCTGATGCCGTACTCAATGACCTTGAACAAAGCCGTCCAGTCATTCTCAGTTGCGAACATCTCTGAGAAGACTTCTATGATCGCGTTCAGCGCAGGCAACAACGCATCTAGCAGCTGCTTTCTGAACCCATCGAACTGAATCGAGAGGATTGTTAGCTGATCATTGAAATACTCTGCATTCTGCGCAAAGTTGTCGCTGACTTCGTAGTTAAAGCGCTCTAGTGCCTCGCTGCCGCCATTCAGAAGCGTGATCATGTCGGCGCCAGACTTGCCAAACAGGCGCATCGCAATGGCCGCCTTTTCAGGGCCATTAGGCAGATCTTTGAACTTGTCAGCAATCTCTTTGAGCAGATCGTCTGACGCCTTTAGGCTGCCGTCTGCTTTCTTGACGCCTACGCCCAAAGCCGCATAAGCATCTGAATAGGTTTTGACGCCTAGGCTTGCTTCGTAAGAGGTACGCGCAAAACTCTTGAGACCTGTCTCAAGTTGCTTCTGTGAGACATCCGCAATCTTGCCAGCGTTGACGAAGGCCTGCAGTTCATTAGCCGCAATGCCAGTGCGGGTGCTCAGCTTGCCAAAGGCGTCAGCCTGATCAATTGTGCGCTTAGCAAAGTTGGCAATGGCGCCAACAGCTAAAGCAGCGCCAAGAGCCTTAAAAGCAGTGCTCAAGCCGCCAACGGCCATCTTGAGGTTCTTGACCTTGCCTTGCACTCCCTGCATGGAGTTGCCAAGACGCTTGATATTGTTTTCGCCCTTGACGTTGGCGTTGATTAGCAGGCCAAACTTTGCGGTCACTTCTGCTGCTCCTTATTCAGAATCTGCATAACCGCGCCCTCCATGACCTGCAGATCCTCCAGAAGCGAGCGAGGGTCCTTGACTTCATACAGTCTAAAGAGCCATTGCACGGCGCCATAATCCAAACCCAGAAGCCCACTCATCGACGTGCGCCACTGCGTTTGACACCGCAGAAACATCTCTACGGCTTCCCAATTTTCTTGCCAAACCTCAAAGTCTTCAGGCCCTTCAGGCTCTGGCAAAGCAATGCCAAAGGCCGCGGCATCGGCCATTAGCTCTGAAGTGTCTTCAGTGCCTTTGGCCCAATACTCGGCGGCCTCTGTCAGTTTTTTCGCTTAGCCCCTTGGTGGCTTTCTAAGTAGGTGGCAGCGATAGCGCCGGCGAGCATCGGCACGTCGAGCAGCTGGGCTAAAGCCTTCTGACTGAACGGCATTTCTTTGCCTTCGTCGTCGGTGATGCCAGACCAGCCCACCAGGATTTCAGACACCAGCTCAGCCTCAGTCAGCTGATCTTCCTGAATCAGTTGGCCAATCTCACGCAAGCGGCTTTGGCTCACGCGCTTGAAAACCCCGTCAAAGGTGACGCGTTGATGGCGGCCACCGTCAACGGGGATGTCAAAAGATACAGGCCAACTGTAAGTGTCTGATTGCTTGAGAACGAACGCCATAAAAGGTGGCTAATCGGCGCAAGCGTAGCAGGAACTTAAGTCAGTGCAATCGAGAACTCGTCGTTGCCAGAGTTAGACGGAGTGGCGTTGTAATCCAGATTCAGCATCTGAATGCCGTCACTATCGCTGTAGGTGGCGCTTGTCAGGTCCGTTTGCGGAGCGCTGAAAGTGACAATGTTGCCGCCGGTTTGACCATGCTGGAACGTGTTGTTTCCAGTGGACGTGCCGGTGATGTCGGTAAAGAAGTTGTGGGTTGCCATCAACTCAGCCTCCAGCACGATGCTGCCAGAAGGCTTGCGGTCGGTGTAGAGCCCCTCTTTGGTGCCGCCCACCAGTTCGCGGTAGGTGGTGGCTGCGTTCAGGTCAAAGCTGAACGACTGAACCGCACCGGCGAAGCTGAAGAGCTGCTGGCTGGTGGTATTGCCGTTCTTGAACAGCACCGGCTTGGCCTGGTTTTGATAGGTAGGCGTTGGGTTGGCGCTGTCGTCGGGAGCATTGAAAATGCCGACCATCGAGAAACTCAGGGTCGGAATTGCCCCAACCTCTGCGTTGATCGAAAACGTGCCGCGAGCGCCAGTCACCTTATGGCGAACGCCATCGGTGAAGTAGTAGAGCGTTGCGGACTCAAAGGACGACGAACGCGGCGCGTAGGTGACCGAGGTATCAGCAACCGTGGCAACGCTGCAACCACAAGCGCGAATCAGGGGATCCCAAGCGGGGGCCGTGCCAGCAGTTCCCGAACCTGCCAGCTCAACCTCAAAGCTGATCTCTACCCGCTGGAATGCGAGAAGGGCCTCGAAATTGCCCATGAAGCCGCGCACGAGTTCGCGCTCAACCACGTCCGACTGAATCGGAGTGATTTCCAAGCTGCGAACCAAGATCGCGTTGTCAGCCCCGGTAGGCGTTGGGTCGGTGCCGTAGCTGCTCTCGATCTCCGCGAGCAGTAGGCGTTGGCTAGTCCGCAGAGTCATCGGTTACAACCTCAAATTCGGGGGTAGTGGGTTGCGCCGGCGTGGTCCGCTGAACAGCTTTCGCTTGCCGGTATATCGTCACCCACCATCGTAGCTACGGCGTTGTGGTCAGATCATCTAACTCGGTCCGATACCGAACCAAGTAATCGCAACTAATTACGCCGGCAGGCTGATCAGCATCGACCATTTCAAAGGCCACCGTTTGCGGCTGAACGTCGATCGCGTGGCCGCCAAGAGTTAGATCAGCCATCACCTTTGCGTGAAGGCTTTCAATGATCGGATCGGCTACCTCGTCAGGCTCATCACCGCGCACGATCACGCTGATGCGCACAAGCAAAGACCAATCAAGCGTAGGAAGGCTGGTGTTTTGCTCTGGTGTGTCACTGATCGGCTCAACGATCAAGGCAGGTGTCTGCCCGCGAGTTAGCGCAACAACCCGACTGCGGAAAATGCGAGTGCCGACGTTTGTTGTATCGGCAAGGCTGCTGATGATGTCTTCAATTATGTTCTCGCGTACCGTCGTCATGAGTCGCAGCAAATGCTCATGTCAAGAGTACGGTCAGCGGCGCTAGCCGTCACAACCACGCGCAAGTAACGCAGCGCATAGCCGCTATAGGTGTGGATATGGTTCCCAATATCTTTTGTCTTTGCATCGTCTAGCGGTGCAAAATTTGTGCCATCCAAACTGCCCTGCAGTTGGTAAGTCACCTGGCCGCCAGCGATGCGGTCAACAGTGGTGATCACGACGCCGTCGATCTCAAGCGTTGACGACGTGCCAGTGTTGGTGATCGTGTCAAAGGTGTGGATATTGGCCGGGCGATCAGCATTGCCGCCCACGATGGTGTGGCTCATGTCCGCTGCAATGCGATTTGAACAAATCTGCCGTCATCAATCAGGAGAGTCTCCCGGACGGTGTAGGAGTTCCCGTCAACGGTGATCGAGTCACCGCTGACGAGATCCCCAAAGTTTGAGGCTCTGGTGGTCAGCGTGTAGTCAGTCGTTAAGACCATCCCATCGCTAATCACTTGGCTGGGCATGTCCAAGATCCCATTGGCCGTGGTGTCGCCCGCAGTGCAGGAAACACCGAAATCGGCCAAATAGATATCCAGATCCTCAGTAATGGCCATGATCAGCCGTACTTCTTAGAGCCCAGAGCAACAACGCTGACAGCGCCAGCGCCAGTGCCACCTGCAACGGTCACATCAGCTTTCACATAACGCTTAAGAGCGTTGGTGTTGACGCTGATCTTTTCCACCAGTGCGGTGTTAGCGGTGGTGGTAGTGAAAGCGCCGCCGCTCACGTCGGTGAAAGTGCCGTCGCTAGCGTCGGATTCGGTCAGCTTCACTGCATAAGTGATGCTGGCGCCACCAGCTTCAGCGTCGAGCACAACGGCGATGTCGCCTTCGTAATCGACGAGATCAACAGCCGAGCCAGTGCCAGATGCGGCGACCACATCGTTAGCGAGCAGGCTCAGCACTTCGGTTTTAGAACCGAGGTTCTGAATGGTCATGATTTAGCCCTACGGCGAGAGGTTGTTTTGGGTTTTGGGTCAGCAATGTCGATGGCGACATCCTTGGCCTTTTCCTGCACCTTTTCAGGTGCCACAACTGCGCAGTTGCTGCCGATCAGGATCGCGGCGTCGGAAGGGGAAGCCTCAACGACTTCCCCGATCCGAACTACCTGACCCGCCAGCGTTACCTGCTTACGGATCTCGATCTTCATGATCAGAGGGTGTTGTTACCGCGGCTGAAGGAACCGCCGTGGCGGGCAGCAACGTCAACGTCTTGGAGAGCAACCACCCGGACGGTGCCGGAAGTGCTGCCGGTGTAGGGGTCAACCATGATGTCCAGACCGCTGAAGTAAGCGATGATCAGGTCAGCGAAGTTGCCGAACCAGAGATCATTGCTGGCGACTTGGTTGGAAACCACGGCCTGATAGCCGTTGACTTCACCGTTTTCCATCACGAAGAGGCCAGAGCCAGAATCCTTGGCTTTGGTCTTCAGGCTGCCGGCCATTGCGCTGTTCATCAGATAAACAGGGCTGCCGAGCAGAGCGTTGGCGCCGGCCACGTCGCTTTCCAGTGCCACAACCTCAGAGAAGGTCGGGGTGTCAGCGGCGAAGTCTTCGGTCAGCACGCCGGTGGTGTCCTTAAGACCCAAGGGCTGATTAGAAGAACCGGAGCCGTACAGGCCGACACGGTCGATTTCCAGAGCCAGGACGCGAGCCAGGTCGTTGCGAACCATGTTCTCCACGTCGATGGAGGACTGGATCAGCAGCTGACGGCTGAAGTCGGTGTAAGCGCCGCAGGTCTTGGGGCTGAGCGCCACTTGGTCGATGGTCTGCTGGGACTCGGTGGGAGAGCCAGACTCAGCAACCCAGTAAGCGGTAGCAGCACCGGACTGGCGGGGGATGTTGATCGGGCCAGAGAGGCCGGTCAGCACGGTTGCGCCAGCGCGATCTAGTGCGGACTGATTACGCAGCAGGTCAATGAAGTTGGCAGCGTCCAGCTGAGTCTCAACCAAGTTGCCACCAGCAGTGGCGGTGGTGACGTTCAGGTCGCGGGTCAGCACATCCACGGGGATGGCGAAACCACGCTGACGGCCGGACTTGGCAGCAGCAGCCTGAGAGGCTTCGATTTCAAAAGCAGCAGCTTCACGCAGAGCGCTATCTGCAGGATTAGCCAGGTGGCGAATGGCCTTCAGGAACGAGAAGCTACGAGCTTCTTTCTGGGAAAGACCGATTTCAGCGGCCGACATGGTGACGGGCTCCTCTTTAATGTTCAGCTTGTCGAGCACAGCAGCGCGAGCCTCGTCGATAGAACGACCAGACTCAACCAACTGACGGCCCAGATCTTCCATGCCGTGTTTAGCGGTCAAGGAAGTGATTTCAGCGATGCGGGAGCGCTCAGCCTCAGCGGCTTCGGCCCGCACCACTGCCAGATCAGGGGTGGTGTTTTCCATTGAAGGAATGGTGGGATCGGGTGTAGGTGCTGCCGGAGCAGCCTCTTCAGTTTTGGAATCCAACGATCGCCCAAAGCCAACGGACGGATCCGCCGCAATTGCAACAACCGAGAGTTCCGTAGGGGACCATGAAGTAGCGACAAAATCGCCGCCTTCACGTTCCTCCATTTTGTTGATCGAGTAACCAAAACTCACATTCCGAAGAATGCCGTCTTGGACATCGCTCAAGACTTCCTGAGCGAACTCGTTGCGGCTGAACCGCACACGGGCATATCCACGGCGTTTTTTGCCATCGATGTACGCCCGCTCAACAACCCCAATGACACGATCAGGGTTGTGATTGAACAACAGCGGAGCGCCGTCATTCAGGCGACTAAGGTCAGCCGCCTTTACCTCATGGCTGAGGATCTCGTTACCGAAGTAACGAGCAACGGGATATTCAGAACTGAAGGGGAACTCAAAAGTCCGCTCTTCTACTAGGTCAAAGCTTGTGTCTTCTGCACGCTTGTAGCTCTTGCCCTCAAGCCAGCGCAGCGCGTCAATTTTGTTCAGCGTCGAGAAACGGTGAGCCACTAGGCGCTCAGTAGCTTCCCAGCCCTCGTCACCTTCGGCATAAACCCGGATCAGAGCGGCCGGATCCTCAGGGTCACCGTTGACGACGAAGTCAGAATCAGGGACGTTGATTTGGCCATCCCGCTCGATCTCTTCAATGCGACCACGAGCAGTGCCGCCGCTTGAATCCCAAGAAACAAAATCGCCCGTGCTTAAGGCATCCGGGGCTGCACGCTCAGCCACTTGCTCTTCAATTTGAATCTCAGGGCTGGCTAATTCCACGGAGCTTCTTTGTTCTAATACCTTGATTCTATCCGCCTTGCTTGTGGCCCAAGTCTGCCCAGCATCGCCACCCCAAGCCGCCCAAGCCACACGACCTGCAGACGGGTAGCCATCTTCATCAGGGCTAAATCCTTCGCCCTGCTTATCAACCTCGTGACGTGCAAACCATGCGGCCATTGCGATCACGGTGTCACGCGATAGCTCATCACCTGAAAGGATCTGACTAGCGCGGCGAGCAGCTACCTCAGTGCCGCCCGCTTCGCCTTCTGCTTTCCAGTCCCGATAGCGCTGAGCCTCTTCCCTCATGCCTTCAGTAGGCATTAGGTCAATTTCCTCACCCTTGATCGTCGCCATCTTCCGAGCCCTCCTCTTGGATAGGTGACGGGGTATCACCGAACGGATCAACAACGCCAGCCGGCTTGGCCTGGCTTGCGCCACCGTCAGTCACTTCGCTCGGGTCGGTGTCCGTGATGATGTTGTACTCGTCGAGCATGGCCAGCTCTTGCTGACGCATCACCATCACGTCGTCTAGATCGCCACCCTGTTCAGCGATCACTTGGCCAAGAGTCTTAAAGCCGCAGCGCACTGCAGTTTTGTAAGCCTCAACTTCCTTGAGGGGATCAACCCATTCCCAGCTGCGAGCCACCCAGCGGCTAGCGCGGTAGCGGTCGGGGTTGCTGTCGTAGCCAGGCAGGTTCAGAGTTCCGCTCAGAACTGCCATCTCTAACCAAGCGTCAAAGACGACCTGATGGAAGTTCTCGATCATGAAACGCTGAAGCACTCGGTAGGTGTCGCGCTCTTCAAGCAGGCTCAGGCGGCTGCTGCTGTAGTTGGCCTCACTGAAGTTCTTAGAGATCGACTCAAACGAGACACCTACGCCAGCTGCAACGGCGCGCAGCATGGAGCGGGTGAAGGGCTCAAGCTGACCGTCAGGTGCGTTCAGATCCGGGACGACAACATTTTCGCCGCTGTTGAGGTAGCGAAATACCCCTGGCTGAAAGTCTTGAACGCGCTCACCCTCATAGACCTCATCGCCTACCAGCTCACCCTCAGGCGACGTAATGAAGCCCATCAGGGCGCTGCTAGCGCGGGCCCGTACAACCTCCGCCTCTTCATAGCCCTGCAGCATGTGCAGCCGGGTAAGCGCAGAGGCAAACCACGTCACCCCACGGGTCTGGCTTGGACGCTCAGGAATGAAGAGATGAATGACATCAGAGGCCGGCACGCGGATGCGGCGACCGTTGCTCGGGTGCCCGGCATAAACATCACCGGGATGGTTGGCGTAGAAGTGGTAAGCCTGCGGCCGCAGGTAGCCATCCACCTCAATCCCCATCCGTACCGTGTTGCCTTCTGCAGCACGCGGCTGGTCATCGTCGATCAGATAGTCAGATTCCAGTACCTGCAGCGCAAACGGAACCTTGCTATCGCCAAAGGGCCGCCGAATGATGCGGATAAACACCTCACCCGACTCAGCCAAGCTGCGAACTAGCAGCCGCTCCATATCGTGAAAGCTGAGCAGGCCGCTCACGTCACAACGGTTTTTGTGACTCCAGCGCATCCATTCCTCATGGATCTGCGCATTGATCGACTCGTCTAGACGCCCGCCGCGCTGCATCCGCACTTGGCCTTGGTGCTTAATGCCTTGGCCGATGACGTTGTTCTCAATCGCCCGCAATGCTTGCCGCGCATAGTCGTTATCACGGCAGAGCTGACGGGCTCGATTGCGCAGTGCCTTAAAGCTGCTCTTGATTTCAGAGTCAGCGCTAGTGCCAGTGGTGACCCAGTCGCTAGTTAGACGGTTGAACCTTGCGCCGGCATAAGCGCGGCGACGCTGCTTGGGGCCCTCAGGACGGAACAGCTCGCGGATAGCAGAACGGACGCCCATCAGAACCTCACAAAGACGTTGAACGGATTGCCTAGCCCGTTAGCGATCATCTCGGCTTTGCGCTCGCGATTCCGCTCGGCTTTTAGCTTCGTTTCCAACGCTAAGAGATCGGGCAGATCGTACTTTTTCAGATTGCGATTGCCAATCGCGTATTCCTTAACCGCGCCACCGTCAAGGATCGTCCTGATTGCTGCCTGAACAGCGTCAAGGTCTTTCTCTACTTGGGTGCGACCGTCAAACGCTGCAGGCGTTCCGGTGTAGGTAAGAGCAGCTAAAACCTCAAGCCGTCCAGCACCGAGCGTGATCGTGCTGCCAGTCTTGGTCGCAACTGCGGTCCAATACCAATCGCCAGCATCAAACGCCGCAGAGTCAGTGGCTGAAATGCTGAACTGCCAATCCTGCGTGCCGTAAGTCGTGCCAGCAACAGAGTGACCCTCTGATGCCGTATTGGTGCGCAAGTAATAGGTCAGGGTGTAATCGCCACTGCCAACGGTATTGCCAAGATTGTCCGTGCCAGCAACATCACGCCATTGGATTGTGTCGCCGGCTCTGATCTTGCTTGGGATGTTCACGGCTACCAGTTACGAACGAAACTGCTCGCCGCAGCTGGCGGCTTCTTTTTGGATTTTAGCGGCGCCTTCTTTCCGCTCTCCAGTTCCTGCCTGAGTTGTTCCCACATCGTGCCCGGATTCATCCGGCGGCTAAACAACAGCAGTGCGGCATATCCATAGACGGCACAATCGAGCGCTTCGTTTCGATCGCCTGCCTTTTTGACATACTCCCGAATCTGAAAGCCCTTGTGGTATCTCAGGGCCTGGCGTTCGCTGGTGAGCTGCCTGAAATACTCATCGTCTGCAGCCATGCCGAAATTCAGGCTTCCGGCGCCTTCGTTATGACGCAAGCGGCCAAACAGAGTGGTCTTGATCGTGTCCGTACCTAGCAGGTACAAGGTGACGCCCTTTTTGATGCTCTTCCCGCGCCAGTTGATGTCAACTTTGCTGCCTTTGCCGACCGCAGCACTATTGCGCCGGCTAGAGCCTTTGATCGCCACCACCCCTTGCGGCAAACGCTCGCGGACGTACCTATAGACCTCGTGCGTGCAGTGGCCGCCGGAGTCGATCGCCATTTGCCGGATCGTCAGCTCCTTACCGCTCGCCGTTGGCCACTTAGTCGCCAACACCTGATCCAACTGGCCCCACACCTCGTTTTGCGTCGGGTCTCCCATTAACTCCTGATGCCAAATCAAGAATCCGGTTTCGCCTTCACCCCAACCCCACACGCTCACCGCCAAACGGTTGTCTTGAACGTCAACGCCGCTCGTCACCAACACCACGCCATCCGGGCAGGTGCCTGACTCATACGGCAACCGCTTAGACATCAACCCATCAGCGCTAACGGCCGCGGCGTAATCCTCAGCGAACGTCTCCGCAAGCCTGGTATTGACCCAGGACTTGAGCGCCGGGGCATCGCCTTTAGCGCGCAGGAAGTCATCAACCAACTGCTCCCAGCTGCACCATCCCAGCGGGCTATACAAACCAGACAAGTGGAAGCCAGCCGTCTTGCCGTCGCTTGGTGCTGTCGCTCGCCACTCACCCTCTGACAACATGCGCGGCTTGTGCAATTCCTCAAAGCGCTCGCCGCAGTGCTCGCACTGATAAACCGCCGTACTGGGCCGGTCTTTGTCCCACTTGATCTGCGGCCACTTCAGCCACTCCATCACCCCGCAAGCAGGACAGGGGACAAAGAAGCGCCGCTGATCTGAGCGCAGATACTCTGCCTCAATCCGGCTGAAGTCCTTCACCGTCGGGGTGCTAGTCAGCAGGATCTTGCGCCGCGCAAACGTCGTCGTGCGTCGTTCCGCCAGCGATACCGGATCGCCCTCGCCATCCACATCAGCAGGGAACGCATCGACCTCATCACAGAAGAGGTAACGACACGGCGCCGAGCGCAAACCCGTTGCCGAGTTAGCCCCGGTCAGCAGCATGATTCCGCCGCTGAACTCTTTGGCAAACATCGTGTTTCCAGAGTCCCGAGCACGAGCAGGCGCAATCTTTTCCGACAGACACGGCGTATCCGTGATCATCGACTCAAGCCGCTGCTTGCTCAAGCGCTTCGCCATGTCAACCGTTGGTTGAACGCAGAGCATTGGCCCTGGCGCATGGTCGATCACATAGCCAAGAAAATTGCTCCCCGCTTCCGTCTTGCCTGTCTGCGCCGCAAACTGCATCACCACACGCTGAACAGGGCTAGTGCTGCTCAGGCAGTCCATCGGCTCCTGTAAGTAAGGCGTCCGGCTAGTACGCCACGGCCCAGGCTCCGCACTCGCCTTGCTGCTTAGCTTCCGATACCGATCCGCCCACTGCGAAACCGTTAGCGGTTCCTCAGGCCTCAATCCCTCAAGGAACCCAGCGCGCCAAGGATTAACCATCAGCCAACTCCACCAACGCAGCGCGGTGCTCTTCACTAAGCACCTGATGGATCCTTGCCGGGTCCGTCTCGCCCGCTAACTGATGACTCAACCGATCAGCAAGATTGGCCAGCGCTTCCCGCACGCTCCGCCCCAACGCAAACGCTTCTTTCTTGACCTGATCCACCGGCACCAACTCACCCCGCTGCTGCGTCACCTGCAACTTCGCAAGCTCCGCTTGATAGTGCTCGCGTCTCGCGCGACTCTCGTTGAGATCAGGGATCGCGTCATCAGGCAGCCCGTTCACCCGACGCTTCAACTCCCTCGCATCACGCGGCACCGTCTCAATTGGGTCCGCCTCGCTTACCTTCGCGTTGTTGTTCTTCAGCGTGTTCTTATTCCATAGCTCCAACGCCATATCCCTATCCAGCCACCGCTTCCCGTCCTGCTCAACAACCGCAGCAGCAATCCGACTCTTGCTCGCGTGCGTAACAGCTGCCTTCGTACAACCCTTCAGCGTCGCCATCTCAGCGAACGTAATCAGCACCGAGTTAAGTGAAACTAGGCCTAACTTAACTCTCACTAAACTCCACTAAACCTGTCCCTTATACACCTCTGACGCTGCCCACGAAAAGGACAGTGTAAAACCCGTGGGTCCCCCTACACGTAAAAAAACAAACACACACAAACAC
>BCSF01000120.1_pt1 | contig 34719 bp, 43 predicted proteins | sample 1016431 | NCBI WGS metagenome assembly BCSF01 (sample SAMD00045685;SAMD00045686;SAMD00045687;SAMD00045688;SAMD00045689;SAMD00045690;SAMD00045691;SAMD00045692;SAMD00045684;SAMD00045690;SAMD00045691;SAMD00045692;SAMD00045684;SAMD00045685;SAMD00045686;SAMD00045687;SAMD00045688;SAMD00045689, study... | reverse complement strand
TTTGTTTGTTGCTCTTTGTTTGTTCTGGTACCGGCGACAACCGAGACTTACACAAGGTAGATCGTCGGCAGCGTCAGATTTGTATAAGGGATAGGGATGGCATCTTGCCAAGTAAAAAGGGTAGATCCCCACTCAACCTGGACGTATGCAGAATTGCTTATATTTCATACCTAAGAAAATTAGGTGGCTACAACAAACGCACTGGGGGCGGAGATATAGCCGAAGAAAAAACCAGGTTAACAAAAGCACAAGCAGACAAAGCGGAATTAGAAGTATCAGAATTGGAGGGAAGATTAATACCAGCTCAACTTGTCCAGGATACCTGGACTGATTTTGTAGCTAATGTCAGAGCCAAACTATTATCGTTGCCATCGAAGGTAGCGCATCAAGTTATTGCAATGGATAACTACGCGGAAGCTGAACAATTAATAAAAAGTAACGTCTACGATGCGTTAATGGAACTGGGAGAAAATGGAATACCTGAAGAATATGCAGATCGTGTTGAACAACACGAAAAAGATATTTAAACCACCACCTGATTTAAAGATATCTGAATGGGCTGATAGTTATAGAAGGCTCTCACCTGAAAACTCAGCTGAAGCAGGTCAATGGTCAACAACTAGAGCTGAATATCAACGTGAGATCATGGATTCATTCAATGATCCTAAGATACAGCGTATCGTTGTAATGACATCCAGCCAGGTTGGTAAAACAGAGTTGCTACTTAATGCAATTGCTTATTACATGGATCAAGATCCTTCACCGATGTTATGTGTGCAACCCACATTGGCCATGGCGCAATCATTTAGTAAAGATAGATTAGCGGCCATGATAAGAGATACACACAAAATTAAGAACCTGGTTGCTGAATCTAAAAGCAGAGATAGCGGCAATACTGTTTTGCATAAACGCTTTCCAGGTGGTCATTTAAGTTTAGCTGGCTCAAATTCCGCCGCAGGCCTCGCCTCAAGAGCTATCCGCGTACTCTTACTGGATGAAACAGACCGCTATGAGTTATCAGCTGGCGCAGAAGGATCGCCTATAGCACTTAGCATAGCTAGAACCAAAACTTTTCCAAATCGTAAAATCTATATGTGTAGCACACCTACGATAAAAGGTATCTCAGCGATTGAAGCTGCTTTTGAGGAATCAGATAAACGATATTTCCTTGTTCCTTGTCCTGAGTGTGGCCACAAACAACAACTTAAATGGAAAGGTGTTGTGTGGGATGAAGATAAACCTGAAACGGCTCACTATGTTTGTGAGGATTGTGGATCTGTTATTAATGAATCTAAAAAGCCCTGGATGCTTAAACATGGTGAGTGGCAAGCAACGGCAAAATCAATTGATACGGCTGGATTCCATTTATCAGAGCTGTATTCGCCCTGGTCAACCTGGGCTACGATGGCCAGGAACTTCCTGGAAGCAAAAAAGATGCCTGAGACACTAAAGACATTTGTAAATACTAGCCTGGCAGAATCCTGGGAAGATAGAGGGGATGGAGTAGAACACGATAGCTTGCTTACACGCAGACTTAATTATGATCCGTTATCTTTACCTGAAGACATCCTGGTTGCTACTTGCGCGGTCGATTGCCAAAAAGACCGTTTAGAAGCAATGGCGATGGGCTGGGGTAAAAACTACGCGGCCTGGGTAATTGAACACAAAGTATTTTGGGGAGATCCAAATGCTGCTCAAGTTTGGCAAGAATTAGATCAATATTTGCGTACCAGGTTTAAAACTGAATCAGGAAGAGTAATACCCATATCAGCAACCTGTATTGATAGTGGTGGTTTGGCAACTCAATCTGTTTATTCATTTACAAAAACCAGGCAAGGCCGCAGGATCTTTGCGATCAAGGGTGCGAGTGTCCAGGGCAAGCCCATTGTCAGTAAACCAACTTATGTAGGTAAATTAAAAAATGTTCTTTATACCGTTGGTACAGATACAGCAAAAGACAATATTTATGCCAGGCTAAACGCGCCTGAGGAAGATGCGACCTTGTTTTTTCCAGCAGACGTGGATGAAGAGTTTTTTAAACAGCTTACAGCTGAAAAAAGGATCACTAAATGGGTTAGAGGCCGTAAAAGTTTAGTTTGGAAACAAATCAGGCCGCGTAACGAGATTTTGGACTTAACTGTTTATAATTTCGCAGCAATTTACATCCTGAATCCAAATTTCGATCTAATTGAAGAAAAACTGTTAACTGGTGTCCAGGAGGATCCAACAAAACAGCAAAACAACAAAAATAGATCCAATTTGCGAAATAAATCTAATTTTGCGACTTCCTGGAAGAATTAATTACGCAAAATATCGTTTTTGTCAGCTGTAATTCTTAAATTATCCGCAATATTTATATATTTGACATTCGAAAAAGTGACCATAGTGTTTTGGTGTAGTTTTAAACTTTTTTTACAGAGAGATAATTGGCCAATTTATTTGATTCAACAAACTATCCAAACTTTGTTCCGTCTGAATTTAAGAAGGGCGACAACTGGAACTGGCGCAATGATGATTTGTCAGGCGACTATCCTAACTCAGCTTACGTTCTAAAATATGAATTTAATTTAGTTGATGGCTCAACTAATGTTCATTTCCAGGTTGTTGCAACTAATGACGGCGATCATTACAAAGTTGAGATACCTAATACAACAACAACGAATTATACAGCTGGTGAATATAACTGGGTTGCCAACATTCATAGGAATAGTGGCGGCAGAATTAAAGTTGCAGAGGGTTACATGGTCATCCAGGATGATTATGAGAACACAACCAGTTCAGTAAGGTCTTTTGCGAAACAAATGCTCGATGCAATTGAAGCAGTAGCACTTAATCGCGCATCAATGGATCAATCATCTATGAGTATTGCTGGAAGATCACTTTCCAGGATGTCGATTGATGAATTAATGAGTTTTAGGGATAGATTCAAAGCTGAATACTTAAAAGAAGTAAAACAGGCCAGGATTAAGAACAACAAAGGATCAGGAAACACAATCAAGGCCAATTTTGGATCCATTGGCCGCAAAAACATTACAGATTTAACTTAATATGGCTTGGTACAACAACATATTTGGCGGCAATGACAAGAAAAAGCCTACGCGCAGGTTTAAAAGAAGTTACCAGGGCGCGAATACAGGTAGATTATTTGCTGATTTTCTAACTAGCTCGACCTCAGCAGACGCAGAAATTGAAAACAATATTCGTGTTTTGCGTGATCGTGGCCGCGAACTTTCCAGGAATGAGCCGTTTATTGCCAGGTATTTAAACCTTATGGTCAGTAATGTTGTTGGTAAATCAGGTATTCGAGTCAGTTCAAAGGCCAGGAATGACAATGGATCATTAGATATTGCTGCAAATAACATTATTGAGACCGCCTGGAAGGAATGGACGCAGCTTGGTAACTGTACGGTTAACAACAAACTTACTTTTTTAGATTGTCAGAAAATATTTATTGAAACTTTATGCAGGGATGGTGAAGTTTTAATCAGAAAAGTAAAAGATCCATCATCGCCGTTTGGTTTTAAGATTTCTTTTATTGAAGCAGATCACCTGGACGAAAATAAAAACGAAACTGCGTTAAAAAATGGCAATTCAATCAGAATGGGTGTTGAACTGGATCGAAACAATCGACCAGTTGCTTATCACTTGTTTAAAAAACATCCTTACGACAATACATACCCAAAACCTGAACAAAAATACATAAGAGTGCCAGCGGATGAAATTATCCACGCTTATATGCCACAAAGAGCTGAACAAACCAGGGGCGTTTCATTTATTGCACCTGTTATGGCCAATATCCGTAGCCTGGGCGCATATTACGAAGCAGAAATCGTAGCCGCCAGGATTGGAGCATCATCCATGGGCTTTTTTACTTCCCAGGATGGGGACTCATTTGTTGGGGATGGCGAAATGGAAGATCATTTCAACCCAACTATGAGTGTTCAGCCTGGAACCTTTAGTCAATTACCAGCTGGCATGGAATTTCAAACCTTCGATCCTAATCATCCAACTACAGCATTTGAGGCATTTACAACAAGTGTTTTAAGAAGCATTGCCTCAGGTCTAAACATTTCTTATCACGCATTAAGTAATGACTTAACCAGCGTTAATTACTCATCAATCAGACAAGGTGCATTAGAGGATCGCAGTATGTATCAAATGTATCAGCAGTTTGTGATCGATCATTTTATAAACCCAATATTCAAATCCTGGTTAGAAATGGCAATTTCTACAGGTTACATAAATTTGCCAATCAGTAAGTTTGATAAATTTGCTGGATCCATTAATTACATTCCAAGAAGTTTCTCCTGGATAGATCCACTCAAAGAAATGCAATCAAACATATTGGGTTTACAAAACGGAACAATAACTTATTCAGATATTTCTAGCGCGTATGGCCGCGACACCGAAGAACTTTTTGAACAACATCAAAAAGAGATCGAGCTGGCCAAACAATATGGAATTGAGCTTGCATATCAGCCTTTTGGTACTAAGTTGCCAGTTGAGGCCAATATTGTAGGCGGAGAAGAGGACGAAGATGCCTAAACCAACAGACGGCATGAAGACTGAGGCTCAACGTGGCCTGGACTGGAGAGAGGAACACGGAAGAGGCGGAACAAGAGTTGGTGCTGTAAGGGCTAGGCAAATTGTAGCTGGTGAAAACTTATCAGACGATACCGTGAAAAGAATGTATAGCTTCTTTTCCAGGCATGAAGTTGATAAGAAAGCTGAGGGCTTTTCTCCAGGTGGGGATGGATATCCCTCTAATGGACGTATCGCGTGGGCTTTATGGGGCGGCGATGCAGGTTACTCATGGTCAAAACGATTGGTGGAAAATATGAAAAAAGAAGATAGAGCAGAACCAGGATCACTAAAGGTTGGTGATTTTGTAAGTTGGAATAGCGCTGGCGGAAGAGCCAGGGGCAAAATTATTAAAATCGAAAGGGATGGCAAGATTAACATCCCAAATAGTGATTTCAGCGTTACAGGAACACCTGAGGATCCAGCTGCATTAATACAAGTTTACAGAAGTGGTGAACCTACTGATATTGAGGTAGGCCATAAATTCAGCACTCTTACTAAGATTAACCCTATCAGGGGTTTAGAAGATTCTGATTCTGTTGAATTAGAAAATCATCCTTTATTAAACGATAAAGAGGAGAAATCTATGGATAAAGAAGATAGACACATCCTCAATGTGGAGGAAACAGACGACAAAGTTGTTGTTGAGTTTGCTAAACATCACGAGGATGAACAAGAAGAGCAAGATATTGTTGAAGCTGAAAGCGCTTACAACGATGAAGAGGACGAAGATGAAAGGAAAGTAGTTGACCTACACGTTAACTATCGATCCATTGATTTGGGTAAAGCCTCTTACATTGATGAAGAAAAGCGAACAGTCAGAGTTGGCGTATCAAGCGAAGAGCCTGTAATGAGAAGTTTTGGCATGGAAGTGCTGGGACACTCAGAAGAGGATATCAACATGGAATTTATGAAAAGCGGCCGTGCGCCGTTTCTCCTGGATCACGACATGAAACAGGTCATAGGTGTTGTTGAGAAATTTGAATTAGATAAGGCTGCAAAAAGGACAATTGCAGTAGTCAGATTTGGTAAATCTGATTTGGCTGAATCTACATTCAGGGATGTCGTTGATGGCATACGCATGAATATCAGCGTAGGTTATCGAGTTGACAAATTAACTAGGATGGACGACAAAGACGAACCTTACTACCGTGCCAGCTGGTCTCCGCTTGAGATTAGTTCGGTGGCCGTGCCAGCAGATGCCAGCCGTAAGGTCGGAGTTGGACGTTCAGAAAATCAAACTTTAAACACTACAAAGGTAGAAATTATGGAAAACGAAAAACAAGAAATTAATCTTGATGAAGTTAGATCCCAAAGTGTTGAAGAGGCCAAAAAAGAATTTTTAAGAAATTCAAAAGAGATCATTGATCTTGGTGTCAGACACAATAAAAGAGATCTAGCGGATCAAGCTATTAAAGATGGCGCTTCCGTTGAAGAGTTTAGAGGTCAGTTATTAGATAACATTTCTAATGACCAGCCTTTAGAAACACCTCAGGAAGTTGGTTTAACTGAAAAGGAAACCAAAAGATTTAGCATTTTAAGAGCTATTAATGCAATGGCTAATCCTACAGATAGGAAGGCTCAAGAAGCAGCAGCATTTGAATTTGAATGTTCTGATGCAGCTCAGAGAGCTTACGGTACAACTGCTCAAGGTGTATTGCTTCCAGCTGAGGTTCTAAGAAATTGGAGCCAAAGGGATTTAAGTGCTGGTTCAGACGGCGACTTGATTGGTGAAGATTACAGAGGTGGAGATTTCATCGATGTTCTTAGAAATAACTCAGCTGTTATGCCACTTGCAACAATGCTTAATGGTTTATCAGGCGATGTTAAGATCCCTAAGAAAACTGCTGCTTCTTCAGCTGCTTTTATTAGCTCAGAAGGCGGAGCTGTTGGTGAAAGTGAATTCACTGTTGGTAATGTTCAATTATCTCCAAAATCACTTGGTGCATATACAGATATTACTCGACAACTAGCAATTCAATCTTCATTGGATGTTGAAAACCTAGTCAGAAATGACTTAGCTCAAGCAATGGCAATAGCGATTGATGATGCTGCTTTAGAAGGTTCAGGAAGCTCAGGTAATCCAACAGGTATTACTAACACTACTGGAATCAATACAGTAACTTTATCAAGTGCTGCGGCTCCAACATTTGCTGAAATGGTTAGCATGGAAACTGCTGTAAGAGTAGATAACGCGCTTTTAGGCGATCTAGCTTACATCATTCACCCAACTAACTACGGCACATTAAAAACCACTGAGAAAGCTAGTAACACTGCTCAGTTTGTAGCTGTTAATGACAACATCAACGGATATAACGCTGTTGTGTCACCTCAGTTAACTGCAAACAATTATGTGTTTGGTAACTTCAGTGATTTGCTAATTGGTATGTTTGGCGGTCTTGATATTGTTGTGGATCCTTATTCAAATTCAACTTCAGGAACTATCCGTGTGGTAGCTATCCAGTCAGTTGATTGTGGAGTAAGACACGCAGTTAGCTTTTGTCACGCATCTTAATTGAGTGACGTTAAGCACTAAAAACATGGGGGGCTTAATGCCCTCCATCTTAGGCGAGGAAAATAATATGAAATGTTTAATTTTAAGTGACACCGTAGCGAACAAACAAAGAGTAAACGCTGGCGATGTTATAGAGCTTCCAATTGATGAAGCTAGGGTGCTGATTGGACTTGGAAAAGCCCAGGAGCATAAAGAAAAACCTAAAAAAGAGTCTGATAGAAGCGTTGGCCTAAAGAAATCTGAGGCTAAGGTTAAGACTAGAGCCAAAGGGAAGTAATGGCTCTTGAAAGTGCTGCTGATTTCTCATCCTTTGTTGACTCAACAACAGGGTTTGGAATAACTGGCACTTTTTTTGAGAGGCAATCTGTTTTATGGGATCAACGTCCAGGCTTAATTGATACCTGGTACGACATCGATACAGGGGCTTCACAAAATATTAATTTATTGATGGATGAGGAATATTTATCCATCCAGGGTGCAAGTGTCGCAGCTGAAGGCTATCAGCCCAGGGCTACATTAAAGGCCAGCGATGCACCTTACATATCGCACTTAGATACTTTAATTGTTGATGCGGTAACAACAGACCAGGGAACGGTGATAAAACCTCAAACTGAGTATGTTGTTAAAGAGGTACAGCCTGATAATGTTGGGATGGTAACTCTAGTATTAGAGGTAGCAGCGTGAGTCAGATTAGATATGAAACTGAAGCTGATATGGCTGCATATTTAGATCCATCTTACGGTCATGGCCTGGCCGCAACTTATACCAGGAATGGCGTTGATACTTCATTGAATTTAATTATTAATGAAGAGTACATCGAGATTGACGAGGGATCAGGTGTTGAGGCCGTACAACCTATTGCGTATTGCAGATCCATAGACGTACCTAATGTGTCGCATAACGACACCCTGGCCGTTAGTGCATATAAAGATGTTGACGGTAATACGATCAAGGCTGCTACAAGTTACAAAATTATTAATGTGCAAAAAGACCATAAAGGCTTTACCGCATTAATCCTGGAAGAAGTCTAATGGCAGATCATGTAAGGCATCAAATTAGAAACCAGGTAGTTACTCAACTAACAGGTTTAACTACGACTGGATCTAATGTTTACGATTCCAGGATCTATCCATTAGAGGATGGCAATTTGCCAGCAATATTAATTTATACCAAGTCAGAGGTCAGTGAACCTTTGGACATTGGATCGAATAGAACATTAGAGAGAGTTTTAAGCCTTAATGTTGAGGTTTACGTCAAAAGTACATCATCGTTTGAAGATACTTTAGACACAATTTGTAAGGAAGTGGAAGTGGCAATAGCAGCAGATCCTACACTTAGCGGAAAAGCTAAAGATTGCCACCTGGAATCCACGGAAATCGAATTTAATTCAGAGGGTGAGAAGCCGCTGGCTTACGCTACTTTGACTTTTTTAACTAATTATTACGTCCAGGAGCAAAATCCTGACGTAGCAGTTTAACCAGGAGTAAATTATGAAAATGATTTCACCAAATGGAAAAGATCACATAGATGCTCACCCAAGTAAGGTTGCGTATCTATTGAAAAAGGGTTGGAAGGAAGAAGCAGCCCAAGAAATTAAATCTTCTTCTAAAAAACAGGCGAAAGCCGAGGTAAACGAAAATGGCGACTCATAAAGGTTCGGAAGGACTTATAAAAGTTGGATCGAATACTGTTGCTGAAGTTAGGTCTTATTCTCTTGAAGAAACCGCAGACGTAATTGAAAGCACTTCATTATCTGATACAGCGAAAACCTTTGAAGCATCTACAACATCATTTTCAGGATCCGTAGAGTGTTTTTGGGATGAAACAGACACCAGTGGCCAGGTGGCTTTGTCTGTTGGATCATCCGTAACGCTTATTTGGTACCCTGAAGGCGATAGCGCAGGTGATACTTACTATAGTGGATCTGTAATTGTTACAGGTAAAACTATTACTGCATCAAATGATTCTTTAGTTGAAGCATCAATATCCGTGCAGGGAAGTGGCGCAATTACAACAGCAACGGTGTAATTTATGTCAGCAATAGATAACGCAGTTAAGCATTTTGAAGAACAGGATGTGAGAGTAACCATCGTTCCTGAATGGGGCGATGAAAATGGGGCGTTAGAAATTTACAGTAAGCCATTAACACTTAGTGAAACCGCGAAGCTCTACAAAATGAGTAAAGAGGATGATCTTGTGATGATGGCTTATGTTTTAATTTTTAAAGCTCTAAATAGTGAGGGCGAGAAGTTATTTACTATTGAAGACAAACAAAAACTTTTAAACAAAGTAGACCGTGACGTTTTGGTTAGGGTTGCCTCAGAAATTATGGGGCAAGAAGCTATCGAAGACGTAAAAAAGTAATTAGCGAGGATAGTAATTTATTTCTGCAATACAGCCTTGCAGATCGACTTGGTAAAACATTAACTGAAATCCAAGAAATTACCATCCAGGAATATCAAGGCTGGATAGCTTATTTGGAGATATTAGAAGACAACAAAAATAATGGCTAAAGAAAAGATAAATATAGTTATAGATGCTGTTAACAAAACCAAACGTGAGTTTGATCGAGTTAATAAAGGCCTGACTAAAATTGGTCGTGGTGCTAAAACTGCAAGTAAGGCGGTAGCTGGCGTAGGTCTAGCTGCTACTGGTGTTGCAGCTGCATTAGTTATAGCTTCGAAAAAATCTTTAGAGTTTGTTGATAACATTGGTAAGACTGCTACAAGAACTGGCATTGCTACTGATTTTATCCAGGCGTTCCAACAAGGAGCCATTGAAGCTGGATCTTCTATCGAACAAGCACAAAAAGGCCTGGAAAAATTTTCCAGGTCAGTTGGTGATGCAAGCAGAGGCCTAAAAACCCAGGCTGACATCTTTAAGGATTTAGGCGTTGAAATTACAGGTTCTAACGGACAACTAAGAGGTAATACTGAAATTCTTTTAGATGTCGCAGACGGTATTAAGGCGCTTGGATCAGCAGCAGAAAAATCTACTGTACTAGCAAATTTATTTGGTAGATCAGGTATGCAATTTGCTCAAATCTTTGAAGGTGGATCTGAGGGACTAAATGCTTTTGTTGAAGACTTTAGAAAACTTGGTTTTATTATTAGTGAGCAAGGCATAAGAACCAGTGAAAAATTTAATGATGTTGTATCACAAGTTAAGGCCTCATTATTTGGATTACAAAATCAAATAGTGGTCGGAGCTGCGCCAGCATTATTATCAATGGCTACAGCGTTAAGAGAATTCATAGTTGAACAAGTTGCAGCTACAGGAGGGATTGAAGATTTTGGTAAACAAATAGCAATTTCTGTAGTTGAGGGCGCAAGAACCGCAACATTAGCTTTTGCAGAACTAGCAAACGGCCTAAGTGTTTTATTAACACCACAAATATCAATCCTTAATGCTTTTATAAGAATTAAAAAGTTTTTAAAAGATCCTGTTTTTTCAGGTATAGAAATAATTAAACGCCAGGACAAAATAAATGTTGAAGAGGTAAATAATAGTTTTGATAAATTAGTTAATAAAATACAAGACGGATCTTTCAGCCTGGAAGAATTTGCAAAATCAGGCGAAGTAAATTTAACAAATCTACAAAACCCATTAGCTGTATTTATTGATAATTTAGAGAACGTAAAAAAAACCTTACAAACAACCGTTGTTCAATCAATGAAAAAATTTGAAGATAGCATTGTTGAAGGGTTAAGAAATGGCAAATTAGAATTTAAGAATTTTGCAGATTTTGTTGTTGAACAATTATTAAGAGTTGCAATACAACAGGCCTTGATAAGACCTATGACAAGTCTTTTTGCAGCTTCACCTATAGGTCAACTATTAAATATACCTTCAGCTGATGGCGGTGGTTATACAGGCATGGGGGCTAGAGCTGGTGGCCTGGACGGCAAGGGTGGGCGTTTAGCAATGGTTCATCCCCAGGAAACAATTATCGATCATACAAAAGGCCAGGCAATTGGTGGGGCAACGATTAACTTTAATATTAATACAGTTGATGCAGGTGGTTTTGATGAATTACTAACATCAAGAAAAGGACTAATAACAGCAATGATAAATAATGCCATGAACAACCAGGGCAAAATGGGAGTAGTCTAATGAGTGGCGCATTTCCTACAACACCCAAAATACAATCACTGAGTTTTAGAAACGTGCGGCCTGTTGTTATGGATCATGCACTATCAGGTAAAAGAGTGGTCAGACAAATTGGCGGCCAGTATTTTTCACTTAGTGTTTCAATGCCACCCATGAAAGTAGATGATGCAAATAGCATCTTTGCTTTTTTACAAAAACAAAAAGGATCATTTGAAACCTTTACGATCCAACATCCAATTGATAATCGTGGCGCAGGTAAAGGTGAAACAGACATCCTGGTGAATGGATCACACAATGCAGCTGACTCAACTATTGCCTTAGATGGTTTTGCTGCATCAACAACTGGAGTCTTAAAGGCTGGGGATCTAATTAAATTTGCTAATCACACTAAAGTTTATATGGTGCAAGATGATGTTGATTCAAACAGCTCAGGTGAAGTAACCGTTTCAATCGAACCAGGAACCGTTGCAGCTCTTGCAGATAATGAAGCCGTAACTGTAAATAAACCTAGTTTTACGGTTTACCTGGAACAACAAGATATTTTGTACCAACTCAATAATCGTGGCCTATACAACATTCAATTTGAAGTTAGAGAAGTAGTTACATAATGGCCAGGTCTATTAGCTCAGGTTTGCAATCACAAATAGCAAACGATGCTAACAATATTGCTTTTTTAGTAGAGTTTAATTTTTCTACACCTATAAGAGTTACCAATTTTTATACAGAAGTAACTTATGACTCAAACACTTATGAGCCTGGCGGTAATTTTGTAAATGTTGCTGCATCGCAAGAAACTGGCGAGGCACAAGTACAGGATCTATCAATCACAATGTCGAATGTTACATCCACCATAAGAGATATTGTTCAAAGTGGTAACTATATCGATAAGACCGTGAATGTTTATATTGGTTTTTTTAATACAAATGAAGCGTTGGTTGATGCTACAACTTTTTTTAGTGGTTTAATTAAAAGCTGTAGCATTTCTGAAACTGCGGATTCTTCTAAGGTAACTATTGTGGTTGCTAATCATTGGGCGAATTGGAATTTAAAAAAAGGTCGTCATTTTACAGACGAATCACAACAACAAGTCTTTGCAGGTGATAAAGGCCTGGAATATGCAGATCAAACTAAAGACGATATCAGGTGGGGTAATAGCTAATGACTATTGGTAACCCTGGAACAACAGTAACGATATTCCAAAAAATAGGTACTTGGTTTGCTACCAGTAAAGTTGCGGCCGCATTAAGTTGGGCGGTAACAGCTATTGTTGTTGGCACTGGAATTAAAAACTTTCAGGAAGCTAAAGACTTAATGTCTAAAGGCCAAAATATTCTTGGCCAAAAAACTGCTCAAGGAGGCAAGATACCAGTTATTTATGGCCGCAGAAGAGTAGGTAGCACGGTTGCTTTATTGCATACCCATGATGGCCGTTCACAAAACCTGGTTGCTATTTATGCTTTATCAGTTGGCGAGGTCGATCAAATTGAATTAGATACGATTGAAATTAACGGTGTATCTATTAAAGATCGTAAAGTTTTTAGCCAGGGTTATTATGCTGGCTCAGATAAAATATCTTCAGGCGCAGGTTCACTTTGTACCGCATCGCAAATAGGAGTTGTCCAGGAGTCTAACGCTGGCCAGTCAGGTACAAATCCAGCCAGGCGTTATCGTATGGTCTTTAATGCACACCACGGCGCAGACGATCAAACAGTGGATCCGATGTTATTAGCATCAACACCTGAGGTAATTACTTCGAATCATAGGCTAAGAGGTATTGCTTATATTGCAGCTTCTTTTGAATACGATACCGAGGGAATGTTTAGATCCATGCCTCAGCTTACAGTGGTTGTGAAAGGTAAAAAATTATACGATCCACGCAAGGATGGATCTATAACAGGTGGTACAGGTAGTCATCGTTATGACACACCTTCGACTTTTGAATGGTCAGATAATCCAGCTTTATGCTTGTTGGATTACATGCGAGAAGATACTTACGGCAAAGGCCTGGCCAGCAGCGTTATTAATCTTCAATCATTTCAAACAGCTGCTAATACTGCGGATCAAAAAGAAGATACACCTGATTACAGTGGCACGGCCGCAGCTGCAACATTTTCAGGAAGTATTAATGATCGATTTTTACAAGTTGACGAAACCACCTGGAAAAATGCAAAGATAGGCGGCTTGCTTACATTAGAAGATTCAGGATCCTCAACAGAATTTGATGAGGCCACAATTATTGACGCAATGCGTTATCACGAATTCGATGAAACGGATGCAATTTATCAGTTAGTTGTTGATGGCCAGCTCTCAGCAAACTATACCAATGAAAACGGTACAGCTTTAGTCAAAGTTAAAAGATTTCATTGCAACGGCGTTGTCGATACAAATAAAAACCTTTTAGAAAATACCAAAGAGCTGCTATCAAATATGCGAGGCATTTTAAATTATATAGACGGCAAGTATGAGCTTGCCCTGGAAGATACTGCATCTTCATCTTTTACAGTAACAGACGATCATATTATTGGATCAACTGGCATAACTGTTTCATATGAAGATAAAGCAGCTAAGGCCAACAAAGTTGTCGTTCAGTTTTTCAATGCCTTAAAAGGTTATGAAATGGATACGGTAACTGTTTTTCACGATCCAAATTCAGACGGCAATTTTTCAGATTACAAATCCGATGACGGTGGTGAAGAGCTGGAATTGGTTGTTGAGTTTCCATACATCGTTAATAAATATGTTGCCTACAACATGGGTGAGGCCATATTAGGTAGATCCAGGAATCAAACAACGATTACATTTACTGGGACACCTGAGTTATACAAGGTAAAAGTTGGCGATGTTATTACGGTGTCTTACACCCCTCTAGGATTTACAGGCAAATTATTTAGAGTTGAGGCCATGAACTTATTACCTAATGGCCTGATTGATATCCAGGCAATTGAATACCTGGATATTTATACCTGGCAAGCACCACCGCAAGAAAACATAGAAGACATTGCCAGGGTTCCAAGTGGCCGCGAAAGTAAACCAGTAACAGGGTTAGCTTTTACTGACACTAATTCATCAAATACCAACAGACCATTTTTATCCTGGACGGAACCAACAGATTTTCCTTTCTATGAATTTAGAGTCAAGATTGTAGATTCTTCAGGCAATAAATTATTAAACAAAATAGTTGATGATAATTTTGTGGATCTAAACTTTTTACCAGTTGGATCTAACTATGTAGCCAGTGTGTCTTCAATCAATTCTGTAAAGAGTGAATCCACAGCTGCAACGCTGACATTCAGTGTATCCAATGTACCTACGCGAGCTGCGGACGTGGATGTTAGTGGAGTGATTACCGCAGGTAGTATCGCTGTTCAGGGCGACATTCCAACTAATGTTTCAGACCTTACAAATGATGCTGGTTATACAACTTTTTCATCCAGTGATATTAACCAAAGTTTTATTGAGGCTAAGATTACAGACGCAGCAAGTTTTAGAAGTGATATTGCAGCTTACGCCTCAAGCAACCCCTCAGGCTTTACTAACTTTGCTGCTGGCGATGTGCAAAATGCTATAACTAATAACGTGACAACTATTTCAGGAGATAAACTTACAACTGGTACTATCAATGCTGCTAATTGTAATGTTATTAATTTAAACGCATCCAACATATCTACAGGAACAATTGATTCAGGCAGAATTAATACAAACACTCTAAATGTTAAATTTTTTGATAATGTAACTTCGCAGATTATTAATCATAATTCCAGCGCAGTTCCATTAACTAGATTTGGAAATACTTATACTACAACTTCAAATAGTGGTGGATCAGGCGTTTCAACTCATGTTCCTGTAACAGTAACGAACTGTAGATCAGGCGGCTCTTTTGTTGCTTTTTTAACTGGCATTTTAGGGGATGTGCAAAATGCAGAAGTAGAATTTTCTGTTAATGGTGGAACAAGTTATTCTACTTGCGCCAATGGTGTGCAATTTTCAATCAATGCAGGAACCTTTAGGCCATATACATTAATTTATAGTGATACGCTTACGTTCTCAGGTAGCAATCAAACTGCAATATTTAGAGTTAGATTTAATGGAAAGGCTAACTATACACAATTAGGACTTACCGTCTTAGTAGATAACACAAACTAAAAATATATATGCGTAATTCGAAGAGAACATATAAAATTAAAAATGGATTTATAAATAACAAAAGGGTACTCAATGCAGCATGATTTTAATTTAGCAAACCAATCAGGCGAAAATTTTAGAGCAGATCTAAACAATGCCCTGAATACAATTGCTACTAACAGCAGTGGGGCTAATGAGCCTTCAACTACTTTTGCTTATCAGTTTTGGGTTGATACAACTAATTCCTTAATGAAGATCCGCAATAGTGCGGACGATGCCTGGATCACTTTACCGTTTAGCATTAGCAGTGATAACACTGTTGATATAAATGGCGGTACTGTTAACGGCATAACCAGTTTAAGTTTTAGCAGTGGATCTACTGTAAGCAGCATCCTGGACGAAGATAATTTATCTAGCGATTCAAATACTGCATTAGCAACTCAACAATCGATTAAGGCTTATGTTGATGCTCAAGTTACCGCCCAGGATTTAGACTTCCAGGCTGATAGCGGTGGAGCTTTATCTATTGATTTAGATTCAGAATCTTTAACCGTTAGCGGCGGTACTGGAATTGACACCAGCGGAAGCGGCAATGAAATTACGGTGGCCATTGACTCAACAGTTGCAACTAAAACTTATGTGCAACAACAAATAACAGCTGAAGATTTAGACTTCCAGGCTGATAGCGGTGGCGTACTTAATATCGATTTAGATTCAGAAACATTTACGCTTAGTGGCGGTACAGGTATTGATACTGTTGGAGCTGAAAATACAGTTACTTTTGCAATTGATAGCACGGTTGCAACATTAACTGATAGCCAAACCCTTACCAACAAAACCATTGATGTTGATAACAATACAGTATCAAACATCGAAGTTGATAATTTAAAATCAGGCGTACTTGATACAGATCTAAGCAGCGTATCTTCAAGCGATGATACCCTGGCTTCATCTAAGGCCATCAAGACTTATGTTGATGCTCAAGTTACAGCTCAGGATCTTGATCTTACCGATGGATCCACAACCATATCTATTGACCTGGATAGTGAAACATTATCAGTCTTGGGTGGTACTGGTGTTACTTCAGCTGCTTCAGGCAATGGCGTAACACTTTCAATTGGCCAGGCTGTTGGTACAACAGACGATGTTACTTTTAACACTGTATCTGCAAACATTACTGGTACGGTTTCTAGCATTGCTAATCATTCAACTTCAGACCTTTCAGAAGGTACTAATCTTTATTACACAACCGCAAGATTTGATACCAGGTTAGCTACTAAAGATACTGGCGATCTTAGTGAAGGATCTAATTTATATTTCACAAATGAGAGAGTGGACGATAGGGTTAATAGTTTATTAACAGCTGGATCTAATATCACTCTTACTTATGATGATGCTGCAAACACATTAACGATTGCAGCTATTGAAGATGATTTATCTAATAACGATACGGATGATCTATCAGAAGGATCTAGCAATTTATATTACACGGACGCAAGAGCCAGGGCAGCGATTTCCGTTTCAGGAAGTTTGGCCTATAACTCTTCGACTGGTGGCATTTCATTTACTGAACGTACAGATTCAGAGGTTAGAGGATTGTTATCAGCCGCAGGTGATTTATCTTACAATTCATCAACTGGCGAATTTAGTTTTACACAAAGAACAGACGCACAAGTTAGAGGCCTAATTTCTGTTTCAGGTGATTTATCTTATAACGCATCAACTGGTGTTGTTAGTTTTACTCAAAGAACTGATGCTCAAGTTAGAGCCTTATTATCTGCAAGCGGTGATTTATCTTATGATTCATCAACAGGTGTCATTAGCTTTACACAAAGAACCGATGCTCAGGTAAGAGCTTTATTATCAGCTGGAACTGGCATAACTTATAACAGCTCTTCAGGTGCTATATCAATAGGCCAGGATGTTAGCACAACATCAAATGTTACGTTTAATGATGTTGTTGTATCAGGCAACCTAACAGTATCAGGAACACAAACAATCGTTAATACTGAAACGGTTACAATCGCAGATAACATTATTGTTTTAAATTCTAATGCTACTGGATCACCTAGCGAAAATTCAGGAATTGAAATTGAACGCGGAAGCGCTACAAACAAAACTTTAATTTGGGATGAATCGAATGACAAATGGACGGTAGGTTCAGAAACTTTTGTAGCAGCTACGTTTGAAGGATCTGTAACAGGCACAGTTTCATCTATAAGCAATCACGATACAGATAATCTAAGCGAAGGATCCAGCAATTTATACTACACATCCGCCAGGGCAAATGCTGACTTTGATACCAGGATTGCAACTAAAGATACTGGGGATTTATCTGAAGGATCTAATCTTTATTACACGGATACTAGGGCGCGAGCTGCAATTAGTTTAGGATCTGAAGGATCTGCAAGTGGCGATGGATCTATTGCTTATAACAACAGCACTGGAGTTTTAACTTACACACCTCCAGTATTAAGTGGCCTTAGCGGTAATACAGACGACATTAGCGAAGGATCTACCAATCAATATCATACGACTGAACGTGTCCAGGATGTTGTGGGTGGTCAAATTGTAACCAATGGCTCACATACTGGAATTAGTTTTTCATACGATGATGCAAATGATGGAGCTATAGACGCAACAGTTTCATTATCTTCATTTGATACAGATAATTTAAGTGAAGGCTCAAGCAATCTTTATCACACAACAGAACGTGTCCAGGATGTCGTGGGTGGCCAGCTGGTTACTAACGGATCACATACTGGTATAAGTTTTACTTATGACGATGCAAACGATGGAGCTGTTGATGCAACAGTATCACTTTCATCATTTAGCACTTCAAATTTATCTGAAGGATCAAATCTTTATTACACCAATGAAAGGGTTGATGATCGAGTCAATGCTTTATTACAAGCTGGATCTAATATCACCTTAACGTATGACGATGCCGCAAATACTTTAACAATTGCGGCCACTGAAGATAATTTATCAAATAACGATACAGACGATCTTAGCGAAGGATCTACAAACCTTTATTTCACTAACGAACGCGTTGATGATCGAGTTAACAGCTTGCTTACAGCTGGCACTGGCATATCGTTAACTTACGATGATGCCGCTAACACATTAACAATTACAGGATCAGCTCAATATGGCGATTCCGATGTTGAGAGTTACCTGGACGGTGGCAGCTCAACACCTACGTTTGCTTCTGCAATTGTTAGTGGTGATTTAACCGTTGATACAAACACACTGAAAGTAGATAGCTCGAACAATCGAGTTGGAATCCTGGACGCGACACCAGCCGTTAGCCTGGATATTGGATCTGCTACGGATGCTATTCATGTACCTAGTGGCACGACTGGCGAAAGGCCAACTGGTGCTAATGGTATGTTTAGATATAACAGCACTGATAATCAGTTTGAAGGTTATGCAGACGGAGCCTGGGGTGCAATTGCAGGAAGTGGAAGCAGTGGTGCTTCTGCAATGGAAACTGATAACTTTACAGGCGATGATTCTACAACTGCATTTACATTATCCTCAAGCGTATCTGATGAAGATAATTTAATTGTATTTATAGAAGGTGTTTATCAAAACAAAGGTGATTATGTTGCTAGTGGCAACACCATAACTTTTGATAGTGCGCCAGTAGCAGGCCGCAAAATTGTTGTCCATCATGTGCGAGCTGCAATTTCAGGAAGTAACTGTATTTTAAATAGTTTTACAGGTAATGGATCCACAACAGCATTTACGCTAACTCAAAATCCAGCCTCAGAAAACAATACACAAATATTTATAGATGGTGTTTATCAGCGTAAAGATTCTTACTCAGTTAGCGGCGTAACCTTAACTTTCGATGCTGCTCCTGCAAATGGAACAGCGATAGAAGTTATGATGTTTACCCAAACTGACATTAATACTTTACCAGCCTCATTTGTTTCAGGACTAACAGAAGTAACAGCAACAGGCTCAGATCATTTAATGGTTTACGATGCTACCGATGGTGCATTGAAAAAGGCATTGGCTTCAGACTTAATTGAAGGCACGACTACAACAATTAACAACAACGCTGATAACAGAATCATAACTGGTAGTGGTACAGCCAATACTTTAGAGGGTGAAAGTGGTCTTATTTTTGATGGAACAAATCTAGGAATCGGATCAGCAAGCCCAGTAGCACCTTTAACAATAAACGACAAAGCAACATTTTCATTTAATTCAAGTGATTTTGCTTTAGGGCATCAACTTTACTATGACGGAGGTGACGATAGGTGGGAAAGACTTACAGGCAATGCAGGCAGTGCTATCTACCAAACAGCAGGTAATGTTCTCTTTTACAGAACAGCAGCAGGCGGTTCTACAGGGGATGCAGTAACTCCAACAGAAAGCATGAGGATTAATAGCTCAGGAAATGTTGGAATTGGAACTACAAGTATAGATGAAAAATTACACGTTCAAGTTTCTTCAGGCGATGCTGCATTAAAACTAGAAGATGCCTCTAATTATATGCGAATAGACCAAAACTCTGTAGGTGCAGACGGCGCACTAAGATTTAAAACAGGTAGCGGTCTTAATGAACGCATGAGGATTAGTAGTACAGGAAAAGTTGGGATTAATACTACAAGCCCTGGCGCACCCTTGCACGTTGATGGTTCAGGCACTAATGAAGAAACTAACGATGCCAAGATTTATGTTAGCAAAAATAGCAGTAATGATTGGTTTATATTTGGACAATCAGGTGCCGATGACTATGGTATGAAACTGCAAGGTGTAGGCTCTTATAGTTATGCCACTTTCAACCATAATAGCAATTCATATACTTTCCGTGTCGATTACGGCGGAGGAATAGCATCAACAACTACAAGTATTTCATCTATATCAGACGAAAGATTAAAAAAAGATATTATCGATGCTAATTCACAATGGGATGACATTAAAGAATTAAGATTTGTGAATTATAAATGGAAAGATGAAAGCATGGGGGATGGGACATACTTAGGATTAGTTGCACAAGAAGTAGAAGCTATATCAGCAGGATTAGTGCAATTACAACCTCAACCAAAGGAAGATATAGATGCAGGAATCGAAGATCCTGAATATAAAGAAGTTAAATATTCAATTGTATGGATGAAAGCAATGAAAGCATTGCAAGAAGCAATGGCGAGAATAGAAGAGTTAGAAGAAAAAGTCAGAACATTGGAGAACGCATAAGATGGCAAACACTAAAATACCAAGCGAGTTAATAGACGCAACTTTAGGCGTTGCAGGAATTACATCTTCTGCGGATGGGACAGCGATCACAATTGATAGCTCAGAAAATGTAGCTGTTACAGGCAATCTTAGTGCTGCAAAACTTACATCTAACAATGGTGTTTTAGAACTTGATGATAATGGATCACATAATGGAATCATTAATGTACCAGCATCAATTTCAATAAACATTGATTCAGACAATGGTGCTACTACAGAAAGTTTTAGCATTGCTAAAGACAAAACAGGTATTAATGATACGGATGTTTTATTTAGGGTTATAGAGTCAGGAAACGTAAGTATTGGAACTGTAAATTCATATAACTTCAAAACTTATGTTGAATCTTCAACTAAAGGTTTGTTTGTAAATGCAGGGGACGGTGGTTATACAGCTATCGGTTTTTCAGGTGACGGAACAAGTACAGAAGCATCATTAACTACACACGATGGATTTATTTATATTGGCTCAGAGAATAGTGGTGGAACAGGCTCTAATGGCGAAGTAAGAATAGCACCAGCAACAGGTGAACGTATAAGAATTGATGCAGACGGAGATTTATTAGTTAATCAAACTTCAAATCACACAAACGCTAAAGTTAATATTGCAGCAAGTAATGGTGTTCCTTTAACTATCGGCTCAGATCAATATGGTGGAAGTGGAACAACAACTTTTTTCACTGAATCAATAGAGGGCAAAACTGCAAGTAATACACATACAGTAACTATTTCATTTACGAGTCAGAGTAGTAGATGGACAAGCCATTTAGTAGAAACGCATTTTGCAGGCTCAAGGGATAATGCTACAACTGTATATGGTGGTAGATCAGTATATACTTTTTCAACTCTTACAGGTTTTGCCAATATTAGTGAAGTAGAAGATATTGGTACAAATGTTTCAATGAGTGCTAATGACTCAGGCATGAATTTAGTAATTACCATTTCCGCTTCTTCAGTAGCAAGTTATCAAGTTATGGTCAAAGTAATATCAAGTTTTGGTAATGCGAGACCTTATGCAATATCAGTAACATAATGGCAGGTAAGTAATATGGCAATTAATTATTCTTGGAATGTATCAAATGTAGAAACCCAAACAATTGACTCAAATGATGATGTCATTATTAATGTGCATTGGGTTTTGAAAGCAGAAGATGATAGTGAAAATATTACAAAAAAAGTTATTGGATCACAAAAACTAGATATATCAGATTTATCTAATTTTGTTGAGCTGAATGATGTTACAGAATCTCAATTACAAGGATGGGTTGAATCAGCTATAGGTGATGACGAGGTGCAAAGTTACAAAGATGCACTAAGCCAGGAAATATCAGAACATAATAATAAGCCAACAAGTAAACAATTATTCGTTGAAGTAGTACCTGATTTAGAGGAAGTATAAATATGGCAAACACTAAAGTAACATCAAATGTTTTAGCGGACGATGCAGTCACTATAAGCAAGATACATACGCAAACAGATTCAGGTGGTTCATTTGCCAATCAAGATCCTAGCGATGGTCATGCTCTAGTTGCTAAAACTAATACTAATGGCTATCACCTAAGTTGGGAAAGCGTAGGTGTATCAGGTATTAGCTCAAGTGCTGATAGCACAGCGATAACTATTGATAGTTCTGAAAATGTAACTTTTTCACAAAAGGTTGGTATTGGAGTTTCGCCTACACATAATTTTAATTTATCTAGTGCAGGTGCAGTAGAAGCAAGATTTGCTTCAACAGATAACGATTGTTATTTACAGATCGCTTCAGACACAGATGAAGGACAAGATTCCGTACTTCAGTTTTTATCAGGCTCTTCAGCTAGAGGTTCTATTACATACGACCATAACACTACAGCAGCAAGTCAAAACATGATTTTCAAAACAGGTGACAATGCTGTAAGTGCCATGACTCTAACAGGTGATGGAAAAATGATAATGAACGCATCAGTACCTTCAATACAATTAACAGATACAGATAATAATGCTGATGCTTACATACAAGGAACAGACGGTAATTTAAGATTCTTTGCAGATGATAGTGGAGAATCAAGTAATTCAATGATTACGTTTTCTGTTGATGGGTCAGAACGCATGAGGATTGCTGGTGGTGGTAAACATACTTTTTATGGAACACATCAAGGTGACAATGTTGGACATTTTTTATTTACAAATGAAGGGTTTGATTCAAGTTCTACAAACTGTTCTCTTGTAGTAGAGAATAGTCATAGCTTTGTGCAATTTATGGCATGGGCGCATCTAGGATGTAGAATAGGAACAAGAACAGCTGGATGGAATGCTACAGGAAACCAAACTACTCACTTAGTATCTGCTGATGCTACATTTATTTACGGTTCATCAAATGGCACAGCATATCTTGGAAGTGGTACAGCAATTACTTCTGATGAAAGATTAAAGAAAAATATTGTATCAACACCTGATGGACAATTAACAAAAATTAATGCATTAAGGCCAGTGTCATTTGATTGGAAAAATGAAACAAGAGAGAGTGGAGAAGGATTTATTGCTCAAGAAGTAGAGCAAGTAATACCTGAAGCTGTAACAGAATCAACATTTGCACCTGATCCTGATGACGATTCAAGAGATTTCGAAGGAGATGTTAAATCTATTAGAGATTCAGTACTATTAAGTAGATTAGTAAAAGCAGTACAAGAATTATCAGCTAAAAACGATGCACTTGAAGCAAGAATAGAAACATTAGAGTCAAATTAATATATTTCAATTAAAAAAAATTTACATTTAAAATATAACTAACAAAGGAGAGTATTGATTTATGAATCAGGAAGTTAAAAAAGAAGGATCTGAGGATCCAATAGTAATGACAATTAAAAATGAGAAGGGCGAAGAGAAGACCTGGAAACGGTCTGAATGTAATGAAGCCCAATTGTTTTTGATTGCAGATTTGCAACCAATAGCTGAACGTATGAAGCAGCTTGAAAATGAATGGAATCACCTGGAAAAAAACAAACAATACAGGATTAAAGAATTCCAGGACATTGATGCAAAAAAAGAAAAGGAAACTAAGTAATGGAAATAATAATTTTTCTCATAATAGTTATTTCAATAGCCTGGGGAATTAGAACTTATAAACCTGGCATTTGGAATAAAGTTAAGGAATTTTTTAGGCCTTAATAGTTATGGGAAAGGCAACAGCACAAACCGTTTCACATGATCTAGCGCTACATCAAAAAATGTGCGATGAAAGGTGGAAAACGTGCTTCAATCAACTAAGCGGCCTGGATGAAGAAATGAAGCGCCTAAGACTTTGGTTGATTACTGGCCTGGGATCTGTTGCCTTATCCCTCTTTTTATTTGTGATTACCAATGTCTAAATTTAAGGCATTAAAAAACATAGTGGGCGCACTTTGCCCTCAAATTGGTGTGGCAATGAACACACCATTAGGGGGGATGGCCGCTAATGTAGTTGCAGAGGTCTTGGGTTGCGAACCTTCCCCTAAAAAAATCGAGCAAGCGATTCAAAACGCAACCCCTGACCAACTGCTTGCTTTAAAAAAAGCAGAGCAGGAATTTGAAACCAATCTAAAACAAATGGAAGTTGATGTTTATGCCCTGGAGGTTGAGGATAGAAAAAACGCCAGGGAAACTTTTAAAGGTGATTGGACACCTAAATTTATAGCATCAATAACAATCGTTGGTTTTTTAACTTACATCTTTATGATTACTATTTATCCAATTAATGAAGATGCCGATGATGCAATCAATTTAATACTTGGATATTTTTCAGGAATAGCATCCGCAATAGTAAGTTTCTATTACGGCAGCAGTAACAAAAAGGACTAATGTATTTGGCAATGCGTATGGAAAATAAAATCGATTACCACAAACTAAAAGAAGAGATTATTGAGCAAGAAGGCATGGTGCTACACGCATACCAGGACTCACTAAATAAAACCACAATTGGAATTGGAAGGCTGATCCAGGAGCCTGGAGGCATTAGTGAAGAGGAAGCTCTTTACTTGATGCAAAACGACATTAATAAGATTGAAGTTACCCTGGATGAAAAATGGCCAGTGTGGCGCGATCTACCTATTGAATGTCAGTATGTTATTTATGATCTATGTTTTAACTTAGGCTGTACTGGATTTTTGGCTTTCAGGCGTACCAGGAAATATATAGAGGATGGGGAATTTGAAAAGGCCGCAGACGAGCTTTTAGATTCCAGGTATCACAAACAACTTCCAAGGCGTAGCATGATGAATAGTGAACGCCTAAGAAAATGCCAAAAAAAACCATCGAGCAACAACACACCGCACAAAGAGTAGGCGTTTTAGGTGAGGCCATTACCCAGGCATATCTGTTAGGCGTTGCTGACTTTTGTTATCCCACACAATTTGGCCATCCAGCAGATCTTATCGCTGAGTTTGGCAATAACTCTTTATATAAGATCCAGGTAAAAACTAGGAATGAAGGGAAGGGCAAGTTTACATTTCCTATTGAGCATCATCGTAAGGTTTCTAATACGCACGCTAATTATCATATTGATCTCTTTGCATTTGTATTCTTACCTCACAAACGAATCCTCTTTAAAGCAAATACCTCCACGCAAAAATATTTTATCTTTAATAAATCAGTAATCACTGACAACCTGGAAATCGATAGCCTGGAAGAAGCCCTGGCCGCATTATCTTCCGTACCTAAAATATCACAACTTTAATTACGAATAATTGCAGTATTGTCAGCTGTAAAAGTGTGCTTTTGCGTAATTATTAAGTACACCTGAAATTTATAAGTAACAAAATTAGACATTTGTTATATATAAATATATCCTTATGTTTGTTTTTTATAAATGGAGTTAACTATGAATTTAATAATAATATTTTTCAGCGCCTTTATTGGCCTGGCTTTTTTTTACTTTTTACTTATAGGCATCAAACACACAATTGATGCTTATAAGTACCGTAAATACCGCAGGGAGATTTGGAAGAACGTCCACAAAACAAATCCTATTCAATACGATTATCATCGTGTTAGGTGATCCCAACTGGCTTTTGCTCCAGGTGCAATTTGCAATTGGAGCAATACCCATCATCGTAATTTTGTACTTTTTATTAAAATCAAAGTAAGATTGTTATAAATAAATATATATAAATATACAACTTAGGTTGTTATTTATAGGGAGGTAGAACATTGAATGATTATTTGAAGGAAATATCAGCAAAAATAAAATTAAGAAATAGGGTAGTTATTTATTTACCCAACAAACTAGCAAAGACTAGGCAACTTGCTCAGGATCTATTAAAGATGCCTGAACATAAGCAGGCTCAATGCCTGGACATTTATATTGATAAACCAACACAACAAGTAAAACACAAACCTGAACTAAGAAGAGCCATAGGCATTTGCAATGAACGTAATGCGGATCTAATTATTCCAAGCCTGGGTGTCCAGGCGCAGAGCATACATTTCTTAGCAGAAGTAACTGGCCTGGCCAAAAAGAAATTTTATTCAGTAACCAGGCCTAACGGCGATATCTTAATTATTCCTATGGACATACAAACGATGGCGCAGATTGCTCAGAATGTGCGTAAAGATATCCAGGCCAAAACTAAGGCCAAACTAAAAGAACTAAAAGAGCAGGGCGTTAAACTTGGCGCACCTGATCCAATTGCCAATTTCAAAGAAGCCTGGGTGGCTAACAGGAAGATTGCTGACAATCATGCCCTGGAAGTATTGCCGCATATAAAAGAGATCCAGGCTCTTGGTTTCAAAACATTAACTGAGATAGCAAAGATGCTAAATCAACGTAATGTAAAGACTGCGAAGGGTGGAAGATTCCATCCCACAACAGTTAAAAACATCCTCGATAGATCTAAATATTTATAGGAGAAAAGATATGAAGATATATATTGCTAGAGAATTTAATGATCCAATACTCTATTCATTACACACAAACAAAAAAGATTGTGATAAGTGGATTAGGGAACATACAGCAGAAGGAACTTTTGAAAATACTGAACCGCAAAATTACTTCATTACTGTTATTGACTTTAAATTAAACAAGCAAAGTATTTTACGCGCAATCGATCAAATAATAGAGGTATTTTTATCATAGATCTAAATATATATAGGAGAAAAATATGAAAAATGATACTTTAACTGCTTTTCAACAATATCAATTTAATGTATGTATCGAAGAGTATGAATTTTCTAAGTACACGGATCTAGTAATTATCGACCATCAACAACGATTGCTTTGTTTTTTTATTTGGCTAGAAAATAATAAAGGTAATAAGCCATCACAAAAAGATATTATCTATGCGTTAGGCATGGCACATTCAACAGTACGAAAAAACATTAAGCATTTAATTGAGATTAAATATTTACAAGAAACTACTTGTAATGAAGATGCTAGATTTGCGCGTTATGAAAGCACTGAGATTTTATATGAAGGCATGAAGGTCAATGTTGCTAGACATATAAAGACACTGTTTTTTATGTGCAAGCAATTAATTGAACGTGAAGAAATTAAAGGCTTTTTTCCAGTGCTTGAAGATGCGCTAATGAATGAGCTTGGATCTTACTATCAATACGAAACTTACGGTGAATTTAATAAAGGCCAATCAGATGCAATTATTAAAAGTATGTATGCAAAGGAGATACCGCTAAACAATAGCGCTAAATAATGGCGCTATTAAATAGCGCTAATGTGTAGCACTAATAGTTGAACAAATTACACCAAAGGAATTGATAAAAAATAAAACATAAAATATAAATATACAAATATATGAGATATCGAAATTTTAACCACGCCAACCAGGAAGTCTACAAGGCCAAACGATTAACGATCCCTAATGAAAGTAGGGAACAATATGCGTATGCAGCTGAATCATTAATTGCCCTAGGCGAAATGATGAAAAAAGCCTTGCGTCAAAAGAAGGCTTTTTTCTTATTGCAGCTCGAATGTGATTACTTGATCCAGGAAACGCATCGTGATCTCAAAGCTAATGGCAACGGTGACGCAAAGTATTTCGATTACAAAGGAGCTAAATAACGGATAACACTATTGTTATTTATAGAGGAGTTATAAATATGGGAAAATTTAATGAATTATCGCTAGCCAGCTCAGGGAGGGCGTTTGCAGCCCCCTCTAAATCTGAATCTAATAAAAAGGTTCGCATAATATATAAAACGTCAAATGCGATAAATGCAGCTGGTGGTTTAAAAAGTTTAGGTGGAACAAAAAAGCCTGGTGCTAAAAGTATATCACTGTTTGTCCAGGGCAAACCAAACAAAGTCAGATTCTATAAGGATCATATAAAAGCTGTTACTTGCGAGTATGGTAGAACCCTTTTGCATCTTATAAACGTGGATCAACCTATTGAGCTGCGCGATAGCCTGGAAGAAGTTAATTACTTAATGGGACGTGCGTAATGGGTAGCCTAACTAAGATTACAGACGATGGCGTTGCGAGCTGCTCACTAATACCAAGAATATTTAGTGAGGATAATAAAACCCTGGACAACTGCATTAGAGCCAGGAAGGGCGAGAATGTTAGAACGCCTGGCAACAGGATTACTGAAATTGGTAATGTCCTGGAGGAACCATTGGTAATACATGGTGCAAAACTCTTAGGCCTGGAAGACCTGGAGTCCGATGTCACAACCAGGTATGAACATAAGACATTGCCATTGCAAGCGTCCCTGGACGCTAGGGCAAAGGCCAACAATCTTTTAATAGAAGAAAACTCAGAGTGGGGCATTTATACGCCTGGAGCCACGAAGGTTTTACTTGATGGCTGGGGCGTTATCGAAAACAAAGTAACCAGGGACTATCCTGGCCACGAACTCGAAGAGTGGCGAGGCCTACTTCAAATGCAGGGACAAATGGAAGTTATGGATTACAACTGGGGCGCAGTCTTTGTTCTCTATACGTCAACTGATTTTAGATTATATGTTTATAAGAGGGATCCTTCTTTTGCTGCGGTTCTCAAAGAAAAAATTGAGGACTTTGAAAGGAGGATCCAGGAGGAGGATTACTGGCCAGCTAAGGTTGTTGAGGATCTACATTTGATTCATAAAGGCGTTAGCGATGATGTTAAAGAGCTTGATAATAAAGTTGATGAATACGTCAAAGAGTTTGAGGCCACCACAAAGATCATAAAAGATATGGAAGCGGCCAGGGAAGAGCTGAACCTTTTAATTATGTCTGAAATGGGAAATCACACAAAAGCTGAAACAGAAAACTACATTCTTTCAGCTCCAACAATAACCAGGAAGCCAACTGCAAGAAAAGTTGTGGAAGCAAAACCTGGAGCTACTTATAAAGCTAAAACAATAAGGATCAAGTCTAAGTAGGGCGGCACCTAAGGGAGTTAACTAATGGAGAGTAATGCACCGCCCTACAGACATTATAAATTTATGAATATAAACAACAAATATACTTTTGTTATCTATAAAAAAGCCTTATATTTAAGGAGGAGAGTTAAATGATGAACGATTTTGAACGGTTTGAAGAGCAGGGCGGCAAGGTCAATTTGCGTGTTACGCCTGAGCTAAGAAAGAAAATAAAGCAGATCTCTATTGATAGGGAAAAGCCTATGCAGGACATCGTTGAGTATTGCCTAAAGGTTTGTATGTATGCGATCTCTTCTGCGCCTAAAGACAAAGCAGTTAAATTGAATGTGACGTTAGACCTAGAAAATTTATGAAGGTCAAAGCGTTAAAAAAACAGCACCAGCAACATACGGTCTTAACCAGGATAAAAGCTGTTCCTGAACACCTACGGCATTTATCTAAAGAAAAACTTAAATTACTTAAAGAACTCTACAGGCCACGATATTATGGTTAATTCAAGAAACAAAGGCGCAGCGTTTGAAAGGCATATATGCAAGCTGCTGAATAATTTATTAGAAGCTCACGGCCACGAAGGCCAGGTAAAAAGAAACCTGGAGCAATATCAGACGAAAGGCCAGGCGGATCTCTACTTTAAGAATTTTGCGATCGAGTGTAAGCGTTATAAGGCCAGGAATGATAATTGGCCTATCAGCAAATGGTGGGATCAAACCCTGGAAGCAGCTGGCGATGAATACATACCAATATTAATTTACAAATATGATCGCAAGCCTATCCAGGCTGTTATGCCGTTGAACTTACTCAACAAAGATTTTGTTATGGATCCACAAAGGATCTGCGTTACTACACTACGTCATTTCTTACAAATTGCAGAGGCAAAACTTGTTCAAAATAATTTTTGATGGCGATTATGAGCAATACATTTTTGCCAGGTGGTCAGATTACCTGGAACGCCTGGAAGATGATGATGAACGCCTGGACGTTTTTGAGTTTGCAGATAGATATAACGAACAGATTTTACTTTTTTATAGGTTGTCGAAAGTCAATCAAAAAAAAGCTGAGGATGATTTCCAGGAATGGTTATCAAATTTATTAAGAAGAACTTTACATTAAAAGGAGTTAATTATGGGATTACTAAGTGATACGGAAGGATCAAGCGGATCTATTTATTTAGTTTATAAACATTCTGAAAAGAATTTTTGGTTAGGCAAAGAAGACTTATGTGAGTTTGCTGGCCTAATTGTTGATGTTGATTCAGTCAAGACTGGATGGGGCATCTATACGGAAGCTGAGGGCTATCAATACCAATGGGATGAAAAGCCTGGAATCAGACTTCCTAAGCCAGCTGACATTGGCGACAAATATTGGACTTCTGCTTTTAGCGTTCAATGCTATTTAAAAGACACGGAGCAAACTGTTTTATGGCAATCCAACACTGTTGGTAATGCCAGGGGTTTTGATGGCCTTACAGATTGTTACCTTCCACACCTTAACGATAAAAAGCCTGGCCAGGTTGGCTGCTTTAAATCTGTTAAAGATGATCGCGGCTTACTTAAAGTTGCTTATAAGGATGATAAGAAACAAACATCCTGGCCACTGTTTGAGTGGGCTGGTTGGATCGATCGACCTGAAAAGTTTGTTGACCTGGAAGTTATACCAGTCAATGAGCCTGTAGAAAAAATCACTGAAGATCAGATTCCATTTTAAGTTGTGCGCGAGGTTGATTGGGTAAACCTCAGCCAAAGCGTTGCACTTGAAATACTGGGGGAACCTAAGTCTAAGACAAGTACGCACTGGCGATGGGGAAATAAAGGATCGTTAGCATTAGCCGTAAGCGGTGAAGGCGAAGGTACTTTTTATGATTTCGAAAATGATGAAGGTTATACATGTCACCAATTTATTTTAAAACATGGCCGTGATCTCCAGGCCACACTCAAAGCGCACGGTTATTCAAGTCATGGCCAGGATGCAGACAATCCTCTTATTAGTAAAACCCCCAAGTCTGCATCCAGGTCATTCAATCGTATGCAAATGCAAGAGCTTTTTTATGATGCACTAATTAAAGTGCAATACAGCGAAACCTTTTGGGTTATGCGCTTTCCTGAGAATCATAGGATTAAGCAAAAGTACGCACCCTTTTGTAAGCAAGATGATGGCTCCTGGGTAATTTCCAGGCCGCAAGCACCTTTACCTATCTACCTGGGCGAAGGCGATGCAGACAAGCCTGTTTTGATTGTCGAGGGGGAGAAGGCCATGCGTGGGGCTGAGGCCATTGGTTACGAAGGCATGGTCTGTTGTCACCACGGAGGCGTTAATAATTGGAAGGAAGGCAAAAGCGATTGGTCGCCTATTTATGGCCGTAAGGTATGGATATGGCCTGATAACGATGAGGCAGGGGCAAAGATGGCCATTGGCCTCAAGGCTTACTTAAATTCTAAAAAATGCAGCGCTGAGATAGTTAAGGTTCCAGGTGATTTTAAAGATAAAGATGATTTATTTGATGCAGCTGAAAATAACTATTTTGTTGATGGCGAAGACCTAGAAATTTATTGCCGTAAGAACCTCGATAAGTCTGCCAGGGGATCTTTTGAGCTTTTATCGATTGCTGATATGGAAGCCAATATCAAAGAGCCTGAATGGCTTATAGATAAGATCCTAGAACGTGAAACTGTTGGATCTATTTTTGGATCACCCAAATCAGGTAAGTCATTAATTAGTTTATCGATGATGATGGCCATAGCGAATGGATCTGAGTGGTTTGGCCACGCTGTTAAGCAAACACCTGTTGTTTTGTTTTGTGGTGAGGGTGAGAGATCCATGCACAAACGCATCCTGGCCTGGGCTAAGTTCCAGGAAGCCAAGGTAAGAGATAACCCTTTCAGAATGAGTAACAGGCCAGCCAGGATCCTGGACGATGAAGATTTTGAATTGATTATGCAGACACTTAAAAAGACGCATGATGAATTGGGCGACATAGGTTGTGTTTGTATTGATACATTACAAAGAAACTGGGGTGGCGGCGATGAAAACTCATCTTCTGACATGGGTAAGTTTATTCAGCGTGTAGATGAAATTAAGTATGAATTTAGATGCAACGTCACCCTGGTTCACCATACAGGTCATGTAGGCGGTGGTAATCGTGCCAGGGGATCTAGTGTGTTGCCATCGTCTGTTGATTTTGAATTTAAAGTGGATCGAAAAAATGGTTTAGAGAATGATCCAAAGATGTATACAACTATTACGCAGACACTTAACAAAGAGGGTGCTGATTTGGCTCCCATAAATTTTGAAGTTGTAGAGGTATCACACCTCCAGGGTTATGCAGCTCAATCCTCAGCTACGATCGATCTAACTGAATTTGTACCAGGTAAAGAAGAGAAGGTTCCTGATAATTTACAGCTTCTAAATGATGCTATTACGATCACCCATTCTGAGAAGATAAAGGCCGGGGGTGATCCCTATGAAGTTGCTGTAAGCATTGATGATATTGTCAAATACATTGATGACAATGGGAAAGACGCTGTATGGGTAAATAAGCAGATTTCCAGGTACAGAGATCATAAGTCCCATTGTTGGACAAAAGCTGGCCGAGGAAAATACCACTGCAAAGACCTACTGGAGCAGCCTTTTTAATATGTTTGTCCCATTTGTTCCACTGTTTGTCCCATTTGTCCCAATACAAATTGCACATATCTCTTATTTGTTCCTCTCGTCCCACACACCCTTAGGGTGTGGGACAAAGGGACATTTAAGTGAGGGGGTAGGACATTGGTAAAAAAAGTATCAAGCCAATTAGAAATCCAGGCTCGAAAAGCAATAAAAGAAGTTAATAAAAAAAAGGCTTTTATAAATAAATATTGGGATGAATCCAGGTTAAAAGAAATTGTTACTTACGGCATGAGGCTTAGATTTGAAAAAGCGGAAATGATGTACGGCCAATGTAAGTACACCCAAGATTGGAAAAAGATCATAGAAATGTCAGAAATGATGCTTAGAGGTTATGACGCGCTTACGGATGAAGCTAAAGAACTAGGGTTTGCAAAACTATCACCAACAACCTGGTTGTATGAACATGGCAAAACTAAATACCTGGTTGTGCGAGCTGACAATGAAATGCTAATTGCACACCACACTTATTCAGGTGATCCAAACACAATCGTTATTACGTTGAGCGAGCTTTTTATGATGGCGGATCAAGAGCTGCTTAAAACTAAAGAACAAATGCAAAAGACATTAAATACAACAGCACAAATAGTTGAATATCAGAAAGGAGGTACAAATGCCAATAAAACTAAAACCTAGTCAAACTGTTAGAGATAAAAAAACAGGGAAGTTAACAACAGAGCATTTTTATATTAAAAGTTGCAGCAATGACGAGCTGCATAAATTAATTATGGATGATGGCACTAAAAAGAAACTAAGAATTAAATGTATAAGAGAAATATTTAGGAGGGACGGATGGAAATTAAAGAAATCATAAAAGAACGTGGCGATGATTACGGACGGCCTGATTTATTTATGGGGCAATTAGCTCAAGTTTGGTCGGCTATGCTTGGCAAACATTTATCAGCTAACCAGGTGGTTGCAATGATGATCGCTTTTAAATCTATTAGAGCTTGTAACAACCCAAGGCATGAAGATAGTTTTATTGATGTCCAGGGCTACGGAAAAATAGGTCAAGATATATTGGAAGATGATTGGGAGTAAGTATTACAATTATTTATAAACAACAATAGGGTATATGAATAAGAAGTTAGAACTTAATTACGAAACATTAAAAAAACAAATTGACCTGGGTAAGTCATCGCATGATGCAGCTCTAACATTTGGTGTTAGCAAAACGCAGATATTAAAAAAAGCAAAAGAGGTGGGACTTAGGTTTACTAACAAATCATTTTGGAGATCTTTATGAAGCTCATAAATGTCAGCACAAACATCAAAGAAGTTACTAAAAATCTAAAGCGCAAAGAAAAAAAACAAATACCTTTTGCGACCATGATTGCGATCAACGATACGCTTTTCCAATTAAGAAAAGAAATGGGTAAGCAAACTATTAAGAAGTTAGATCGACCAACACCGTTTACACAAAAAGGTTTTATGGTGCGTAAAGCTAACAAGAAAAATCTTTTAGGTATGTTGTTCATAAAAAAAGATGTAGCTAAGTATTTAAAATATCAGATCGAGGGCGGTGTTAGATCCAGCAATAAAAAGATTGGTGTACCAACAGGTAAATCAAAACTAAATAAATACGGAAACATACCAGGTAGAAAGAAAGGCCTTATTAGAAATAAGAAACAAAAGATTATGACGATCAAGGATATGACTGGTGTATTTGAAGAGCATAAAGATAGAACTCTTAGCCTTATGGTTGCGTTTAAAGATCGCGTTGTTTATCCAGCAATATTTCCTTTTTATAAAATTGGTCAGAAGTTTATTAGCAGTGTGTTCGATAAGAACTTTAGGAAAGCATTAGACAAAGCATTGAGGACGGCTAAGTGAACATAGCAATTGATTACGATGATACCTACACGTTAGATCCAAACACTTGGGACGTTATTATTACTACCCTGGAGAAAGCTGGCCATGAAGTTTACTGCGTAACTAAACGCTATGAAGAGCTGGCCGATGATATTAAAGCTGCATTAAATATTCCTATTATCTTCACACCGCGAGGGATGTCGAAGCTGCAAGCAACTAAGCTAGGCGGCATTAACATAGATGTTTGGGTGGATGATAAGCCACAATCCATCATTCCATATAACCAACGGCCTGGAAGCCGCATTCCTACTGGGTTTGCGAGGTGGTAATGGTAGGTTC
>BCSF01000119.1_pt1 | contig 34805 bp, 48 predicted proteins | sample 1016431 | NCBI WGS metagenome assembly BCSF01 (sample SAMD00045685;SAMD00045686;SAMD00045687;SAMD00045688;SAMD00045689;SAMD00045690;SAMD00045691;SAMD00045692;SAMD00045684;SAMD00045690;SAMD00045691;SAMD00045692;SAMD00045684;SAMD00045685;SAMD00045686;SAMD00045687;SAMD00045688;SAMD00045689, study... | reverse complement strand
GCAAAGAATAACATAGCTAAACAAAATAGCACAGGCAACCTACAAAAGTCTATTAGAGGTGATGTAAAAGTATCTAAGAATAGCTTAGAGATAGTCTTTAAAATGAACTCATACGGGTTCTTTCAGGATAAAGGGGTTAAAGGTGTTAAAGGTGGAGAATCACTAGAGGATTATCAATACACTAACAAGAAACCACCTGCGTCTGCTTTTAGTCAGTGGGCTATTAAGAAGTTCCCTGAGCAGACTAGAAACGCTAAGGGTCAGTTTGTATCTAGAAAGAGTTTGCAGTTTGCATTAGCTAACCATATATACAACTATGGTATTAAACCTACTATGTTTTTTACTAAGCCCTTTGAGAAGTATTATAAGAAGCTACCTGATGAGTTAGTTACTAAGTACGGATTGAAAGTTGATGAGTTATTAAAGAAAGTATTAGACGACAATATTAAAGATATAAAAGATAACTAATGAGTAGAATATTTGCACGTTCTCCGTATATTATAGAGGTCAATGAATCAGGACAATCAGGCTCTAAGGTAGAGTTATTTATTTGGAATAGTGGTACACAACCTGCTAACCCTCAATACACCCTATCTAAAGATATACCTACCTCTACTAACCTTCAGACAACTTATAACATATCTCCGTATATATTAGAGTATTTTAACATGAATAGTTGGAGTGGTATCTATAATACTGCTGACTTAAATACTCCTACCGATAGTTACGCTAATGTAGTTGTAAAAAGATATAAAGACGTATCAGGTACATTCACTCTATTAGATACAATAGATTATACTGCGTTTAATGGTTACACCCTATTCACTGAAGGTAGTAATAAAGACCTAGGTAGAATACTACTAGATGAGGGTACTTACTACTATAAGAAACCAACAGGCTCTCAATCATTAGATGAGAATAAGGCAGGTAGTATTACATTCGATTGTAGCTTAAATGACGAGATTAGGTATACTAACCTATTAGACTTAGGGACAACTACTTACACTATTACTAGCGCAGGTGTAAAAGACTTCCCTAGGGTGTTACAAGCTAACTTAAACGACGGGAATAAGATAGAGTATTACAGCAACGGAACTACCCTAGTAGCTACCTTTAACTTCTTACCTCAATGCGAGTTGAAATACACACCTGTAATAATTGACTATGTAAATAGATACGGAGCTTGGGCGCGTACATTCTTTTACAAGACGTCTAAGAGAGCGTTTAAGACATCTTACAGCGATTTTAGTAGTCTACATTCAAACCTCGTTAATTACGACGTTACGGAGGCTAAAAATAGCTCATTCAATTTTAAGGGAGAAGAGGAGATAACAACTAACTCAGGTTGGGTTAAAGAATCATACGCAGAAGAGATAAAGCAGATAATGCTATCAGATAGAATCTTAGCAGACGGAGTACCTGTTAAATGCGATACTAAATCTTTAGATATTCAGACAGGATTAGATAATAAGACTATCAGTTACAGTCTTAAGTTTAAAGTAGCTTCAGACTACATCAATAACATTGTATAATGAGAAGCGTTCAAGTCTACATAGAGGGAGAGAGATTAGAGCTATTCAAAGATGAGGATATATCTATAAAGAGTAGTCAACAATCAATCAGTGATATTAGTAAGGTAATGACCGACTTTAGTAAGTCGTTTAACATACCTGCAACCCCTCACAATAACGCTATCATGCAACACTTCTATAATAGTGATGTAGACGCTACAATAGATTATAACCTGCATAGAGATGCGTTTATAGAGATAGACTTAAATACCTTTAGGAAAGGTAAAGTAAGCGTAGATAATGCAGTAATAAAAAACGGTCAGGTAGAGAGTTACTCTATCAGATTCTTTGGAGATATACTCAGTATCAAAGATAAGTTTGGAGCAGATGAATTAAAAGACCTAAGCGACCTAAGTATACTTAACCACTCACATACTGCGTCAGAAGTTAAAGATAGAATAACTGACGGGGTCACTGAGTACGGGGTAAGATACCCATTAATAACTAGAAGAGACTTAACCTATGAGACAGGTTCTAACGATATATCTCACACAGGTTCAGATGCTATTCAGTGGAATGAGTTATTTCCTGCTGTAAAGCTACTCAATATATTTAACGCTATTCAATTAAAGTATGGTATTACCTTTAGTGGTACTTTCTTTGGAGATAAGCGATTTAAGAATGCTTATATGGTCGCTCAGAACGCTAATGAGTTTAACTTCATTACGGCTACTGAAGACGTAGAGTTTTCTGCTCTAAGCGAGGACGTATCAACCTTAATAACTAGAACGGCAGACTATCACTTTGATACCTCTAATCATACATTGAATTATAGCTATGAAACTTTTGAGAGTGCGTTTAATCAAAGCGGTTATGACGTTCAATTATTTGATTTTCATCAGGTAAATATACTAGTAACTAATATAAGTGATACTAATGCGACTTGGTACGTTGACGTGTACGACCACGGTAACCTAATTAACACTGTAAACGGAACAGGTAATGTAAATAAATTACTAGTCCTAGATAACGCTAATAACACCTCTTTAAATAGAAGCCTATCATTTAAGATAAGAGCTAACGAGGTTGTAACTATGGACTCAGTTATAGAGTATAAGCAAAAGGGAACAATAGCAGGATTCACTTCCTCTAATGCGATAGGAGAGATAAATAGCTACTACTATGGTGATATGGACTTTACTCTATCTAACGAGTTAAACGTAGTTGATTATATGCCTAAAATGAAAGTAATAGACTTCTTTAAAGGTGTGTTAAATATGTTTAATTTAACCTGCTATAATACAGGAGAAGATAGATACCAAATAGAGCCTCTAGATGAATGGTACTTGAAGGGTCAAATAAGAGATATAACTAGCTACATAGATAACAAGACTATGAAGGTAGCTAAACCACCTCTATTTAAAAACATATCATTCGATTATAAAGACTCTAAGAGTGGTAATAACACTGCGTTCAAGGATACGTTTAATAGAGACTACGGAAGTACCTCAGAATCATTTGATTACGACGGGGGAGACATGAAGATTAGCCTACCATTTGACAATCTAATGTTTAATAGATTCCCTACTAGCAACCTTCAAGTAGGTAAGACACTAGATAAAGACGGTCAGTCCTATCTACCTAACCCTACGATAGTATATCAATATGATAACCTATATGCAGATTATAGATTCTATAACGGGTCAACTACTGAGTTATTAACTGAATATGTACCTTTCGGTCAAGACGTAAATCAAAACGGGGTTACTTATTCTCTTAACTTCTCAGCAGATGAGTCTACGTTACTATTTGAGCCGTCTACTAATAACTTATTTAAGACGTATTACTTCGACTATTTAAGTAGCTTATACAACCTTAAAAATAGATTAGTAACCGTAAAGGCTTTATTACCTGTAAGTGTATTATCTAGTATTCAGTTAAATGATAGATTAGTCATTAGGGATAAGAGATATATCATAAATGAAATGAAGTCAAAAATCACTACGGGAGAGGTAGAGTTTCAGTTGATGCTAGACTTTAGAGAGGTACTTGCCGAGGGTGGAGATGCAGGAACGGTAGACCCTATTAAACCGCCTTCTACCGCAGGGTGTGTAGATGTTAGAATTATGTTACCATTCGGAGCAGTTTCAGCAGATATAGTAGACCTTACAGGAGAGGTTATTAGTATATCAGATACCAACGTAACTGAAGATACTACTATTTCAGTATGCCTACCTGAGAACACGATAGGAACTGATAACATACTCCTAGAGGACGGGTCAGGATATATAGAACAGGAAGGAACAACAGGAGATTTACTACAGGAAGAGGGAGATGTATCTACCGCTGTATATACCTTACAGGTCACTTACAACTACTCTAACGGTACTCAATCAGTGACATATATTTACGTACAACAACAACCGTAATGATAAGAGATATAATTAACTTACTTAACAGTGATGAGTTTAAACAAGGCTCGGAGATAGTGCAAATAGCTAAAGGTATTAATAAGTATCCTACTAGCGTTAAAGAGTCAATTAAACAAACTAAACAAAGATTAAGATTAAATAATAAGAAATAATGGCAGACCAAGTAAAGAGCATAAAAATAAACGTTAAAGACAACTTTAAGCAGACGGGAGATAATGCAAGTAAAATGAATAAAACTTTCTTTGATACAAAGTCAGCTATTAATGACGTATTAAAGAGTAGTGATTCCTTTGAGAAAAAACTTAAAGACGTAGATAAAATCGTTAAAGAAACTCCCCTGAATGTACGTGATATGAATAAGCAGATACAAGCTTATCAATCTATCGCTCTTTCAGCAGGTAGAGAAACACCTGTCGGTAAACAAGCCCTTAAACAAGCCGCAGACCTTCGAGATAGGTATATAGATATTCAGAACGAAACTAAGAGATTAGCGGACGACCAAAAGAATTTACAAGGGGTTATTCAGATAGGGTCAACTGTTGTCGCAGGATATGGAGCGGTTCAATCTGCTATGGCTTTAACAGGTGTTGAGAGTGAAGAGTTAAGGGAAACTATGACAAAATTAATGGCGGCTCAAACTCTATTAAACTCCGTAAATCAGATAGCCACTGCCTTAGAGAAAGAGAGTTCTGCTATGCTGTTATTAAAGTCAATTAGAACAAAGGTCGTAACATCTTCTTTATACGCTTACGCTACCGCTCAAGGAGTAGCAACTAAAGGTTTAAAGTTATTTAGAATAGCGCTTATATCTACAGGTATAGGTGCGATAGTTGTAGCTTTAGGTTTGCTAGTTGCTAACTTCAGTAAGGTTAGTTCATTTGTAAGTAATGCGATTAAAAAGTTTGATAAACTAAGCTCAGCTATGAAGTTGCTTTTATTACCTATAATGCCCTTAATTGGCGCGTTTAAATTAATTCAAAAAGGTTTAGAAGCTATTGGTGTTATAGAGAGTGAAGAGGACGAAGAGAGGCAGGCTAGACATGAGGCTCAGATGCGTAGAATCACGCAAGAGATGGAGGCTCAAAAGAGAGCCTTTAAAGCAAGGCAAGAACAAATAGATAGAGAGATAGCACTTAATGAAGCCCTAGGTAAAAATACCTTTGAATTAAGGCAAGAACAAACTAGAGAGCAGATAGAACAAGCTAAAAAAACATTAGAAGCTAATAAATTTGCATTAAAGAATATCTACCAACTTAGTGATTCTATGATTATAGCGAATAAAGAACAAATAGATAAACTTAAAGATACTATAGCTACAGCTCAAAAGGAAATTCTAGACGGTGAAAACAAGTTAAAATTAAATATAATAAATAACGAAAAAGATATAGATAAATCTAGGAAAGAATCTTCGGATAAAGCCACACAATATCAAAATGATAGACTAAATGCTCTTAGGAAAATAGAGGATATTGAAAACTCTATGTTAGAAGATGGTGTTAATAAAGAGCTAGATATAAACGCGGATAAATTTAGAAGATTAGTAGAGGATACTAAAAAGAATACTAAGTTAACACGTACAGAACGCAACAGACTTATCGAGCTATATGAAGAGCAAGGTCAGAAGAAAGCTCAAGAGATAAGGGATAAATACGCTCAGAAAGAACTAGACGCGGAGCGTAAATTACAACAGCAACTAGAAAAAGAAAGAAATGATTTCGAGGATAGAATAGCTCAAATAACTGAGGATAATTGGCAAATGGCAAATATGACTCAAGAGGAGAGAGAAATACAGGCGGTAAAGGATAAATATTTTACACTTGAAACCTTAGCTCAAGATAATGCAGATGCTCTTAGCGAAATACAGATTGCTCGTATGAATGAAGAGAATGATATTTATCTTAAATATCAAAAAGAAAGAGAAGATGCGGACGAAGTATCTAAACAGGCTCAAATAGATAGAGAGAACAATTTAAGAGAGACTAGGATAAGCTTAACCGCTTCTGCATTCGATGCATTATCTCAAGTTGTAAGTTCATTCAATACTAATAACGAGAGAGACGCTAAGAAGCAATTTAAAATAACTAAGGCTCTTAACCTAGCTAGTGCTGTTACTAATACTGCGTTAGCTGTAACAGGAGCGTTAACGGCGGGAGGTAACCCTATCAAACTTGCAACAGGTCAGCAGTTTGTTGAGGCAGGTATTGCAGGTGCTATGGGTCTAGCTAATATAGTTAAAATCGCTAGTGCTAAATTTGAAGGGGGAGGGTCAACAGGTGGAGCTTCTACACCTTCAGGAGCGGTATCTACGCCTTCAGTACCTAACTTCAATATCGTTGGGAATAATAACATAAATCAGTTAGCAGAAATACAGGGGCAACCTACAAAGGCTTATGTCGTTAGTGATGAGGTAACCACTGCTCAAGCCTTAGATAGAAAGGCTCAGGACTTTGCTACACTCTAACTATCTAGATGATGGGCTAGTAAGTTAATGACTAATAAAGATAAGAATATTAGCACTAACATACTAGCTCATTAATATAGTTCTTAGCCCCTTCTAGGGTATCTACTTCTATAAGCACTCTATAATCTAAAGATAGACACTTAAAGAATATTTCATGTACCCAATACCCCTCAGTTATCGGAGTGGGTTCTATCGCAAAATATCTACCTTTAAACAACATTACATCTACTGCATCTATTCCTAGCCTATGGTTCAACTCTTGTTTAATTTCTCTCTTTGTCATTTTGTGTTTTTTGTTGTTATTACTGACGTAAAGATACGGATATTTTCTTAACCACCAAACTTTTTTTTAAAAATATTAAATTAATTTTCACATCTAAGTAATACTACGTAGTGCCTTCTAAGTAGTTCTACGTATTAAAGTATTACTTTAAGTAACCAAGTAATTAACCAAGTAAACAGCCAAGCCTAAACTAGAGTGGGTAAGGGATAGCTGAATATTGCAACCAAGTAAACAACCAAGTAAGTAACCAACGAGCAACCAAGTTTTCAACCAAGTTTTCAACCAAAGGTATCGTAGTACCACACTACGTTTCCCGAGATTAGCAACCAAGTAATCAACCAACAAATCAACCATATAATATATATATAGTATTATATCTATATATTCACTACGTTCATATATATCTATAACACTATATATTAGTCCCTCGTTAAAAATTCACTTCTAAACAACCCTAACAAAAAGTTTAATATTTGGTTATTATTGTATGCAAAAAGAATTAAAAACAGTTGAGCTAATTATTGACGACTCAGACGACATGTCAGGAGTAAACGCTGTATCGGTGGTAGAGAATCCTGCTATTGAAGAGTTGTTTATAACATTGAGTAAAGAGCAAACCATGTTAAAGCAGGATAAAAAGAGAAACACTCTAGTAGGGCCTGCCTTAATTCCTAATAAGAAAATATATAGGGTAAACCCTAAGACAAAAGAGGAGTATAATATATTTTTCTCAGTTGATACAGTTCGTAAAGCGTCAGAAAAGTTTTTACAGGACTCTAATCAAAAAGAAGCTACTCTAGAGCATAAAGAGCAATTAAAAGGCATGACTGTCGTCGAGTCTTGGATAGTCGAAGGAGCTAACGATAAGTCTAGAAATTACGGAATGGATTTACCTGAGGGGACTTGGGTGATTTCAATGAAAGTAACCCCTGAGATATATGCTAAGGCAGAAGCGAAAGAGGTTAAAGGATTTAGTATTGAAGGCTATTTCGCAGATAAGTATGAAATGAGCATACAAGAAGAGAAGCAAAATAAAGCCCTTAGAGAGCTTAAAAACCTTCTCAAGTTAGAAACATACAATGACTACCCTGAAAGCGCCTCTAACAACGCGAAAAAGGTCTTAAAATGGAGAGATGAGCATGGAGATGAGGTTAAGGGAATGACTCAGACAGGCTGGACTCGTGCCAATCAGTTGGCTAAAAAAGAAAACATCTCAAGGTCAACTATCGCACGTATGGCTTCATTCAAGCGTCATGAAAAGAACGCAGAAGTATCTGATGAATTTAAATCTACACCTTGGAAAGATAGAGGATACGTAGCTTGGTTAGGTTGGGGTGGTACTTCAGGCGTTAATTGGGCAATAAAGAAACTAGAAACTATAGACAATAAGAAGAAAAAGAAATGAGTATAATTAGGAATAATAGCAATAGTAGTGATGATTCTGCTAACTTAGACGTAAATCAGGGAGATAGCAATATCAATGAAGTATCATCTTCTAAGACGTTAAGCAGAAAGAACTCAGGAGATGCCGATTTAATAGACTCTAAGACAGGTTACTCTCATACGGGTGCATTTTCAGATAAGCCTGTATCTAATAACTACGTTTGGGAGGCAGGAAGTGGTATTAATTACACTCAAGAAGATGTAGATAATAGCTTGTACAAGGTTTTATCTCTAGACAAATCTGTTCATTTAGCGGTAGATAACCCTTATTGGTCTACTCCTACTCCTTCAGGAGTTACGGGAATAGGTTTATTTCAGGGCGCTAACTTACCTGACGGTATTTCTACTCTAGTAGATTACGACTTTGATTATGACGCTAAATATCCCACCTCTAGCGGAACAGGTTTCGAGGGGTCAACGGGTAGAATAAGACTAAATGATTTAAAATACGGCGACCAATTAAGAGTAAGGTTTGATTTTAACGTAGTACCTCAGATAGCTAACTCAACTGTAGAACCTGCGTTATGGTACTCTAACAGGAATGATAACGATGATATTACTTTCACGTTTCCGTTAACTACTTCTCCTATATTCTACGGAGGAGGTACTGTTGGAAAAACATATTTAAACAGGGTAGAGATATCTGCGTGGGTTACTTCTAATGAAGACGTTAACGCTTTAACGTTGCCTGCAATTAAATCAGATAACCCTGTAATTATACAGCCTTTAGGTTTATTAATAACTATAATAAGATAATAAAAAAAATGTCAATAAGAATAGCGAGAAACGAACAAGGTAACTGTATCAACTTCTACGGAAGTTCTAACCCTACATATTGGAACGCTTGTTTATCAGGTCAAGTAGACAGTGAAGATGCTAACGCAATTAACGTAATTAACGACGTAATTACTTCTCAAACAGGAGTTACTGAGTATGAATTTTTTAGAATACCTTACACTGAATTCGTAGATATTGATGGTAACGGGTTTCCTAGCGCTGAAGAGTGTGCTAGATATATAACTGAAAAAGCGAACGTTATAGGTCTAGGTGGAGAGGGAACTGAGCTAACTGATACTCAAGTATGCTTTAAACTAGATGATACTTCAACTTCTATAATGTTAGATAATGGTTATTCTTTTGGAGTTAATACTATCAAAGCTACTAACGAGGGAGACGGGCTTATTACACTAAAGAGTAAATTAGGCGACATAACGCACTTTAGCAAGTTAGACCATACAAGCGTATGCGACGGAGAAGGTAACGCTATTAGCGGTGGTTTAAATGACGTTATAAACTATCTTAACGAGTTATTCACTGTTGGTGCATTTGAGCAGGTTGTTATATCTGACCCTTATTCAACTATGGTAGCAGATGTTGATGGTGTTACTGATGGTGGTTCTTTGGTAGGAAGTGCGGTTATTGACCCTGCGGGTAACGATATAGGAGCTAATACTACAACTCATAATAATAATGCAGGTTATCTATCTTCTGAAACAATAAATCAAGCAGGAGAATACTTTACTTTTGACATTAGAGGAGAAGGTCAAATAGGATTCGGTCTTGTTCATACACAAGATAGTTACGATAACGGCTATTATAGTGGTAATGCTACTTACGCTAACCCTACTTCTTTTTGTAATGGCGTTAATTCTAGTCATTATGGTTATCAATTTGCACACTTTTTTCACCCTACACCTAACGGGTCTTGGACTAATTACGGAGCTAATACTAGCTACTCAATGCGTAGCGGTTGGAGTGGTTTCCCTGATAGACAAAATTGGTTAGACGGTAACCCTATTAAGATGAGAGTAGGTATTGATGAGAACGGATATATCTCTATTGATTCTTACGACCCTACAACATCTACATTCGTGCCTCACTCTAGGACTTCTTACGTAGTTCCTGAGGGCGTTGAGTTTAAATTAGGTATTAAATTTTCTAACCCTTCAGCTAGGTTGTATACTACCCCTAAAGTTCACTTGTTAGAAGAAGAAGCACCTACGTTATACTTCAGATACATAGAAAGTCCTGACGGCGTTTTTAATTATCCTTTATTCGCTACTGAAGAAGAAGCTAATTATTACGATGAGCAAAATGGTGGAACGGGAACAAGTCATACGCATACTTACTCAGACGACCCTACTAACACTACTTGGTATATGCCTACCACAAACGGAGTAATGAACGGAACATCTGCACCTTTATTTGACTTATCTCTAGGTCAACAGGCTACATATACTGAGATAACTTCTTTAAGTAATGCAGACTTAGCTCCTCCTGTATTTTCACAGGCTAATATCACACAGGAAGAAGGTACTAATGTTAACATACAAATAAATCCTGCTGACACAAATTATAGCACATCAGTAAGTATATCTCCGATAGGCTCAGGTCTTATTTGGGACGGTGCATCTATGGTTCAAGGTACACTATCAGACGTAGGAGCAGACACAACTTATACGATAACGGTAACAAGAGGTAATTCTTACGGAAGTACAACAGGCTCAATGACTATAACAGCTACGGACGTAGCCCCTGTTCAAACTAATGATACTCCTTGGACTAAGGCTCTAGACTTCTCAGGAAGTTCTGAGAGAGCGCAACAAGTTAGTTCTAGTTCTAATTATATGCCTATATCAATGGATAACTTATCTGCAACTGCTTCTGCCCCTACAATATCAGGAAACACAAGTGGTCATATTTATTCAAGACCTTGGGCTACTGCTTGTGTATTTAAGGTTGACGGAAATAACTCTAATCAACATATTTGGAATCAAGGAGAAGGAGCAGGTAGTACTGATGATAACATCTATTTAAGAGTATCTTCCTCAAGAGGTTTGTATTTCGGTTGGGGGAGAGGTTCTGATAACAATGAATGTTATTTAGGGATATTAAATTCTAGCTTATGGTATGGAGTATATGTAGCTCATAATGGTACTAGACTTTCAGCTACTGATGCTACATCTCAAAATTTAGCTAATTGTTTTGATATTAGGATAATGTCTAGCTATTCAGCTAATCAATTTACTATATTAGGCTCTAATAAATCTACTTCTTACAATTGGACTCAAGGAGGTACGGGGCAAAGAATGGATAGAAGCGTAGTTGGTAACTTTACTATTGGAGGTCGTGGAGCAAATAGAAACTTTCATGGGAAGGTAGCTAGTTTTGTTTCTACAACTCTTAGAATCAATCAACTAATGCCTATTGACGCTGAAATCGAATTAACGATTAAAGACCCTATTAAGTGGTTAAACGATTATAAAGATGGTAATACTTATAGAGTCGCATCTAGTCAGGCTGAGGCAACTTTTGGGTTGTTTAATTATCTCTCTAATTCTGCCTTCGCTACTCAAGTATGGCTAATGGGCGATGGTGCTAGTGATTCTTACTCTAATATGATTAGAAATCAGGTTTACAGGTTTGACCAAAATTATACTAAATTAAACCTTTTATCTATGGTATCTAACGATATTCAGAATGTTAATATAAACGGATTAACGTAATGAGTAGAGCAGTATATTGTGTATGTAAAGGTAAATATACCTTATCTTGTGATAAAGGCTCTAAAAAGTGTAAATACGACGGAGCCTTAACTCACGGAATAGGTAGTTTAGTTAATCAGGGACAAGGTAACATAACGTCTAACGAAAGTACAAGGAATAATAGTAGAAATTCTACTGATTATAACCTCTAGTTATTAACAAAAATAAAACACTTTCTAGTTCATTTAGTTATAATAACATTAGTAATTATAATTTTTTTAAACAATGAACGAAACAAAGATTTTAAATAAGGTTAGAACTATTCTAGGAATGGAGATTTCTCTTGAGACTATGAAACTAGAGGACGGAGTAACACTTATCGAAGCAGAAGTTTTTGAAGCAGGAGAGCCTGTATCAATTTTAACTGAAGATGAGCAAAAGATTCCACTTCCTGAGGGAGAATATAAAATGGAAGATGGTCAAATCCTTATCGTATCTGAGGAAGGAATAATCGGAGAAATTAAAGAAGAAGAGAAAGAGGAAGAAAAGGAAGAGAAAGAAGAGGAAGAGCCAAAAGAAGAGCCTAAAGAAGAGGAAGAGATTGAGGCATCTGAGGAAGAGGCTAAGCCTGTTAAAAAGACTATTGAATCAGTAGTTAAAGAAACATTTTTTTCTGAGATTGAAGCTTTAGTAAAAGAAAACGAAGATTTAAAGGCTGAGATTGAAATGCTTTCTAAAGAGGAAGTAAAAGAAGAGGAGCCTACTCAAGAAGTAGCTGAGGAAGTAGCTGAAGAAGTAGCTGAAGAAGTTGAATTATCATCTGAAGAGCCTGCTACTGAGCCTATCGCTCACAATCCTGAAGCTAAAGAGGAAGTACCTGCTATGTTTAAGTACGGTAAAGCTAACTCTACTCTAAATAAGATTTTTAAACAATATAACAAATAATTAATTTAAATTTAAAAGACCAAAATTATGGCAACAACAACTAATGTAACAACAACTTACGCAGGGGAATTTGCAGGTAAATATATCGCTAGCGCTCTTCTTTCTGCTAACACTATCGAAAAGGGTGCTATCACCGTTATGCCTAACGTAAAGTACAAGGCAGTAGTGAAAAAATTAGACGTTGATTCAGTTCTTCGCGACGGAGATTGTGATTTCAACGCTACTTCAACTATTTCTTTAACTGAAAGAACTGTTGAACCTAAATCTCTTATGGTTAACCTACAATTGTGTAAGGCTGACTACAGAAGTGATTGGGACGCAGTTTCTATGGGTTATTCTGCTTTTGATGAGCTTCCTAAGAACTTCGCTGATTTCTTAATCGGACACGTTTCTGCTAAGGTTGCTTCTAAAAATGAGCAAAACATTTGGAACGGAGATTCTGCTAATACAGGAGAATTCGACGGTTTGACTAAATTGATTTCTGAAGATGCAGGACTTCCTACCGCTCAAGAGGTTGCAGGTTCATCTGCTCTTAACAGCGCTTCTACAGTTGTAGCTGAGCTAGGTTCTATCGTTGACGCTATTCCTGCTGAATTGTACGGAAAAGAAGATTTGAGAATCTTTATCTCACAAGCTACTCACAAAGCATATGTTCGTGCTTTAGGTACTTTGGGTTACGTTGATAAATTCAATAACCAAGCTCTTGGAGAAGATTTAATGTTTGACGGTATCAAACTTTGTGTTGTTCACGGTCTTTCAGGATTCCAAGCGGTAGCTACTACTATTGACAATATCTTCTTTGCGTGCGGTCTGCAAAATGATGAAAATATCGTAAAATTGATTGACATGTCAGACGTAGACGGTTCTGAAAACGTAAGACTTATCATGAGAATGACAGGTGCGGTTCAGTACTATAACATCGCTGAGATTGTTACTTATGGAATCACAAATTCCGTAAACTAATTATATTTATTAATTCATTTAGAAAGGGTGGGTAAGATAACCTGCCCTTTTTAATTTAAAAACTTAAAAAAATGGCGTGTACATTTATCACAACAGGTAGAACTTTAGGTTGCAAAGATAGCGTTTCAGGATTGAAAGCTGTTTACTTTATTTCATACGACGATTTGAGCTATGAGAACGTAGAGTTTGACGCTACTAATACTGATGAGGTTAAGACTTGGACACCTGCAACTCAATTAACTATGTATAAGTATGAGTTAAAAGGAGCTAATTCTTTTGAAACTGAGATTGTTTCATCTAGAGAAAACGGAACTACATTCTTTAAAGGTGCTTTGACACTTCAATTAAAGAAGCAAGACGTAGCTACTCACAAAGCAGTTAAATTACTTTCTTACGGACGTCCTAGAATCGTTGTAAGAACTATGACTGACCAATTCTTTTTAATGGGTCTTGAGCAGGGAGCTGACGTAGTTGGTGGAACTATCTCATCAGGAGAGGCTTTAGATAGCTTTAACGGTTATACTTTGAACTTCGAATCTGAAGAGACTTTACCAAGTCCATTCATTCAATGTTCTGACGAGGCAGGATTGAAAGTTGCTTTCAACACTGTTAACGACGGGTCAGGAGATGACGCAGTTATTGAGGCTTAATAACCTAAACAACTTATTTAAAATAGGGTAGCTTTTTAGTTACCCTTTTTTTATGAAAACAAAACACCTAATATTTAGTTATATTAATATGATTATATTAAATAAAACTACCGACCCTCAGACGTTTTCCTTCATAGGAAGGTCAAAGAGTTTTGATAGTTTATATATCACTGATGAGCAAACAGGAGTAACAACTGAGGTAACAATAGATTCTTTTACTTCAGGAGACTATATAGATACGATTACAGCAGTTTTCTCACTAGTTGAAGATAGATACTATAATCTAGAAATTAAGAACGGCTCAGACGTTGTATTAAAAGACAAGGTTTTTTGCACTAATCAGGCAGTAAGCACATATAGTGTAAACAACGATAAATACACTTCTAACAGTTCTAACAATGAATTTATAATATATGAGTAAGAACGTACACTTATTAGAGTTAAGTAACTATGACGCCCCTGTTGTTAAAGAGGACAATAGAGAGGCTTGGGTAGAGTTTGGAGAGGATAACGATATGTTTAACTTTATCCTAGATAGGTATAACAATTCTACCACTAATAACGCTATTATTAACAATACATCTAGATTGATATTTGGTAGAGGTCTAGGTTGCTCAGACGCTCATAGGAAGCCTAATGAGTACGCATCTGCGATAGCTTTATTCTCTAAGCACACTATTCGTAATATGTCAAAAGACCTTAAAGTGTTAGGTCAGTGCGCTATTCAAGTTATCTATTCTAAGGATAGGAAAAAGATAGTAAGAGCAGAACATATACCTGTTCATTTATTACGCCCCGAGAAGTGCAACGATAAAGGCGAGGTAGAGGCTTATTATTTTTGTAACGATTGGTCTGATGTAAAGAAACACGTACCTCAAAGAATAGATGCTTTTGGAATGTCAAATGCAGGTATTGAGATTATGTATATAAAACCTTACTCTATCAATATGAAGTATTTCGCTCTTCCCGATTGGTATGGAGGGTTAAAATACGCTCAGTTAGAAGAAGAGATTTCAACCTATCTTTTGAATGAGGTTACTTCAGGATTTTCAGCGAGGGCGATAATTAACATGAATAACGGAATCCCTGATGAGCAATCTCAACAGGCTATCAAAAATAAGATTTTAAAGAATCTCACAGGGTCAGAAGGTCAGAAAGTTATCGTATCATTTAATAATAATTCTGAGAGCGCTACAACGGTAGACAGTCTTTCAGTTAATGACGCTCCAAACTTATATGAGCAACTTAGTAAAGAATGCGTTTCAAAAATTATGTTAGCTCACAATATAGTTAGCCCTCTAATGTTTGGAATAGCATCTAAAAACGGATTCGGGTCTAATTCTGAGGAGTTAGAATCTAGCTTTATCTTATATAACAATATGTATATTTTACCAATGCAGGATTTATTATTAGATGCCTTTAATGAGATATTAGCATATAACGGAGTAGCGTTAGATTTATACTTTAAGACTCTTAAACCTTTAGAGTTTACCGATAAAGAAGATAGAGGTCAAGAGAAAGAGATTAACGAGGAAGATACTAAGCTATCTAAGCAACCTAAAAGAATATCTGAAGAGGAAGGTAATAAAGTACTAGAGGAAGTACAGGGAGAGTCTATGAGTGAAGATTTTGAGGAAGTAGATAGTAGGGCTTATAGTGAAGATAATAGCTCAATAGAGGAGTGGATAAAGTCTAAAGAAGATAAAAAGGAATTAAGCCTAATAGAGAAGCTATCTTCATTCATTAAAAGCAGACCCTCAGACCCTTCTAACCTAGATAAGTCTAAATACAAAGTAAGATATAGATATACGACTGACACGCCTAGAGATGATTCTAGAGACTTCTGCTCTAAAATGATGCAAAGAACTCGTAACGGGGTTGTATACAGACTAGAAGATATTGATATCGCATCTAGAGCAGGAGTACATAAAGAGCTAGGGCACAAGCAGTTAGCTTATGATTTATTTAAATTTAAGGGAGGCGTTAACTGTAGGCATTATTGGGTCGAAGTATTATATAAACTAAAAGAGGGTAGAGAGGATAAATCCTTAGCATCTTCTAACGAAGTTAGTTCTATTCCTAAGAGTTATTTACCAACTCCAACAGGTAGACAAAGAGCTAAACAAGTAGAAGGAGATAGAGCAGATAAAGGACACCACCCAAATTATAAAGGATAATAAAATGAGCGAAGTATTATTTATAACAAGGAACGATATAGTAAGATATAGTAATCTTAACGGAGCGGTAGATAGTGATAAGATGATTCAATTCATTAAACTAGCTCAGGATATACACCTAGAAACTGTATTAGGCACTGACTTAATGAATAGGTTAAAGTCAGATATTGAAGCAGGTACTTTAACTGACCCTTATTTAACGCTTTTAAACAAGTATATCAAACCAATGCTTATACATTATAGCTTATTAGAGATTATTCCTTTTAACGCTTACCAAATAAGTAACGGAGGCATATTTAAACATAACTCGGAGAACTCCGAGAGCGTTTCTAAAAGTGAGGTAGATTTCTTAGCTGAGAAACATAGAAAGATAGCTCAGAATTATAGAGAGAGATTTATTAAGCACGTCTTAAATGACTCTTCTAAATACCCTGAGTATAACTCTAATTCAGGAGAAGATATCTACCCTTCTAAAGATAACTTTTTTAACGGTTGGGTATTATGACGTATAAACCTAAACAAAAGAATATAACGAAATTAAATAACTATTTAAATGGCAGACAAAAAGATATCCGCGCTAACAGCAAAGGGAGCAAATCTAGAAGTAACTGATACCTTCGCGATAGCGGAAGATGACGGAGCAGGTGGATTTACCTCTAAGAGTGTTACAGGAGATAACATAAAAAGTGCTATTACTGAGATAGCTAAAACTGAGAGCACAGTTGATTACACCCTAGTATTATCTGATAAAGATAAATTAATAGAGATGAATGTAGCTCTAGTTAATACTTTAACTATTCCTACTAATGCAAGTGTAGCGTTCCCGATAGGAACTCAATTAGCTATTGTTCAAAAAGGAGCAGGTAAAACTACTATTACAGGAGATACGGGAGTAACTGTTTATTCTGAGGGTAATAAATTCTCTTTTGTGGGTCAATATGGACTAGCAACTATTATTAAGTGTGATACTGATACTTGGTATCTAGGGGGTAATTTAGAAGTTTAATATGTTTTTATACACTAACGGCATAGTATCTAGTTCTGAAGCTATATTTATACCACCATATACTAATGCTAATTCTATTGAATTAGACGGTGTCGGTGATTACTTAGATAGCTCATCTATTTATTCTGAATTAGACGGGGCTCAGAAGTTAACTATATCTTTATGGGTAAAGCCACCAAGTACTATAGCAAGCTTGCAAGTTATAGCATCAACTATCAGAAACGCAACAACAACAAACCACCAATTCCAAATAAGGTTAGCCACTAACGGAACTGTTCAAATTACAAATGACAGTAATAGTAAGTATATTAGAGCGAGTTCTACGCCTCTAAATTTAGGCTCTTGGAATCATCTTTTATTCTGCATTGATTTAACGGAAGTACTAACAGCAGATAGAGGTAGGATATTTATTAATGGAGTAAATGCAACTTCAGGTGTAACACTTTCAGGTTCGTTAACTAATTCTACAGGTAGCTTAAACATAGGTAGAAACGAGAACGGTCATTACGGTTACTACGAGGGTCATATAGATGAGTTTGCTATATGGGCGGGTACTGATTTAAGAAATGACATATCTACTATCTATAACTCAGGAAATCCTAATGATTTGAATTATAATGGCTTAACTGCACCTACTAATTATTATAGGTGTGGAGATGGTGATACTTCTACAACTTTATACGATAACGGTACTGCAGGTTATGATTTAACATTGAATAGTTTTAGTACATATTCAACTGATGTCCCTTAGATAATTTAAATAGAATGAAATACGTAATTTTAGATATAAGCGAGTTAAACAATATTAAGTATAATGAACTATCTAACCACTCGGTAGAGAGTGTTAGAACGTCTCTAAGTGGCTCTAAATTCATTATTAAGTATAATGTTAAACCTTCATTTATTATCAACGAAGTAGAATATACTCATTCTGAGATATTAGATATAATATCGGGTGATGATTGGTGTAAAAATATAGAGGAATAAAAAACCCCCTAATTGCTCAGGGGGCTAAAACACAAATGAAAAACTATGTATCAAATATACGTACTAATTAAAGTACATATTCATAATGTTGATAACTATATAAATATTGGTTTCAATTCATGAACTGAATTACCTTTAAAAGACTCTAATACGAATCCTCTACGACCCTTCTTAAAGTTGTTTTGTACCCACATAGACGAGGGACTCAGGGCGGGATAGTTAAAATAAAAGAAATCATCAGAAGTACACATATCAAATAATGCTTGGTGTGAATCTCCTTTCTTAAATACTATCTTTTCAGCTAACTTATAAACATTATTCTGCTTTAGATATTGGTCTATCTTCTCAATTCCTTTAGAATCTAGATTAGGCTTAAATCCAAACTTCAAAGAGGTGTCATCTTTACCATGAGTAATCACAAAACAAGTGTTGTCTATAAAGTAATGATTTAAGAACTTATTATAATTATTTACCTGTACTTTAGGGTACTTAACCTTAACAATATCTGCAAAAGATTTATTAACGAAATACCCGAAACTACCCGCGTGATTATCGTTACATATATTATTGAAAGTAATATTATCAAAGTAAGGGACTAAGTTATCTACTAATCGCATCTTAAACTCTAAAGCTACATCAAACGCCTCTTCGTTAGACATGTTCTGAGGTAGTGCATGGCCTCCTCTAGTTGTTTGTTGGTTATAACCATCTAAAAAGTCTCCTAACTCATCTATAATTAACGTACTAGATTTTTGATTCCTGATAGTTTCTTTTATCATTCTATCGCAACTAGCTAAGGCGTGAATCCTGTTCCAAGGCTCAGCGTACATAGCTTTATTATCGGGGTTGGTTTCCATACCGATATGTACGTCAGTATAAGTTAAAGTATCAAAGTCGTTCTCATCTCTTATAATAGGAGTATCTAGAGGCTCAACGTCTACTGCTTTAATATGTTTTTTAACTATCTCTTCTAAGTCAAAGTTCATAACCTCGGATTCTGCTACTTCCTTGAACTTAATATTGTAGTAAGGCGTTCCTGTATGAGATACTAGCTTATATTCTTTAACGTCTGCTCTAGGAAGTTGATAGTGTTCGCAGTATTGGTCTATATCCATCATATAGCCCTCATCATTCCACGCAGATAGAACAAACTCTTTCTCAGTGTTTTTCTTATCTCTACTAGATAGTGTTTTACTACCTGATTTTAACTTTGCTAACTTAATAGCTTCCTCTTCAGTAAATGAGTACCTCTTTGATTTATTTGGTACTTTGTTTAGTTGCTTTGCGATTTCGTCGCTACATCTTAAATAAGGCATTGTTTTGTTGTTTTTATTTATTAAAATTCGTTGTAATATTCTGCTCTTTCCTCTATATATTCTAACACGTAATAAGGGTCGCTATTAATCTTATCGTTAACTAAATTATCTAGGTCGTTTAATTCTGACTTCATTAATTTAATATGCTTCTCAAAAGTACCCTCATCTATAAACTGAGTAGATTCAGTTACGTATACCTCTACTTCGCATTCGTTATCCTCTACGTCGTAATGAGTGATTTTGTAATCGAAGTTCACAATAGTAGTAACCCCGTCTATCTCTTGGTCATAGACCCCTGTATTATCGTTGGGGTCTAGTGTTAAAAATTCTGATTTAAATTTAATTGTATTCATTTTGTTTTGTTTTTAATTATGATGTAAAGATATACAAACATTCTTAACCTGCAAGTAAAAAAACATAAAAACATTGATTTTGATATAAAAATACGTAGAACTACGTAGATGAATCTAAGTGCTATTACTTTGTTTTGACGTAAAATAACGCTCCTAATATTAAACTGATAGCAATTATTATTAGAGTCCAATTAATAGGCTTACGTCTTTTAGCTTTAGACTCAGACCTAGCTCTAACAGCCTCTACTTTTTTAATGAGTCTTATAGTATCTCTCTTAATCTTATACTCGGTTCTTATCTCTAATCTAGTCTTAGGAACATAGACGTTTTTATATTGAATGACAGTATCTTTCTGAGTGATAAATCTATTATACACTATTGTATCATTCTTAATAACAGGAATAGAATCTATTGTAGATACTCTTATAGTGTCAGACGTTTTAAGGGGCTCTAAGCCCTTTTTAAGTGCTTTGCGGTAGTGATAGTTGGCTGAGCAACTTGAAAGCGTTAGAAGTAAAATAAGGCTATAAATTCGCATATTCTTTTTGTACGTTAAAACTTGGACAGGCTTTATTTGCAAATTCGTTATGACCATGAATAGTCATATCTTTGTTGTACTTGTAAATAAGTTCCTGCAATAGTTTAACTAAAGAATCCTTTTGTTGTTTGGTTCGGGTATCTTTGGCTTTTTTCATATCCTTAGTCATTCCACCTACGTAACATACTCCTATTGAGTTTCTATTTTGTCCTGAGCAGTGCGCACCTGACCTAGATATATCTCTACCCTCCTCTATCGTTCCGTCTAAATGTATAAGGTAATGATAACCGATTGTATTAAAGCCTCTTTGTAGATGCCACCTAGTTATATCTGCAACATCGTGATGCCTACCCTCAGGAGTGGCGGTACAATGTACGATAATCTTATCTATCTTTCTCATTGATTTTGGATATATCTCCTTTGATTTCTTTAGCTCTAGAGAATAGTTGCTTAAGTGAAGCCCAAAGGTCGACGTTCATTACTTTTTTGTAGTTCTCATTGATAGAAACGACCTCGATTGATACTAGAGTTAACCCTAGTATTTTAGTTGTTAGTAGGTCAACACTAAACAACCCTTTAACAATGTCATTTAAAATGAATGTATCTATCATAAAAAACAATAGAACAGTAGCTTCGTATAATAACATTTTAGATACTATTGAGCTAAGTTTTCTGCTAGTTATTTTATCTCCTACCTTAATTGATTTCCAAACTCCTGTAAGAGTATCTAAGACTATTGCGCACCCTACTAGGATAATAATATCGTAGACAGGTATAAAAAATGATAGTATAGAACTTACCATTATTAAGGGATTGGTTTTGAGTGTAGTTAATAATATTAATAACTGACTTTTCATTTCTTTGTTTCTAATTGTTCAGCTAACATATAACTCAAGTATGAGAATATGAATACCGACATAAATTTCAAGTATAACTCAGGTCTGAAAAACATGGCTATTGATGTTAAATAACCTGAGATAAAATAAATATTTGCTAACGCTCTTGTATGCATATAGTTATAACTTAAACACTAAGAGTCTGTTTGACGTCTACGTGTTTCTACGTAGATAGATGAAAGCCTGAAATATTGAAAATTTAACGAGGGACTAAATATATATAGTATATACGAATGTAATGAGTATATAGTATATATATATATTATATGGTTACTTTCTTGGTTGCAATATCGCTACAAGTCAATACAGTATTGGGCTAGACTTGGTTGAAAACTTGGTTACCCTTTGGTTATTTCTTTGGTTGCTAATCTTCTGAAACGTAGAGCACGTAAGGGATAGCTTTGGTTATTTACTTGGTTACTTAAACCTTTACTTTAATACGTAATACTACGTAGATACGCCTAAGTGTTTTTACTGAAATTGTATATAAATCAAAAAAAATGTTGATAATCGCTTGCAGATATGAAACTTATGCTTAACTTTGAATCATAATTAAAAACAAATAAAATGAAAACACAGGAAACAATACAAACACTAGAAACACTATTAGGTATCCAAGGTTTAATACTACAAGCAGAACAAAAAGAATCACTATTGAGAGATACGCTTAGACAAACACAAGGATTTATTTCGTCTAATAACAAGTTAAAACTATTCAATGACATTGATACTGTCAGACTAGCTATTCAAAGGCTCAATAGAAGATACAATACAATCAAATTATCAATTTTTAAATAACAACAAAATGGAGAAATTATTATTACTAATCAAAGAGATTATAGAACTAGAGCAATTAAACAAAAAGAACAGGGTAAGACGTGTGATTCATAGGAGATTCTACCTAATGAGCGTTCTTAGAAGCCACGACGTTAAACTCAAGAAGATTGGCTCAATGTTTAACCAAGACCATTCAACAGTCATTCACGGGTTGAAGAGATACGATGAGTTAAAGAAAATGAAGGACACTCTACTAGCAGAAGATACTAAGGACTTAGTAGATTTAATTAACGGCAACTTTAGAGAGCCTGAGCATAGTATTATCTTTGACGTTAGAAATGCAGTCACTAAATACGATTGGAATCTAGTTAGAGCTAGAGTAGAAAATGGGTCTTACATTGAATTAAAACAATATCAAAACTTAAAATAATGAAAGGGAGTATTAAACTACATAGAGCTATTGTAAATTGGGAGTGGTACTCAGACCCTAACACAATGAGAGTCTTTATACACTGCCTGTTAAAAGCTAATAGTATAGACTCGGAATTTAAAGGTGTAACAATTAAGAGAGGCTCTTTTATTACAGGAAGGGCTATCTTATCTAAAGAACTAGGGTTAACACCTCAGCAGGTTAGAACGGTCTTAAACAAATTAAAAAACACTGAGGAGTTGAATATAACATCTACTACTAGAGGCACGCTTATAGAGGTAGTCAATTATAACACCTATCAAGTAGATGACACACCTGCAAAGCCTATTAAGAAGGAAGTAGGTAAATCAGTAGAGGAGAGAGAGATTAAATTTAGAGATAGCCTAGTCCCTTACGTATCACAATATGGTAAACAAATGATTAGACAATTCTTTGACTATTGGTCTGAGATGAGTCCTAGAGGTAAAAAAATGAGATTTGAGAAAGAAAAAGTCTTTGATATTAAAAAAAGATTAGTAACTTGGTCGTCAAAAGATTGGAACAAGACTCAAATAACCAAGGGAGATGATGACTTTACTAATCACGTATTAAAACAAATGAGAAAATGATAGAGAAAAAAGGAAAGAATTTAGAGTACCTTCAAGACTTTAAAGAAGGTAAAATTAAGCAGGGGTTGGATATAGGTTGCGACCTAGATAATAACCTAAGATTCAAAAGAGGTCAGCTAGTTATATTCCAGGGACATGACAACGTAGGTAAGACTTATTTTTTCGGTTGGTATGCGTTATGCTTAGCTCTTAAACACGGTATTAAATTTTGTATGTATACAGGAGAAAATACTAGTGGTAATATGTTTAGAGATTTGATTCAGTTTCATGTAGGTAAACCATTCAAAGAGATACCTATGTCAGACATAAGAGAATCATATACATATCTAGAGCAGTTCTTTGAGTTTATAGATAACTCTAAGTTATATAAGCCTGAGGACTTATTTAAGGTGTTCGAGCAGTCAGATGCTGACGCCTGTCTTATTGACCCGTTTACAGCGTTAGATAGAGATATGAGTTACACAGGAAACTATCAATTCCTGAATGCTAGTAGAGAGTTTTGTAATAGAACTAAAAAGACCTTATACGTATCTAGTCACCCTAATAGTGAATCAGGTCGCTCAGGTAATATCTATCCTGAGGGTCACGTTTGGGCGGGTCATCTGAAAGCACCATTAAAAGCTTCTATCGAGGGCGGTAAAGCATTCTTAAATAGGTGTGATGATATGTTAACGGTACACAGGTTAGTATCTCACCCTGATATGAAATATGAAACAATGGTTACGATAGATAAGATTAAAGACAGGGTAACAGGCGGAGAATGTACTAACCTTAATGAGCCTTTACTATTTAACTTTAACAATGGTAACGGGTTTAAATGTGGTCACATAGACCCTTTAAAAGACCTTAGAAAACATAAGCCTGAGCAGATTAAAATAGATGACAGGGCATTAAGAAACTTTAGAAAATCAAACAACGAATTTAACTCATTTTAAAATGGAAACAACGAGAGAATTACTAGCTAGTGTAGCTATCAAAACAATAGAAACAAAGATGAAATTATCTCTAGAAGATATAGAGAAAAACAACCCTCAAAGATTAGACCTTATAGGTTCGCTTAGAGAGTCACTAGAGGACGTTTATACAGTTATGAATTATATGGATGAGATAAAAGAAAATCTAAGAATAGAAGCTAAGACTTCATTCAGATTAGCAGATTTAAACGCTGAGTTAAGAATGAAACTAGCAAAGAGAGAAGAAGAATTAATAGACCTAAAAAGAGAGATATAATGATAAAGTTAATGAAAGGAGATTGCCTAGAGGTAATGAAAACAATTAAAACAGGTAGTATTGACGCTATAATTACAGACCCTCCGTATGGAACTACAGCGTGTAAGTGGGATAGCGTTATAGACTTTGAATTAATGTGGGAGCAGTTAAACAGGATTATTAAACCGAATGGTGTAATTTGTTTATTTAGTGGTGAGCCATTTACAAGCACATTAATAGTTAGTAATATTTCTAATTTTAGATATAGATTAACTTGGGATAAAATGCAAGGAAGTGGATTCTTAAATAGTAAAAAAAGACCACTAACAAGAGTTGAAGATATTTGTATTTTTAGCAAAGTTAAACTAGGCAATAGTACATATAATCCGCAATTAGTAGACAAAGACCCAAGCAAAATAAGACCAATAGGTAAAAGAAAGCCTCGTGAGGTTACTACATACGGAAAGCATACAGATAAACTATCTAAAGATTATGATAACACAAAATCACATCCAACAGATTTAATAAGTGAAAGCAGTAAACAAAGAGAATGTAATCCAATTAACAGATTGCATCCAACACAAAAACCTATAGCTTTAATTGAATATCTTATTAAGACGTACACAAACGAAAATGAAACGGTTTTAGATTTTACGGTGGGTTCAGGTACTACGGGGGTAGCCTGTGTTAATACTAAAAGAAACTTCATAGGCATTGAGTTAGATGATAAGTATTTTAATATAGCAAAAGACCGAATAGAGCAAAGTAAATATAAATTATTTTAAATGAAGTGTAAATATTGTAAGAACGAATTTGAGAAGGTAGCACCTAAGCAAAGAGTATGCACCTCTAATGAGTGCCTGAAGAGATTCTCAGAAGAGGTTAAGGAGAAAGAGTGGAAGGTTAAGAAAAAGAAACTAAAAGAGGAGTTACAAACAGTTAGCGAGCTAACTAAGATAGCTCAGAAATACTGTAACGATTATATCAGATTAAGAGATACAGGTAAGAATTGCATATCCTGCGATAAAGAGTTGAAGGGTAAGTTTGATGCAGGTCATTATTTTAACACAACGTATTCTAACGTTAGATTTAATGAGTTTAATATTCATGGTCAGTGTACGGTTTGCAATCATAGAAAGCATGGTAACCTTCTAGAGTATCAGATAGGTATAGAGAAGCGTGTAGGAGGTATAGAGCTATTCGATTTACACCAAAAAGCTCACGAAAAAAGAACTTATACTAAGAGTGAACTACGTGAAATTACTGAGTATTATAAAAAAAAGATAAAAGATTTTAAGAAAACACTTGCAGAAACAAAATAAAGTATTAACTTTGTAATTAAATAATAAATAAATAAATATATGAAAAACCTATTTCAGGCTTTAGCCAAATTTTCTAACGAAGTACCTACAATTCATAAAGGTACAAAAGGGTACGGTTACTCTTATGCAGACCTGCCTACTATTTTTAACGTAATCAATCCTTATCTAGAGAAGTACTCTCTAGGGGTAACTCAGTTACTTAACTCAGATGAGTTAGGAGATTACATCACTACTATTGTATTTCATACTGAGTCAGGAGAGACAATAGAATCTAAGACTCGTATACCTGAAGTTACTCTTAAGGGTATGAATCAATATCAGGGATTCGGTAGTGGTGTTACTTACTATCGCCGTTACGCTTTGTCTTGTGCTTTACGTCTAGTTACTGACGTAGATAATGACGGGTCAGGTGTGCAGGTAGCTAAGAAGTCTCCTAAGAACACTTACGCTCACGTTGAAACTGTTAAATCAGATAAGAAGTCAATAAGTAATGATAGATTCGCTAAGGCTCTAGAGGCTATCAATGCAGGTACTTATACTGCTAAGCAACTTAGAGATGAGTTTATGCTTACTGATAAACAATCTAGCACTTTAAAATTAGCAGAACTATGAAGGTAAGAGCTAGTCAACTAGGTAAAATTATGACCTCCTCTAGAAAGAAGGGGGAGGTCTTAAGTCAGACTGCTAAAAGCTATATAGAGCAGTTAGCAAAGGAACACTTATTAGGTGTGCGTTCTGAGTTCTCGTCTAAGTACACTGATAAAGGCAACTTAGTAGAAGATGATTCTATCGAGTTGGTAGAGTCTAATATGAACTTAGGTTTCCTGCATAAGAACGAAACGGGATTCTCTAACGATTATATTACAGGCACTCCTGACGTTATCACTAACGATTTAATAATAGACGTTAAATCATCTTGGAATGTAGATACCTTCCCTATGTTCGATAAGGAGTTAAAGAATAAAGATTACTATTTTCAGTTACAGGCTTATCTTTGGTTATGTAATAGAGAGAAGGCTTACCTTTGTTACTGCTTAGTAGATACCCCTAAGTATCTAATTAAAGCAGACATTAAGAAGCTATACGGTAACAAGGCTACTATCTCACAAATCAAAGAAGTGTTATCTAAGCATAGGTTTAATAAAGATACTGAGAAGTACCGAGTTAAGTCTTTCTTAGTTGAGAGAGATGAGGAAGTGTTAGAGCAGATTAGAGAGCGTGTAAACGTATGTAGAGAATATTATAATACATTAATAAATTAACAAAATGAAAGTAACGGATAAAATACAAATTACTAACGAAGATAATATGGCTTTGATGTCAAGATATGAAGATAATTATTTTGATTTGGCAATAGTTGACCCACCTTATGGAGGGAATGATGCAATTGGATTAAAAGACAATAATAAACAAAGAAATCAAGCAACAAAAAGAAATGAATATAATGTATTTGAAAACATTGCACCATCAAAACAATATTTTACAGAATTAAAAAGAGTTTCAAAAAATCAAATTATTTGGGGGGTAAACTTTTATAAAAACTTTGATTTGTCGGGCGGTCGTTTATGTTGGGATAAAAAAGGAACTGCATTTGGTCGTGGTGAATTGGCATATTTGTCAATGACAAAAAGCGTGAATGTTTGTGAAATTACGTGGAACGGAATGATTCAACACGATATGAAAAACAAAGAAACTCGAATACACCCAACACAAAAACCCGTAAAATTATACGAATGGCAATTAATGAATTACGCAAAATTAGGCGACAAAATACTTGATACACATTTAGGTAGTGGTAGTATTGCTATTGCTTGTAACAATTTAGGTTTTGAATTAACGGCTTGTGAATTAGATGCCGAATACTATGAAGCTTCAATTAAACGAATTAAAGACCATATTTCACAACAAAGATTATTTTAAGATGAGTAGAGTAAAGAATCCTAAACATTACACTGAAGGAATAGAAACTTGGGACTATATTTATAGTAAGGATATGACATTCTTTGAGGGTAATATCATTAAGTATGTTTCTAGGTGGAGAAAAAAGAACGGTATTGAGGACTTAAAGAAGGCAAAACAGTACCTAGATAAGTTAATACACTTAGAAGAAACTAAGTAGAACTACGTAGAAAGCGAAATTAATTAAAACTTTTTTCGCTTTTTACTTGCAGAATTAAAAAATATCCGTATCTTTGAGTCATAATTAAAAACAAAACAAAATGAATTACAAAGAATTTTACACGGAAGCACTAACAATATTAGAAACTAAATTAAATAAGGATGAAATGCAGTTTGCTTATATTGTTTACAAAAATTTTAACATTTCAATTTCAGATGCGTTAGAAATATCAATAGAAAATAAATAAAATAATCAATAAATAACACACAAAACAATGAAACATTTAATTTTAACATTAGCAACAATTTTAACAACTAGCTTAACAGCTCAATTAGAAGTCTATAACGATTTTGACGCGTGGACTTTTAATAACAGCGCAGGAGTAGAATCTTACAACGCTGTTACTACTACCTTAACAGGTGGTCAACCTTACCCCAATAATGACTCAACTTTTATGGAGTCGCCGATATATGACGTCAACGGAGATTTAACTATCTCCTTTGATGTTCTAGGACTTGTAGAGTATGGTTACGATTTTATGTACTTTCAATACAATCTAAATAATGCAGGTTGGTCTACCTTAAATACTTACACAGGATTTCAGGATAAGGCTCAAGAGTTTACTTTAGAGGCGGTAGCATCTATTCAATTTAGATTCTTATTAGTAACTGATGAGTCTATTAATAGCTATTATACCAATAGTCATAACGGGAACTTTTGCCCTACTAGAAACCTATTCTATTACGATATCTTTAATTGGACTTTAGAATCTGAGGGAGAGGCTTTACCTGTTGAATTTGGAGAGCTAGGAGCAGATTGCAGTAGTGTATGGTGGAACACGATTAGCGAGTGGAATAACTCACACTTTGAATTAGAGTACTCAGTAGACGGCTTTATTTGGGTTTGGGTTGCAACTATAAACGCTAAGGGTAACAGCACTCATAATACTATATATAGTGTTAATTACACCAACTCTAACCACAAGTACTTTAAACTAACTCAATACGACTTTGACGGAGCTAGTGAGGAGTTAGGAATAGTTTCGGTTGAATGCGGAGATGAGGGTAAAACAATAATAGGAATATATAACTTGCAGGGTCAGGAGGTCACTATGGACTCTACGGGTATTAAGATAATTAGATATAGTGACAACACAATTAAAAAAATACAATGATTAACTTTAACAACACAAGCAATACGAGAACTAAATTGTATTGGAAAAAGCAGAAAGCCCTCAGGCGACTAGTTCACGAGGCAAGTATAAGAGAAAGAATAATTAAAAAAGAACAAGAGAATGTCACAAAACAGTAGATTATTAAAGATAGCTCAAAAGATTGCAGTAGAGGTTGGAATCGATAAGCAGTTGAATGTAGAGCCTAAACAAGCAGGTTTAGTTATGGTAAGTATCATTGAAGATATAGACCTAGTACACCAAGTTAGAATAGCTCTAAAAGAAGAGAAGAGCAACGAACAAATAGGAGAGCTAGTAAGAGATATCCTAGCAAAACAAAAAAGATAATTAATTAGTAAACAAATAAATAAATATAATATGTCACAGTACGAACAAAAAGACAACTCAGGAGCGTTATTCACTAACAACAAAAAAGCGGAGAATCACCCTGATTTCAAAGGTAAGTGTAAAGTAAACGGAGTAGATATGGAGATAGCAGTATGGAAGAGAACATCTGCAAAAGGAGCGGAGTATATGAGTTTATCATTTTCTGAGCCTTGGGTAAATCCTAACGCAGAAGTAGAACAACCTGCGCAAACTCAAGACAACTCATCAAACGAAATGCCGTTTTAATATTAATTCAGCCCCTGTTAATCGGGGGCTTTTTAACTCCTTAGAATGAATTGGATAAACAAAATAGCAACACACCACCAAGAGTATATAGAAACCGTACAACGATTTGGTGAAACAACTTACGCAGAAGATATAGTACAAGAAGCATACATCAAGATTATAAAGTACTGCAAAGAGGAGCAATTAATAGATAGTGAAGGGAACGTTAAAAAGGGTTATATGTACTTTGTACTTAGAAACCTGTTCCTAGACTTTAAGAAGCATAAAGACAATAAGAATAAAGTAGATATCTCAGTCCTAGATTACCTAGGAAAGAACTTAGATACAACCTTAGAAGATATGCGTAGAGATGAAGCCTTAGATAGAATATTTAGCAAGGTAGCGGATACAGTATCTGAGTTTCATTGGTACGACGCTATGTTATTTAAGCTCTATAAAGACACAGGTAAATCAATGCGCACACTATCAAAAGAAACGGGTATCTCAACCTCATCTATATTTACAACCTTAAAGAATTGTAAAGAGAGAATTAGAGAGAACTGCGGAGAGGACTATCAAGATTATTTAAATGAAGATTACGAATTAATAAATTAATATGGCAAAGAAAGTAATAGTAGGTGCTAAACTCGCAACACCTAAGAAAAAAAGAAAGGGAGTACATAGTAAGAACGCCTCAAAAGGTCAGAACGCTTATAAGAAGATAAGTAGAGGACAAGGCAAAAAATAAAAGTTATGAGTAAAAAAATAGACAAGCGTACAAAAGAGTACAAAGAAATGAAAAAGGCTCAGGAAGTATCTAGAGTAACCTTTGAGAGAGTTCAAAGGGTTAAGAGAATTAAAGAGGAGTTAGACACTCAAGAGGTAGAAGTAGACAAAGAAGAGGTATCAGAACCTGAAGGTCTAGGAACTACCATTGAGAAGATAACCGAAGCAACAGGAATCAAGAAGGCTGTTAAATGGTTAGCGGGAGATGATTGCGGTTGTGAGGAGAGAAAGTTCCGTTTAAATAGAATGTTCCCTAAGAAGCCTTTATGTTTAAATGAGGGCGAGTTTAATCACTTAGATACATTCTTTGCTAAGACTACAAATAAAGTTAATATAACTGAGCAAAGAGAACTACTAAAGATACATAATAGAATCTTTCAAAGAAACGCAAAGGAGTCAACCTGCGCAAGTTGTGTGAGAGGAATGGTAGCAGATTTAAGGAGAGTCTATAATGAATATGAATAGTTTAGTTTAGTGTAGTTAAAAGGGGGTAGCAGAAATGTTACCCTTTTTTTATACGTATAACTACGTAGATAGAACTAAGTAGTAATACTGAAATTTAAACTTATTTGAAAGTTTTTTTTAAAAACCCTTGCAGATTCAAAAATAGTCCGTATATTTGATATCAGATAACAACAACAAAAAAAACAAAAAAATGAAAATCAACAACAACATCAAAATAGACTTCGGAAGCGAAAATGAAAGAGTATACGAATTAACTATCGAGTGTAGAAATGATGAAGAAGTTGATTCAGTTTTTGAAAGCTTCGAAGATGTTGATAATTTCACAGTAGATTGCTTTGAAGATTTAGAGGTAACTGTAATAGCTCAGGCTTGGAGATTTCAAACTAAGAAAGACTTTATCAAGACAGTAAAAGGAATAGTAAAATAATAGAGAGGGGGTTAATAGCTCCCTTTTTTTTCTACGTATAAATACGTAATTTTAAAATTAATTTAAAAAAAGTTTGCAAAAAGTTTGGAGATATAAAAAAAGTCCGTATCTTTACATCAGTAATAACAACAAAATAAAAACAAAATGAAAAACACAGAATTAACAATCGGAACAAAAGTAAGCTATACAAGAACTAGTTTAACTTCTGACCCTGTAGATTTACAATCAGTAGTAAAGGGATTCTTTGACGGGTATGTTTGCTTAGAGAATGGAGATAAAATGTCTAGAAGCGCTCTCACTGTTATAGAAGATAATTCTGATAGAATTAAGCAACTAGAAGATAGACTATTCAGATTAAAAGCTAATGGTAGACATTTACAAAATAGTATCACTATCAACGCTACGGAAGAACTACTAAAGACCTTAAAATAAGTAGGCAAGAAGGGAGAGGGGCTCGAGAGAGTCCCTTTTTTGTTTATAACATTTTAAAGGGATTCAGGTTATATAAATAATCAATAGTTGATTTATATTGAATATGGATAAGAGAAAGAACAACGGAGGAAACTCTACAAAGGCAAAAGGAGCTGATAAGAGAAAGAATCAGTACCGTCAGGCACTAGAACAAGCTAACTCAGTAGAAGATGTCGTAGAGGTGCTTAAAATGGTTAAGAATAAGGCAGTCGAGAAACAGTGCATTCAGGCTAGTAAATTATTCTTAGAGTACTATCTAGGTAAACCTGAAACGCAGATAGATATCAAATCTACTGAAGGGGTAAACATAGACTTCAAAGAGCTATTTAAGTTCAAAGATTAATGATTCAAATTAATAGCAAGTATAAGCCATTAGGTAATGATACCCGTTACTTCGTTGTAACAGGTGGTCGTGGTAGTGGTAAATCATATAGCGTAAACGCTTTACTTGTTATGTTAACATACGAGGCAGGGCACGTAATACTATTCACTAGATATACTATGACGTCTGCTCACGTATCTATCATACCTGAGTTCATTCAAAAGCTAGAGGAGCTAGATAGAACCGAGGACTTTCATATCACAAAAGATGAGATAGTTAATCTTCAGACAGGTAGTAAGATTATCTTCAAAGGTATTAAGACCTCATCAGGAGACCAAACAGCATCTCTAAAGTCTTTACAGGGTGTTACTACTTGGGTACTAGATGAGGCAGAAGAGTTAGTCAATGAAGATATATTTGATAAGATAGACCTATCTATCAGGGCTAAGGGTAAAGATAATAGAGTGATACTTATACTCAACCCTACCACAAAGGAGCACTTTATCTATAAGAGGTTCTTTGAGTCAAGGGGAGTAGAGGCAGGTAGTAATGTAACTAAGAATGATGTTACCTACATACACACTACCTACCTAGACAACAAGGATAACCTATCAGAATCTTATCTCAATCAAATAGAAACGATTAGAGAGCGTAGACCTGAGAAGTATAAGCATCAAATCCTTGGAGGTTGGTTAGATAAAGCAGAAGGTGTTATATTTACCAATTGGAGTATAGGAGAGTTTAAACAAATATCTCCTTCAGTATTCGGGCAAGATTACGGGTTCTCAAACGACCCTACAACTCTCGTAGAAACCTCTATAGACTCATCTAAGAAGGTTATATACCTTAAGCTACATTTATATCAGGCTAACCTTACAACGTCGCATATAGCGTCTTTAAATGCGAAGTTTGCAAATGACAGTTTAATCATCGGAGATAGTGCTGAGCCTAGACTACTCACTGAGTTAAAGTCATTAGGTAATAATGTAGAACCTGCAATAAAGGGAGCTGACTCTATTGTGTACGGTATCTCACTCTTACAAGACTACGACCTAGTGATAGACCCTGACTCAATAGACCTTATCAAAGAGCTAAATAACTATTGTTGGTTAGAGCGTAAATCTAAGACACCCTGCGATAATTATAACCATGCGTTAGACGCGGTTAGATATGCGGTTAGTTATCAGTTAGCTAATCCCTTCAAGAATACGTATAACATTATCTAATAGGTTAAGTTATAAAGGTATGCAGATAGAATTAAAAGTACCTAATAGCTTAGACGACATAACACTAGAACAATATCAGGAGTTCATTAAGGTTAAAGAGCAGACTAATGACCACGAGTTCTTAGCTCAGAAGATGATTAGTATCTTTTGTGATATCACTATGAAGGAAGTATTAAACATTAAGTATAACTCACTCGTAGAGGTGTCTAATCACTTTGTAAAGCTGTTTGAAACTAAGCCTGAGTTTAAGACTAGATTTGAGTTTAACGGAATAGACTTTGGATTCATACCTAAGCTAGATGATATCTCTCTAGGGGAGTATATAGACTTAGAGAAGCACTTATCTAATTGGAATGAGTATCATAAAGCACTAGCGATATTATATAGACCTGTAACTAATAAGATAGGCTCTAAGTACGACATAAGACCTTACAGTATAGATGAGGATACACAGGAGCTAATGAAGCAATTACCCGTATCAATCGCTATAAGTAGCACGCTTTTTTTTTACCATTTAGGGAACGAATTGTTGACTCTTACCCTAGAATCTTTAAACAAGATGAGGGAGGACAAGAAGCTAGCTTTACATCTAGAGCAGTCTTTGCGTCTAAATGGAGTTGGTATCAATCAATATATGCAATCGCTAAAGGAGACCTTACAAAGTTTGAGGAAGTTACAAGACTTGGAGTTCATGAGTGCCTTACTTATCTCACCTTTGAAACCGAAAAGAACGAAATAGAGCAACAAGAATTAGATAAGATAACTAAAAGAAAATAAAATGTATTTTACACTAGTAGACCGAATTAAAAACCACTTAGACAACGACCCTATAACTAATACAGTTAGTAAGGGTGACATCTTTAAAATAGACCTATCAAAAAGTTCTATATTCCCTATATGTCATATTCTAGTCAATAACGTAACACTAGAAGGGTCGGTAGTTAGATACTCGATATCTATTATAGCTATGGACTTAGTAGATTTCAGTAAAGAAGAGGGCGACGCGTACGAAGGTAATAATAATGAAGCCTATGTACTAAACACTCAGTTAGAAGTAATGAAGAGATTATCGGAGATGCTACGCAGGGGAGAGTTAATGGCAGATGGTTTCCACTTAGACGGCAATCCTACCTGCGAGCCTTTCACTGATAGATTCGAGAATGTAGTTGCAGGTTGGACTATGAACTTAGATGTACTTACCTTTAACGATATGACTATCTGCTAATGAGCGATAAGAAAGACATATTATCACACTTAGAGAAGTTCAAGAATAAAGTTGTATCTGAAGCAAAGAATAACATAGCTAAACAAAATAGCACAGGCAACCTACAAAAGTCTATTAGAGGTGATGTAAAAGTATCTAAGAATAGCTTAGAGATAGTCTTTAAAATGAACTCATACGGGTTCTTTCAGG
>BCSF01000117.1_pt1 | contig 34876 bp, 32 predicted proteins | sample 1016431 | NCBI WGS metagenome assembly BCSF01 (sample SAMD00045685;SAMD00045686;SAMD00045687;SAMD00045688;SAMD00045689;SAMD00045690;SAMD00045691;SAMD00045692;SAMD00045684;SAMD00045690;SAMD00045691;SAMD00045692;SAMD00045684;SAMD00045685;SAMD00045686;SAMD00045687;SAMD00045688;SAMD00045689, study... | reverse complement strand
GTAAGTTGGTTGTATAGGAAATTGTGTCAACTGGCTCTGTTGGTTCGTGCTCGGTCACTGGCACTGCTAATGTTTACCCGACAGTGGTTGAGGCCACCTCCGCTGTTGGTTCCGTAGCCGTTTCAGGCGACGCAAACTTTAACGTAACTGGCGTAGAAGCCACGTCTGCCGTGGGTAGTGTCACTACCTCCGCGGATTCCAATGTGCCTGTAACGGGGCTAGAGGCTACAGGTGTTGTAGGCTCTGTGCAGGTTGGAATTAATGTACGTGTAAACGTCACAGGGGTATCTGGTACAGGAGTGGTCGGACAGGCTACTGTTGCTGGCGGCGCTACTGCACCTGTTACCGGATTAGAAGCAACCGGTTCTGTTGGACAAGTATTAGTGTACGGCAGGATTGTTCCAAATCAAAATCCGAGTTATAGTGAGGAGACGCCAGTTCAGTCTCCGGGGTATTCTGAAGAAACTCCTTCTCAGTCCCCATCATGGACTCGGATTGCAGCATAGGGTTTAAAAGATGCCAAGTACATATACGCTGAACAATGGTATTGAACTCATCGCAACCGGCGAACAGTCCGGTACGTGGGGCGATACTACAAACACGAACATGAGCCTGTTGGATACGGCTCTGGACGGACAAGTCACGGTTACACTTGCCAGCGCAGGTACTTCCGGCTCACCTAATACTCTACCTATTTCGGACGGTGCCGTTTCTGACGGTCGCAACCGAATGGTTATTTTCAATGATGGTGCCGATCTTGGCGCTACCGCATATGTACAGCTAACGCCTAATGATGCTGAAAAGATTGTCTATATTCGCAACGCTCTGTCTCGCTCTCGCAGCATTATTGTGTTTCAGGGCACGTATAACGCTTCTAACGATTACGAAATCCCCGCGGGTACTACGGCTTTAGTTTACTTTAACGGTGGCGGCACGGGTGCTGTAGCCGCTAACGTCTTCAATAATGCTTACTTTGACAGCCTTCGCCTTGGCAGTGTGTCTGTTACTGCAATTCTTGATGAAGACGACATGTCTTCTGACAGCGCAACTTCCTTAGCTACGCAACAGTCCATCAAAGCTTACGTCGATAGCCAAGTTGGCACGGTAGATACGCTCGCTGAGATTCTTGCTAACGGCAACACCACAGGCGGCACAGACATTTCGGTCTCGTCAGGCGACGACATCACTTTTGCAAACAATTCTAAAGCCAGCTTTGGCGGCGGCGAGTTACAGATATTTAGCGAAGGTAGCGCAGGCAACAGCTTTATCAACGAAACAGGTACCGGCAGTCTGTACATAAACGCCACAAATTTGTATCTACGCAAAGGCGAAGCTGTTTTTGAGAACTTTATTACCGCAATAGCTAACGACGCGGTAACCCTGTATTACGACAACTCAGCGAAGTTAGCCACCACCTCCACAGGCATTGACGTAACGGGCGGTATTGCGGCAACAGATGACTCTACGTTTACTGCCGCTAGTGGTGATATTTATGTTACTGCATCAACAGGCTCAGGAACCGCTAGGTCTGGTTTTCGTGTAGATGAGACAGCCAATAACGGCTTTGAAATGGCGCATGATAACACTGACAACGCCTTTTTCATTAGCCGAAGAAGCGGCAGTGCCACTCCAGTCGATGTTATCAAGATAGAGAGAAGTACGGGTGATATTGTCTTTTTTGAAAATGACGGCGCGACTGCCTCGTTTTTCTACGATGCTTCTTCTGGTCTGACTATCAACGAAGCGGGTTCGGATAGGGACTTCCGCGTTGAGTCCGACGCCGCCAGCCACATGCTATTTGTGGATGCCGGCAACAACCGCGTAGGTATTGGCGAGGCGGCACCCGGCAACCCCTTGCACGTAACAACCTCATCGGCTGGTGACATTCTTACCCTTGAAAGCACTGATGCTGGTGCGGGTGTAGGGCCATCAATAAACCTATATAGAAACTCAAGTAGTCCAGCGGCTAATGACTTAGGCCCAGCGCTTTATTGGAGAGGTGAAAATTCTATAGGCGGTCAGCACACCTACGCCAATATCTACTCGCAATATACAAATGTCACAGACGGTACCGAAGCGTGTAATCTGATTAGTCAAATTTCTGTTCTTGGCGTACCGCGCTCAGTTCTAAGTCTATTAGCAAGTAGCACCTCTGTCGTAATAAACGATGAGAGCCAAGACATTGATTTCCGTGTTGAGTCTAACAACCAAACTCACGCTATCTTTGTTGACGCAGGAAATGACACAGTTAACATCAATCGGTCATCTGGCCCTGCGGCATTAAATGTACAGTCTGATAGTGGTGCAGATGGTATTGCCGTTTATGGGCGCTCTTCTGACAATATCAGTCAGTTCACTATGTATAACTCAGGTGGCACAGGACTGTCTCAGATTCAAACACGCCCACAGTATCTTGACATCAGATCACTTGCAGATATTCCTGTAATCATCAGCCCCAACGCTTCGGGTAAGTTTTATGTTTACAGCGGTGAGACAGTTGTAAATGAAAACAGTGCAGATCATGACTTCCGCGTTGAGTCTAACGACGTTACCAATATGTTGTTTATCGACGCCGCCGCAAATACCGTAAATATCAACAACACAACAGACTTTGGTGGAAAACTTAACGTCAATGGCGGCTTAAACAGAAAGCAAGCAGTATTTACAAGCACCAATAATCGCGGTCTTGCTTTATCTACTGCGTCTCGTGGCGGTCAAAACGATGGTGTAGCTATCATTGATGCTCAGGACACAGAGTCTACGGGTGGACGTTTTGAAATCCATACGATGGGTGCCGAACGCGCTAGATTTGAGCGTGACCAAATCGTCTTTAACGATAGCAGTAACGACCAAGACTTCCGCGTTGAGTCTGACAACCAAGCTAATATGCTATTTGTTGAAGCTCAAAGCGATCGAATAGGTATTGCAGAGTCAGCGCCCGAATCACAGTTGCATATAAAGCAGACTTCTGACATTGGCACTGGTAATAGCATGGGCCTGATGATTGAGTCAGGCACAAGCACTCAGCGCTATATGCTTCAGACAGGTCGAACTGGAGTGTCAAACGCTTACTTCAATCTTAGAGACGTAAGCAATGGCCGGGACATTTGGTCTGTTCTTGATACTGACGGCACGTTTCAAGGTCATACACCTTTTGAATGGAATAACGCCGCAGTATTTAATAACGGCGGCTTAGACTACGATTTCCGAGTTGAGTCTGACAACAACCAATATGCGTTGTTCATTGATGCAAGCGAAAACAAAACAACGTTCAATACAAGCTATACCGCAGATGGTGGCGTTATAACTATTCGTGGAACATACGGCGCACACAACGCTTCTGATTATCGCGGCAATAATGCGTTGGCATTGACGGGTGCTGATCCCGGTACAACTTCGTCAGGTGCGGGTATTAACTTAGCGTTTGTGCCTGTGTCAAACCGTGGCGCAACAGCCGTTATTTCTGGCGAAAACACCGGAACAAACAAAGAAGGTGGCGCACAGCTAAGATTCTCCGTAGGCGGAAGTTCTTTCCCGACTACGCAAAAAGATATGCTGATGTTAAACCACGACAACGGCGCAATCTTTAACGAAGGCAGTGCGGATTTAGACTTCCGTGTCGAGTCTGACGGCTACAGCAATATGCTGTTCGTTGATGCTGGTCTTAATAGGGTTGGCATTGCTAATGGTTCCCCCGACCAATCGTTAGACATAGGAGTTGGCGGCTTACAGATTAAAGGAAACATCGCCGCTCCTGATTCTGGCACAAGTGCCATGCAAGTTGACTATTTTTCAGGAGGAGCAAGATATTGGTCAAGAGGTGCGGACGCGACAACTAGAGGTACGCATAAATTTTATGTGTTAGAAAATGATGGTGGTAATCAAATAACCCCGTTGATTATTGATACTACTGGTGGAGTAATCCTAAACGAAGACAGCGCTGACGCAGACTTCCGCGTTGAGTCTGACGGCAACGCTAATATGTTGTTTGTGGATGCTGGGAATAATTGTGTTGTTATCGGCGGAACTACTGCTGAAACAGCCGATACCTTTGAGGTTCTCAGTAGTGATACCGTCACAAATGTAAGATTCAGAAATACTAATGCGGGTGCTGATGGGCCAATCCTGATCTTTGATAAAGCGTCTGCGAGTCCTGCGAACGACGACAATGTAGGCGACATCCGATTCATAGGGTTGGATAGCACTTCCAATCCCACTCAGTACGCAAGGTTCCTCGTAGAATCTAGCAACGTAACAAACGGCGCTGAAGACGGGACTGTAAGCCTAGAGATGATGGCTAATGGTAGCAACCTGCAAATCTACAACCATAGTCATGTCGGCACTGTTTTTAACGAACAAAGTAGCGGCAGTTTAGACTTCCGTGTCGAAACCACTGCCGCCTCACACATGATCTACGCAAACGGCGGCGATAATGTGGTTACGTTTGACGCTACTAGCTTTAGCGCTGTAGATAACAGGACTAGCACTGGTGTAGCTATTCGCACTGCTGGAAGGATTGTGCAAACAACCACAAATGGCGGTAATGCTATTGAGTGTAATGTTGATGGCCAAGCTAGTGGAGCGGGTAGCATTAATGTATCTGGCACAACTACCACATACAACACTTCATCGGATGCTCGACTTAAAGAAAACATCGTAGACGCACCTTCTGCTTCTGACGACATTGACGCTATTCAAGTACGTTCGTTTGACTGGAAGGCTGACGGGTTACATCAGAAGTACGGCATGGTTGCTCAAGAGCTAGAGACTGTTGCACCAGAAGCTGTTACTGGAGACGCTAACTCAGACGACATGATGGGTGTAGACTACTCAAAGCTAGTACCGATGCTTGTTAAAGAAATACAATCTCTACGTGCGCGAGTCGCACAACTCGAATCTAACTAGCCATTAAAGGAGAAAGAACCATGGCAATCACTACTACTTGGAGCGTCAACGACATGACGCATAAAGATTCAGACGGGGGCGTTATCCTCGTTTACTGGTCTTGCGTAGCCGCAAGCGACGGTACTCCCGTTTACACTGCCACTGAAGGCGGCAAGCTGCGTCTTACTTACGACGCATCAGCACCGGGGTTCATCCCGTATGCTGACCTCACCGAAGCTGATGTGCTTGGTTGGGTTTACGACAGCCTGATCGAAGGCGACGAAACCGCGACCGAAGCGAAAGCTCGTGTTGAAGCGGATCGTACTGCTAAGGTACAGGGCCAAATTGACCGTGCAAACTCGGAGTCCGGCGGACTGCCTTGGAGCGCTTAATTTTAACCGACAAGGAGACTTATGATGGCTAAAGATGAAAAGAAAACCATCACTGTCAACGGCGTAGAACACAATGTTGACGACTTGAATGAACAGCAGATTGCTATGGTGAACCATATTGCAGACTTAGACCGAAAGCTTTCTAGCGCACGTTTTAACGTGGACCAGCTTGCTTTTAGCCGTGAAGCGTTTGTCACTGCTCTTGCTGATTCATTGGAGTCAAAAGAAGCCGCAGAGTGAGGTATGAATGCCCTTTACCAAGTTGCAATTCCGTCCCGGTGTAAACCGAGAAACGACTTCGTATAGCAACGAGGGCGGTTGGTTTGACTGCGACAAGGTAAGGTTTCGCTTCGGCTTTCCGGAAAAAATAGGTGGCTGGGAGGCGACTTCCAGTACTTACTTTTTAGGCACGTGCCGTGCTTTGCACCCGTGGGTCGCGCTCGACGGCTCACGGTACTTGGGCGTTGGTACGCACCTCAAGTATTACATCAACGAAGGTGGTGGCTACTCTGACATCACCCCGATCCGCGAAACGACTGCCGCGGGGGCGGTGACGTTTTCTGCGTCTGCAAATACGTTGGCTGCGGATGTCGATATTGCCGACACCACGCTTACGCTGACCAGTAGCACCGGGTTTCCGGATACCGGCGTCATAAAGATTAACAGTGAAATTATTCGTTACGCAGCTTTGTCTGGTAGTCAGCTTACAGGGCTTGAGCGCGGTTTTAACGGAACGGATGCCGCGGCCCACAGCTCAGGCGATGCGGTTGTTTGTTCTACAATTGAGGTTACTGACACCGACCACGGCTGCGAAGACAATGATTTTGTGACCTTTAGTGGCGCGCTAACCCTTGGCGGTAACATTACCGCAGATGTTTTGAACCAAGAGTATCAGGTCAGTCACGTTGAAGGACCAAACGTCTACTATGTCGAAGCGCGTGAAACGGCTTCTTTGAACAACATTACGACCACCACTGGTTACACGCCTACCTACGTTTTTGCTAACACCTCAGACACCGGCAATGGCGGCGCAGCCGTCGTTGGTGCGTATCAGATACAAACTGGCTTGGATACGACCGTTATTGGTACAGGTTGGGGTGCAGGCACATGGGGCCGTGGAACGTGGGGCTCGGGTGCATCGCTGGCCACGTCTGGCACGACGCTTCGCATCTGGAGCCACGACAACTTCGGCGAAGATTTGATTATCAATGTCCGCGACGAGGGCATTTATTACTGGGACAAGAGCAACGGCACGACCACTCGTGCGGTGGAATTGTCGCAATTGGCGGGTGCCGATAGCACGACGCCTACGATTGCCAAAAAAATCCTGATTTCTGACCGGGATCGTCACGTGATTGCGTTTGGTTGCGATCCTGAGAACAACATTGGCACCCAAGACCCCTTGCTTATTCGGTTCTCTGACCAAGAAAACCCACTGGTTTGGGCGGCGCAGGCCACCAACACGGCGGGTGATTTGAGACTGGGCGCAGGGTCCGAGATCGTCAATGCGCTTGAAACTCGCCAGCAGATTCTGGTGTTTACTGACGTTTCGCTCCACGCGATGCAGTATTTAGGCCCTCCGTTCACCTTCGGTATCAACCTTGTGTCTGAAAACATCACGATTGCAGGCCCGTTGGCCGCGGTTGCTGTAGAAGACCAAGTGTTCTGGATGGGTGCAGAAGAGTTTTACGTGTATGGCGGTACGGTACAGCGCCTGCCCTGCACGGTCCGCGACTATGTGTTTAGTGACTTCAACGAAGGTCAGATCGACAAGGTTACAGCGGCAACAAATACGGCGTTTTCTGAGGTTTGGTGGTTCTATCCATCGGCAAACAGCTCTGAAAACGACCGGTATGTGGTCTACAACTACCAGCAGCAGATTTGGTACTACGGCAGCATGGCGCGTACTTGCTGGCTAGACCGTGGCGTGGACAGCTTCCCGATTGCCGCGGCTACCGACCATGTATTGTATTACCAAGAGTTCGGCTTGGATGACGGGTCTACCAACCCGCCTTCTGCGATTACGTCATACATTGAGAGCAGTCAGATGGACATCGGCGAGGGCGATAACTTTGCCTTTGTGCGCCGGATTGTGCCTGATTTGACCTTCCGGGATAGTACCAATGAGACTCCGGGGGCCAGTATGACGGTCAAAATGCGCAACTTCCCGGGTGATAATTACACCAGTAGCACGGCCTCGTCTGTAGAGAAGACGGCATCTGTGCCTGTAGAACAGTTTACCGATCAAGTCCACCTACGTTTGCGTGGCAGATCGTTTGCATTCCGTGTCGAAACCACTGATACGGGTATTGCATGGCGACTTGGCTCGCCGCGTCTCGACATTCGCCCGGATGGGAGACGCTGATGTCAAGAAACCTAGTCCGTCCGTTTTTCCCAGTCCCACCATCGGATTACAGGCAAGAGTATTTTGCTGAGATGGTGCGTTCGTTTTCTACTTATTTGGAGAACATGCAGAACCCGGGAGAGGGCCGACACACACAATTGGTATTAACCAACCTTCAAACTGACGACAGCGGATTAGAAACCGGCGCGTTATTTCAACAAGACGGGTATGTAAAAGTAACCTTACCCAATACGCCTCATGTCCGCGGTTCACAATCAACGGGGGCCGTTGGCGACGTCACGGTAACAACATCATGAGCGAAAACACAGTTATTACAATGCCTGATGGCAGTAAATGGAAACCTTCTTCTAGTCGGGATGTGGTGCATTGTGTTACATGTAGCAATGAGGTTGATACCCCGGAGGAAATAGCCTCTTACCCCGATGGGAACTGCCCACAGTGCGGTTCTTCATGGACTGGAGGGGAAAAGAGAAGTACAATAATTCAGGTAACTATGCCTGAAAGTATTACTGGTGGAGCGGGATAATGGCAGAAGTAGCTGAAAAAATGGAAGAGTTAACCGTTCCCGAGGGTGGTATTGCCGATTTTGTCATGGACGATGACGAATTAGAAGAGGCATACGGAGAAAAAGCCTCTGACTTCGGTGACGATGGTATAGCTCAATTCCCCGCGCTTGCAGAGCGCATGGCCAAATATGGCCGCAACGAAGACAACATGCTGGCTCACGTGGCCGAGGGTGAATTAGTTATCCCGGCACAATTCCTCCAAGACGAGGTAATGAAGCAGCGCATTTTCGACCTTCTTACTGAAGCTGGGGTCGAAGACCCCGAAGCTTACGTGGTTGGCGCAGAAGCCAACGACATCAACCCGACGACGGGTCTTCCTGAGTTTTTTCTTAAGAAACTATTTAAGAAAGTAGTCAAAGGCATCAAGAAAGTAGTTAAGTCAGTTGTTAAGATAATTAAAAAAGTCGCTCCGATTGTCTTGCCTATTGCAATGCCTTTCTTGTTCCCTGTTTTGGGGCCAATGTACGGAGCTGCGCTTGGTTCTGGTATCGGAACGCTAATTAACGGCGGCAGTATTAAGGACGCTCTCAAATCAGCGTTGATTTCGGGAGCGGTGGGAGCGGTGGCAGGCGGGTTCACAGGAAAAACGGGTGAAGGCTTCCTTGCAAATGTTGCTGATGCTGCAAACCCACAACGCTTGTCTCAATTTGGCCAGAACTTATCAGAAGGCATTTCTAGCGGTTCATTCTCAGGGTTTACTGAGGCCGTTGGTCGAGACTTCAAAGCCGTAACCGATCCTTTAGCTGGTGGTGGTGCTGGTGGTGCTGGTGGAGCGAGCAATGCCGCAGCCACTCACCAAATTCAATCTGGTGAAACGCTAAGTCAAATTGCAGCCGAAAATAACACCACCGTCCAAGCGTTGATGGACGCTAATCCAAATGTCATCACTGATGCAAATGTGATTCAAGCGGGCGATACCATCAACATACCGCGGGCCGGGGGTGGCGCTGGTGGCGCTGGTGGCGCTGGTGGCGCTGGTGGTGGCGGTGGCGCTGGTGCGGAACGCAGCTTCCTTGAAAAAACCGGAGACAGGTTCTTCCGCGGGGGCAAATCTCCTATGGAGGTTGCTGCGGAACACAGCGTTGCTGCAACCTCTGCCATCACTCAAACCCTGGCGAAGTACGGACACACTGGAACAGTGGCTACGGCTCCGCAAGCTGTAGCAGCAGAAGCGATTGCTGCCGGTAAAGCCGCTTCGGCTGCCGCCGCTCCCGGCATGTTGGCTCGGTTTGGGCCTACCGCTGCGGTGGGCACGTTGGCCATGGGCGCAACAGGCATGTTTGAAGTGCCTGAGCCTGAGCAAGCCAGCTTTATTGACTACGGCCCTGACGGCAAACCGATTACTGGCCAAGATTTGATCGACGCCGACCCGAGCAGATATTTAATCGCTGATCTTGGTCGTAAGCGTTTGAATCCAGAAACAGGTGAGTATGAAGACGTAGAAGTCGATTTGACTGTGCCTGCGCCTGATACTGACCCCTACACAGTACCTACGCAATTCCCCGTAACTCAGCCTGAAGGCGGTTACGGCGTAAACAACAGTGCAGGATACCTACTTGCTTCTAACCCCGGCGGACCGTTTGCACGTCCTTACGTGACCGCAGCACAGGGCGGAGCAATTCCTGAAGTCTTCCCGCGCCGCAATGGCGGCATCATGCCTAACGAAGGTACTCCGGGCGAAGATAGTGTAAGAGCTATGCTCATGCCGGGCGAGTTTGTCATGACGACAGACGCCGTTCGCGGTTTGGGCAACGGAAACCTTAACAACGGCATCAAGAACATGTATTCGGTCATGCGAAACCTTGAGAGTCGTGGGAGGGCGATGGCGTAATGGCTGAAGAAACAACCCAAATTGTCCGCGAAGCCCCCGAGATAGAGGCGTATAAGCTCGCCCTACTCCAATCTGCAAAAGAACTCTCCGACCAAGGCATCCAAATTCCGCCCCAGATGGTGGCGGAAATGTCTGGCCTACAAGTTACGGCGGGACAGCTTGCTGAAGCCGGTATTGGTGGTTATCAGCCTTACTTAACCGAAGCCGGTTACACCCTTGGCGACGCCCAACAAGCTATTGGCGCGACCATGGCTGGCGCTTTGCCGTTTCAGACCGAAGCCGCAGAGGCTTATCGGTCTGCACTTCAAGGCGTTCCCGGTCAGGTAACTGCCGCACAACAAGGTATTGCTAGTGGTATGGGAACAGGCGCTCAAGCTACTGAAACAGCTACTGGGGCAATGGGCCAAGCGGCGACTAGCGCTGCCCAACAAGCTGCCGCGGGCCAAGCGGGTATGGGTACGGCGGCAAGTCGTATCCCGGGTATTCTTGAAGGCACTCAAGCCGGTATGGGCACCGCCCTTACGGCTGCCGAAGCTGCCGCACAACGTGCTGGTCAAACAGGCGTTGTCGATACGTTAGGCACAGGCTTAGATGCCGCTACCTTAGCTGCACAACAGCAAGCGGCAGCAACTCAAGCTGGCTTGGGCACAACTGCACAACAGGCCGCAGCAGAAGCTTTAGCCGGACAGCAAGGATTAACTGGGGCCGCAGAAGGCGCATTAGCTGCACGTCAGCTTGCCGCGACTACGGGCCAAGGCATTACCGGCGCAATTGACGCCGCTCGATTACAAGCACTGACCGGACAAAGCACGTTGGGTGCGGCTGCCGGTATGGGGCAAGGTTTTGCGGAAGAAGCTGGTCTTGGAGCGCGGACCGCGGCTCAAACGGCTGGAACCGACACCGCCGCAGCCATTCAGGCGGCTCGTGCTGGTGTACAAGGTGCCGGACAAACTCTGGGGGAAGCTGGTATTGGTGGCCTTGCGGCTGCACAACAGCTTGCAGGACAAACTGGCGATGTAATTAGCGCCGCACGACAAGCCACTACAGGACAAGATTTAACTGCTGCGGGTAGAACTGCCGCAGAACTTGCCGCTACTGGAGCACAAGGCTTACGAAGCACCGCAGCCACTGCCGCAGAACAACTAGCGGCATCGGGTGCAGGCGCACAACAATTAGCAGGTGCCGCGGGCACCGGAACACAGGCGGCTATTAATGCTGCTCGGGCTCAAGCCGCTGGCGGACAACAAGCACTTGCCGCCGCTGGTTTAGCGGGCGCAGATGCTGCTGCTCAAGCCGGGCTAGGCGCACGTTTAGGTGCCGCAGGCACGGCAGCGGGTCTAGGTGGCGTCAGTGACGCAGCACGGCTCGCGGCTCAACAGGCCGGGGCTGGTGGTATTAGCGCATTTGAGCAAGCGATGGGCGGTGTTGGCGATGTGGCACAAGCTGCACGTAACGTCGCTGCACGAGCAGGCACGGGTGGTCGCACGGCTGCCGAACAAGCTGCCATGGATACTCAAGCCGCTATTACTGGCGCACGAGGCATTACTGGTCAGGCCGCGCAGGCCCTACAACAGGCCGGGGCCCTCGGAACACAGACTGCTCAACAGGGTATCGCTGGTCTAGCCGGTACGACGGGGGCGTTTGATCCCACCGCTACTGGCGCATTTATGAACCAGTTTGAAGATGCCGCGGTGCAGCAAGCGCTGGCGGACATTCAACGTGCTGGTCAAATTCAACAGCAACAAATCGGCGCTCAAGCCGTTGGTGCGGGTGCCTTTGGCGGATCGCGTCAGGCTGTCGCAGAAGCCGAACAGGCCCGCACTGTTCTCGAACAACAGGCTCGTACCGCAGCAGCGATGCACCAAGACGGGTTTGAAAGTGCAGCTCAACGCGCACAACAAGCCTTTGAAGCTCAACAAGCAAGAGGTCAGCAGGCGGCACAGCTTACTGGCGCTCTCGGTGCGCAAGGCGCACAAACCGGTCTTCAAGCAGCTCAGGCGGCGGGTCAACTTGGCCTGTCGGCTGAGGAATTAGCTGCACGGACCGCGCAACAGCAAGGACAACTTGGCATGTCTGCGGAGCAGTTGGCTGCTCAGACAGGATTGTCCGCAGAACAGCTTGCACAGGCAGGAATGCTACAAGGTGTACAGGTTGGTTTGTCTGCTTATGGCCAGATGGGTCAGCAGGCGATGGCAGCAGAACAGCTTGCTGCACAAAACTTGGCTCAAGCGGGTCAGTTGGGACAATCTGCCGAACAGTTGGCCGGTCAGCTTGGAATATCCTCTGCACAGCTACAAGGCCAGCTTGCTGGACAGGCTGCACAGATGGGCATTTCCACAGAAGAAATGGCCGGTCGTTTGCTACAGCAGCAGGCCCAAACAGGCTTGTCGGCACAACAATTGGTCCAACAAGGCGCTCAATCTGCTGGTCAGATGGGTATCAATGCCGAACAGTTGGCCACACAAGCCGGTATTTCGGCGCAACAGCTACAAGGTCAACTTGCAGGTCAAGCAGCACAGCTTGGTTTGTCTACCGAAGAGCTTGCAGGCCGTTTATTGCAACAATCTGCACAGACTGGACTGTCTGCAAACCAGCTTTTGGCCCAGACCGCGCAACAAGCCGGTCAGCTCGGCCTATCTGCCGAACAATTGGCCGCTCAAACGGCACAACAACAGGCTCAAACGGGCATCGCCGCAGAACAGCTTGCGGGTCAGTTGGGTATGTCGGCATCACAGTTACAGGGTCAGCTTGCAGGACAAGCGGCCCAGCTCGGTATGTCTGCGGAACAACTTGCTGGACAACTCCTCAACCAGCAAGCGCAGACGGGTTTGTCCGCCGAGCAGCTTATTACGCAAAGTGGCCTACAGGCAGCTCAACAGGGTGCCCAGTTGGGGCTATCCGCAGAGCAATTAGCCGCTCAAAACGCCATGCAGCTTGGTCAGTTAGGCATGACAGGGGCGCAAATATCGCAACAGTCGGCTCAACAAGGTGCCCAGCTTGGTCTCAGCGCACAACAACTTGCGCAACAAGGCCAGCTACAGGGCGGTCAGATGGGCCTAAATGCAGCTCAAATGGCCTCTGCAAACGCTCAAGCACTGGCTACGACCGGCATGAACCTACAGCAGCTTGCGTCTCAGACAGGTATGAGCGCAGCCCAGCTCGCCGGGCAGCTTAATACAAATCTGGGTCAGCTTGGCTTGCAGGGTGCAGGACAAGAAGCCGATATTGCTCGACAAGCCGCAATGCTTGGCATTTCTGCCGATCAGCTTGCGGGCCAGCTTGCATCGCAAGCCGGTCAGTTGGGTCAATCGCAAGGTCAGTTGGCGATCCAAGGCTCACAAGCCGCGGGCGCACTGGGTATGCAGGGTCAGGAACTTACCGGACGTCTCGGAGAAGGACTCGGGGCCCTCGGAACACAGTATGGCCAGCTCAATCTTGCTCAGGGCCAAGCCCTCAGCCAGCTTGGTCTACGCCAAGGCGCTCTTGGAGAACTCCAGCAGCAGCTTGGTCAGCGCGAGCAAAGCTTCCTGTTCGACATGGGCAAACAGCAACAAGCTCAACAGCAAGCCGAACTCGAAGCGACGCGTCAGAATCTGTACGCGCAAGAAATGGAGCCGTACCAGCGTATTGGCTTCCTATCCGACATTTACAAAGGTGCGCCAACTAGCCAAATGGCCATGACTTCTCAGTCTGGCGGCGGCGTATCACCAGCCCAGTCAATTCTTGGCTTGGGCATAGCCGGTCTGTCAGCAGCAGGCGGCGCAGCAAAAGCGGGGTTATTTGGATGAACAGAAGCGTAATGGATCGTCAAATGTTCAAGAAGGGCGGCGCAGCCGGTTTTCCTGATCTAAGTGGCGATGGACAAGTGACTCAGAGGGACATCCTGATGGGTCGCGGTGTAATTAAGATGCAGGACGGTGGCATGGCCCCGATGCCTGCTCCGATGCCCGCGGGCCCCGGACCAGAGGTCATGGCTGGCGCAATGGGTCAGATTGACCCTAATTCCATCGACATCAATCAGGCGGCTCAGGGTGCAATGCAACAAGGCATTGACCCGGCAATGCTTGAAGGGATGCTTGGACAGTATGCCAGTCAAATGGACGACCTCGAAAATGCTCAAGACTACGAGCAGGTCATCAACGGTATTCGAGGCGACTCTGCGCCGATTGAACAACGGTACCAGGAACTGGCTGGCATTGTGGGTCAAGAAGAGGCGCAGGCTAGGCTTGAATGGGTACTGGGGCTGGTGCAGCCTGTCATGCTGATGGCTTCAGTCGATCAAGGGATCGGCGGTTTGGCCATGGAAGAAATGAACGCTCCGGTCGAAGGGGCAATGGCGGAAGGCATTATGTCTACCGTCAATATGGGCGCTCAAGAGCCCGATCAGGGTCTAGGAGGCCCTGCTCCTGTAAATTTTAGACAAGGCGGCGCAGTGCAGTACATGCAGACTGGTGGCGCTGCCGACCCTAGAATGCAGGCGTTATACGAACAAAATCTTGACATGTTCAGTCAAATTGATGACCCCGCACAAAGAGCCGCAAATTTAGAAGAGCAGCGTAATCTTACGCAAGCTCAAATGTTGTTTGATGTCGCTCAAGGGGCTTTGATGTTTGCTACCCCCGGCGAACGTCGAATGAGCGCCGCAGAGCGTCTGGCACAAGCCTTTACGCCTGTTTTGGGCAATATCGGCGCACGTGCTGGTGAGTTTGGAAAGTTTAAGCAAGCTCAAAAAGATCAAGATAGACAGCTTCGTTTAGGCGCTTTGCAAGCCGCTCAAACGCAGCGGCAAGGTGAGCTTACGAGAGCGGCTGCGGCGGCTAATGTAAAGCCCGGAGACACTTATCAAATTAAAGATGATAAGGGAACGGTGCTTTGGCAAGGGCCGATTGGGACCGTAGGTCAACAAAATGAGTTGATGGAAAAGTATCCTACCGCGGTATCCGTTACTGAGATCACGGCACCTAAAGCGCCTGATTTTGTGACGTTTATCAATCCAAACGACCCGACGGATTACTTTACGTTTGACAAAAACAACCTTTCTACTGAAAACCAGCGAGCCATAACAACTGTTCAGTTTGCAAAAAATGATGATGGCAGCGGATTTAGGTATCGCGTAACGGGTCAGTATACTCCGTCAAAAGAAGGGGCTACCGGTAGCTCTCGCGTTAACTTTATCAATAGATCGACCGGTGAAACGGAAATGTGGACCTGTCTACGCCCGAAGGACAAACACGGGCCAATGAACTTGAGGAAGCAGGTTACCTTAAAGCGGGCGTCGCTCCGCTTGATAGCGACAGCGTAACTGCGAAGCTTCAAATCTTTGTTAATACACAAGACCCCACGGACATTCAGCGGTTCGACATGAATGATCCGGAACAACGTAAAAAAGCTAACGAGCTTGGACCTAATTATCTGCCAACTACCATGCCTTCCATGAAGGATTTGGCGGAAGGTACTTCTTTGGGCAATAGCTATGAAGCCAAGTTCATGCAGCTTACGTCGAGCCCAGAAACTCTGGAGCAGTATGCGGATGGCACTCTGAACGCGTTTGATGCCAATATCATCAACTCGTTTATTACCCAAGAAACCCGCATGAAACCTGTCGTAGATAAAACTACTGGTCAAGCTAAGCTTGTACCCGGCTTCGTGTTGGCACCCGCGCTTCAACAAGCCATTGAACAACGTAAGCAAATTGAAGGCGCTACCTTGCCCTTGTTGAATGGTAAAAATATTTTAGACCCAGTAGCCGCGCAGCTAGATGACGATCCAAATACAACTGGTCGAATCAAGTTCTTACCGGATGGGTCGATTGACTTTGATACCTTTAAAGATGACAACACCTTCATCATCACCGGCCTTGACTTAACCAAATCGCAGGACTTTATGTCTTCGATTACACGGTTCTTTAACACTGTGGCAGGCCAGCTCGACATTGGTAGTGGCTATGCGGGAGAAACGGGTGAAATTACGTCACAAACGGATACGCAGTTAAATGCGTTGGCTAAAAAGATAAACAGAATTGCTCGTCAAGGTGTGGACGGCAGAGTGTTTGCCTTTGATCTTGAAATGATTAAAGAGGAAACAGATGGCTTTAGACCCGGTGGTCTTAAAACCGACTATAAAGCACGAGATCAGCTAGTAACGGTACGAAACACGTTAGCACAGATGTATACCGCTGCGTATAACACGTTACAAAACCCTGAAGATGATCCAAGTGGTCAGCGGCTAAGTTCTGCTAAAGGACTTCTGCCAGAAATTGAAAACCTTCTTGCTGAAACGACCGCTGCGATTGCTATTTATGACAGGTATTTAGGTGGCAACCCCATGGATGCCACTGTGACAGATCGTGCAACTACGTCATCTGTAACTGGCGGTTTGCCAAGAGCTAGTGGGAGTCAGTAATGGCGGACGAAAAAACAGGAATCCAAATTGATCCGGTCATTTTAAGTCCTGACGTTGTAGAAAACTTCCGAAAAAACTACGACAACCCGTCGGAGGCTTTGGCGCGTGATTTGGTTGCTACGATGCAACAAGATTATGCAGAGCAGATGCAGGAAGACCCTAACTTTTTGACTTACGAGGGTTTGATTTCAGGAACGGCTCCTTTCCTAGAATTTTTACCATCCACGCAAGGCAAAAAACCCATTGATCGTGTACAAACGCCCGATCAAGTAGTGGTCCTGTTCAGTAATGCAGAACCCGCTTCTGCTGGTCGTCCTTTTTTGTCGGAGTTTGTAAAATCCGCACCCGCCACAGAAGCGATGGCCGCGACAGCTCGGCTTGCAGGACCGAGAATTATTCCAGCCGCTACGGCTTTTGGAGCAAGCGTCGCGGGGCCTCCCGGTGCGGTAGTTGGCGGGGTTGTCGGTACGGTAGGAACCGGAGCATTGTCTTTGCTGGCAGCGGGGGGTGCATATCTTTTTGCAGATAAAGTAGAAGAAGCTATTTTAGGACCGGACCCCGTTATAACTCCCGGTCAACGCGCAGAATACGAGGCATACCGAACGCTAGGTGGTGGTTTCGGCGCTATTAGAATGCCATGGCTCATGAAACCCGACTCAAACCTTGCGGGCACTAACATGATCCAAAACATAGCCAACGAGGCTGCTAATGCGCGGGCCACGGCTTTTGCTTCTCGGTTAGATAACCTTATCAGTAGTACAGGACAGGCGGCTCGTCGTAATCCTGTTTTAACCGCGGTGGGTGAGACAGTTGCAACCGGGGGTGCTGGTGCAGGTGCTTTTTACGCTGAAGAAATGGACCCCGGTGCGACTGGCACAAGGTTGCTCGGAGAGCTAATTGGCGCGAACTCTTTGTATGCAACTTTTGCAAAGGCTTTACCGCGCTTTATTGCGTCAGGAGTGACCGAGGATGTCGGGGGTCAAATCATTGATTCCAAGCAACGTAAGCTTTTTAACAATATCAACAAGCTTTATGCAGATTACGGCACCCCTGAGCAGTACGATCAGTTAATAGAAAATTTAACCGGCCCTGAAATGCAGAGGCAGTTACAAGAAGCGTTCCCGGATGTGCAGTTCACCGCTGCGCAACAAGGTGGCGACCCTCTTCTTATGGGTGTTGAAGCCGTAAAAGCGCGTGGCGAAAGTCAATTAGATGCCGCTCGACAGCGAGCGTCTCGTGATGCGTACCAGTTCAGGTATAACTTGATTCAGGGTCTTATTTCTAATGGCGACCCACAAAGCATTCGAGCCGCAGCAGACCTTCGATCATCGGTTTTTGAAGACACCCTTAGACAAGGGTTGAATCAAAAAATAGCTACTTTTTTGCAGGCCGCAGATCAACTTGCTGCACAACCGGGTCAAACTGGCCAGCGCTCACAACAAGAGCTTTCCGAACAGATTAATAAATTAGTCGATGACTACATTACCGCTGCTGGACATACCGAGCGCGAGCTTCTGAGTCAAACGGGTAACCTTGAAGTAATTCAACCGCTTGGCCCAGATGCGGCTCCCGACGACTTACCAGCTTTTCTCAGAGCGTTTGACGAAATCGCTTTTGAAGACCCCGCTGTTCAAGACGCGTTTGCAAAACGATCCGACGTTTTGTTTAAGTTTATCGACAACGCCCGCAGAGACTTGGGTTTAAACCCAAGACCTGTCTTAAGCGAAGCAGAAATTGATACGCTTGGACGTTACCGAAGCAGCCTTGATAACTCTTTGATTAAGTTAAGTGGATTTGAGCAATCCGAAGCTTCTTACGCAAACATCATGAGCCAAGCTGATGCTTTACCCATGGCAGAACGCGCTGCTTTCTTAAGGCAGCAACAAGCGACTTTACGCGCTCAACTCAAAAACGCTAAGGATATGAATTACACCTTAGCCGAGCCGGATGGCCAGCGTCGTCTTATCACGGCTTTGGATAAGGCTGCCGAGCTGTCTTCCGCGCAAGCCGCAGCGGAAACGCGGGCCGCGCAACGTGCTGGAGAAGCTACGGACGATGTTGTCCCGCTTACAGCTACTCGCTTGGCTGAAGTCCGAAGTCAGTTGCTGAGAGAAGCGCGGTCTTTGGCTGCTGATCCAGCAACCTCTGACATGGCCCGTCGAATCGGCATTGTCGCTGAAGCTATTTCTGACGATTTAGATGTTGATGGATTTGGGGAAGCTTACGACATTGCACGAGCCTATACTCGTGCCAAACACGATTACTTCACACGGACTGTTGTTGGGGATGTAGGTAGAACGCAGCGTTCAGGTGCGCGTAGGCTACCTCCCGAGGTGACGTTTGAAGCCTTTATCAAATCAAACCCCAGTATTACCTTAAGCCGCGTCCGTCAGTTGCAAGGAATGGCTGAATTTGCCGACCAGCAAGGACTACCTAAATTTTTAGACGAAGGCGTTACGGCTGGTGCCGAGCCCGTTTTGACTACAACTAGCAACTTGGTCGATAGTTATCTACGAGGTCTTAAACAAGTAGCCTCCAAAGAAGTGTTCGATCCAAATACAAACACGACGCGCACGGTAATCAATGCAAACGCCTTAGAGCAATGGAAGCGCGATAACGCTGAAGTTTTGCAAGCTTTTCCTCAGTTGCAAATTGATTTGGCTGATGCCAGCACGGCGCAACGTGCAGTAGAAGCAATGGAAAAAAGTGTTGAACGCGCTCGTAAAACAGCTCGCGCTCAAACTTATCTGTCCAAACTTATTGACGGCGAATCGCCTACCCTTGCAGTAACAAACGCGTTTGAGTCTTCCAACCCGGAAAAAGCTTTCCGCAATTTGTTTGCCTTACGTCGAATGGGTGCCGACCGTATCGACACCCGTCAGGCTGCTAGGACGGGTCAGTTGTCTGCGCTACGAAGAGCCCGTGCTAATGAAATCCGTGAAGCCGGGTTAAGTACCGAAGATATTAATACCGCAATGCAGTCAGCCATCTTAGACCACGCTTATCGTGCCGCAGGTGGTGAAGGCGCGTTTAACCCGCAAGTGTTTTACCAAACGCTTTTTGGTCAATTGCCTAAAGGTGAGCGCAACCGATCTTTGATGGATATTGCGGACCAGTTCGACATTTTTCCGGAAACGATGCGAAACCGCATCAAGTTCATGTCGCAGCAGCTCATGCGGGTACAGGCCGCAGATGCCGCAGGACGGCTCACGGACCCCGACGCTTTTGCTGCGGAAGCAGGCCCCATCGTAGAGTTTTACATTGGGGTACTTGGCTCGGCGGCTGGTACAGGCACCTTTAAAGCGGTTGGCGGAACCGGACCGGGTAGCATTTCTGCCGCAGGTGTAGGTGCTAGAGAGTTGCGCAAATATATGCTTGAGCTTCCAGCCGTTTCAAGGCTACGCGCCTTAGACCTTATGTTTACTGACCCTCAGTTGATCGCGGCACTCATGCAACGACCCGGAGAAGGCGGTGCTAAAGGACGGCAGTACGCAAAAATTTTGGGAATCCTCAACGATAAGTTGTTTAACACTACCGCCTCAATGGCTCCTTACGTCACGCGTGAAACCTTTGAAGATGAAAGCCGCGGCACCGATGAAGAGCGCCGCCAGCGATTTATAGAACAACAACAGCAAATACAACAGCAACAAAATTTGCCTCCTGCTAACCAGCAAGGGGGCATCGTACCGCCCACCCGACTTCCCACTCAGGGTGGCGGAGCTGCACCTAGTCCCGTTCGACAGGCTTCCGCGGCCCCTCCTCGGCCACCTATCCAGTCTTCGGGACCCGTGGACCGGACTAGGTTTGCAGCTTTATTCCCGGAAGACAGGGATTTGATGGGTATCGCTAGTTTGGCAGGACAAGGCTGATGTCGATTTTTGGGGAATATAGCGGGCCATCAGGAGATCGCGGTTATTACAGCGCTGCCGATTGGAACAAGCTACAAAACCCGGAGTGGGCTAAAGACCAAGCCGAGTACGACCGGTTTGCAGCACAAGCCGAGGCCCGTGCAGAGAGCCGCGCCGAAGCGATGTCCCGGGCTCGCGAAGCCATCCCGTTTTCCTACACGCAGTTTGGCCGTGGCGGCACCGAGCCGGTGGTTAGTGTTTCCACCGCTAGTTGTGCCGCCTCTGGTGGAACAGCCGGGCTTGCTGGGTTCAGCGGCACTGGTAGCCCTGTAGGCTATTCAACGTCTGAGGGCGGCACAACTAGCGGTGGAAACACTAACCCCGGCGATCAAAACCCCGGAGATAGAGTAGATACTCAAATTAGAAGAGCCGAGGGCGGCGTGGTGCCTTCGATACAGTACATGCAGGAGGGCGGGATGATTACATCGCCATACGCTAACCCAATGAAATCAAGTTACTCAGTAGCGCCACCTCCGGAAAAAACATATTCGGCTATGCCGATGCCAATAAAGATGACGACACAAGTGATGCCGGTGTTAAGTGGCCCTATGCCCGCTCCAACGGTAATGGAAGAACAACCGATGCCCGCGGCCCCTGAACAACCAGCGATTGGTGGTTTATTTCAGAAACTGCATAGCCAGTTTGGCCAGCAGATGGGACAGATGCAGTCTCAACCCCTCCGTGTATATCAGAACTATCTAATGCAAACTTACGCGCAACCTCAAATGCAGGCCGAGCAGCAGAAGGTAGACCACTTCTTAGATTTAGTTGACCAAGCCGAACGAGCGCACTTTGGCGCAGAAGAAAGCTTTGGGTTTGGGGGCGGCCCGATGGCGCAGCAATATCAGCAAGCATTACCCGCGCCACGCGGTGGACCGATGCCCGGAAGCGGTATCATGGGCGGTGGTATAGCCTCGCTCATGGGCGGCTAGGGTACGTGAATATGTATGGCCAGAGTATCCGAAGACACTAACGTAACGATCCCTCTCAAAAACCTATTGGGGATGCTGGCCATTACCGCCGTCGCAACGATGGCGTACTTTACCGTCGAAGCACGGCTCACGGCCCTCGAACACAACATCGAAATGACCGATGTTGAAATCAAAGCAAACTCTGAGTTTAGAATCCTATGGCCTAGAGGACAGCTTGGCTCGCTCCCGGCAGACGCTCGGCAGGACATGCTGCTTGAAGGGTTGGAACGAGACTTAACAGAACTGCGCGAAATGCAGGACCGCGTTCACGAGCTGACAATCCGTATCGGCACTATGGAAGCGCTGTACGCGCAAGAAAAGGCAGGGGAGGCCAAAACTAATGGCGCATTGCAGTGATAATGTATGTGCTGGTTTTTACGACACTGACGCACATTTGGATACCCACGGACCGCGGTACTTTCAGGCAGCACTTCGTTCGCCTTTGTACCTACTATAACCACAAAGGCCACAAGTATCAAACACCTCGGGTGTTTTACGGCAGCCCCGATGACACCTGCAAGCCCCGTATATACCTACCTAACTGAGCCAGTCCCGTGCATCTTCACCTAACACCTCACTGGCTACATCTATCTTGGATCGCAAAGCGCCTAAGATTTTTTCGTCAATGGTTCCGGGTGTCACAAGGTCCACGTAAGTCACCTTGTTTGTCTGCCCAATACGGTGTGCCCTATCCTCAGATTGAAGACGTATTTCCAAATCGTAGCTGTTGCTGTAGTAAATCACCGTGTGGGCAGCGGTTAAGGTAATCCCGTAACCTCCTGTTTTTGGCTGTCCCACAAAGAAGCGCAGGGGATTGTCTTTCTGCTGGAAGCGTTCGACGATCTCCTGTCGCTCATCTTGGGGCGTTTCCCCGTAATAGGTTGCGACCGAATCGGGCCCGAAACGGTCGCGCAGGGCAGAAGCTATCTGTTGAATGTCGTGGGTATACGACGCCCAAATGATTGCTTTTCCCTGTAACTCGTCAGTGAGGTCCAACAACTCGTTCATACGGTTGTTTTTGATCTCTTTGATCTCACCCTCATCTGGCTGCAAATGCCCGCAGCAAATCTGTTGAAGACGCATAATCTGCGTCAGTACGCTGGCGGTCGTTGCCAGCTCACCCGACTCTAACTTTGCCAGAGCCAGCTTCTGCATCTGTCGGTACAGGCGCTCCTGCTCAGGAGTAAAGGTTACCTCTCGGCGGACATACACCTTGGCAGGCAAGTCCAAGCAGTCTTCCTTCAGCACCCGGTTACTGAACCGGTCCAGCTTGTCAGACAGCTCGTCCAGCCGTACGTACCCCATGATCTGCTGAAAGCTGCGGTGACCCATGGTCCGTTTTGCGACGTTCGCGTACCGCGCTTGGAAAGCGTAGTAGCTGTTAAAGCCCAGCGCTTTCTCTGCCAAGAAGTTGCACTGGCTGAATAAGTCCATGGGGCTTTTGGTGATAGGGGAGCCGGTCAAAATACGGCGGTACTTAGCCCGCTTCTGCAACGCGATGATGTTCTTGGTCCGCGATGCCTTGCGTTTTTTGATCGTCGTCGATTCGTCAACGATGACCAGATTGTCTGGGTTCTGGTACAGGAACGCCTCCGCAGCTTCCATGCCACGGGGCGTCGAGAAGGCTTCAACATTTACTACGAAGATTTTGAGCTTAGGATCACGGTCCACGATGAAGTCCTTCAGCTCGTTCTCGAACTTCAGCGTCTTCGCAGGCGTCCAGCGCACAACCTGACGCGCTATGCGCTTCGGCAGGTGTATCGGTATCTCGCCCTTGACCCAGTTGTCGTAAACCCCTTTTGGTGCGATAACTAAAGCAGCTTTGATTTTGCCCGCTTCGTACAGAGCCCCCATCGTGTCGATGGCCACCTTGGTTTTCCCCGTGCCCATCTCCATGAGAAGTGCGTAAAACTCCGCGGCCCACGAGTCTTCAAACGCCTTGCGTTGATGATCGTATGGCTGGGTCTCGTATTCGTAGCCCGACATTTTTTCCTCTTTTTCAAAAACCACTTGACAAGCTCATGGTATAAGATATTATCTGCATTTGTCAAGGCCCGAAAGGTGCCTTTAACCACGAAAGGAGAAACACGATGAGTGATGACCTTACCAAGTTGATGGAGCAGGAGTTTGAAAAAACTGTTGCCTCATCGGTAGAAAAAATAGACCAGCAAGGCTTAACTTCGGTAGCTACGTTGGCCAGAACCATCCGCGATAAGGAAGCCCAAATCGACCACCTTGAGTCACAGCTCAAGGAGGAGAAGAAAGCGCTTCTGAAACTTACTGACGAGGACATGCCTGCAATGCTGGCGGAAATCGGACTTACTTCGTTTGTCTTGGACGACGGTTCCACCGTTGACATCAAGCAAACATATGGAGCTTCGATCCTCGTTCAAAACCGTCCTCAAGCTTACGAGTGGCTACGCGATAACGGGTACGACGACATTATCAAGAATACTGTCGCTTGCCAGTTTGGCCGTGGAGAGGACGATCTTGCCAGTGCCTTTTCTGCGTTTGCGCAGCAGCAAGGGTATACCCCAGAGCAAAAGACAGAGGTTCATCCCCAGACTCTCCGTGCGTTCGTTAAAGAGCGTGTGGAAGCTGGTGAAGAATTTCCTATGGAGCTTTTCGGGGCGTGGGTTGGTCAACGCGCAGTTATCAAGCGAGGAAAAAAATGAGTACGAAATCAGTAGCCAAAGCTGGCAACAATGAGGTGGCTGTATTTGATGCAGCTATGTTTGAGGCCGATGCAGGCCGTGGCATGGAGAACATGGGGCAAGAAGACTTAGCGCTTCCTTTCCTCAAGGTGCTATCCGGCAACGATCCTGTCCTCGACGAAAACGAAGAGGCTCGTAAGGGCGATATTTACAACACCGTTACTGGTGCGCTGTTCAAAGGTAAAGGCGGCATCCGAGTTGTGCCGTGCGCTTACCAGAGACGGTTTATCCAGTGGGCTCCGCGTGGCAGCGGAAGCGGTGCGCCCGTGGCAATTTACGAACCCTCTGACGAGCGTCCGAAGACAGAGCGGTCCTCCGACGACAACAAAGATTACGTTGTTGGCGGCGATGGGGACTACATCGAAGAGACGCATCAGCACTTCGTTGTTCTTATCAACGAGGACGGGTCATTGGAGACCGCGCTGATTGCAATGAAATCTACTCAGCTTAAAAAGTCGCGTAAGTGGAATAGCATGATGGCGTCTCGGTCAATGATGGGTGCGAATGGGCCGTTTACGCCCCCGCGCTTCTCCCACATCTACAACCTGAAAACGGTGTCTGAGGAAAACTCCAAAGGCTCGTGGCACGGGTGGGAAATGTCGGTAGAAGGGCCCATCGAAGACGCTTCCCTTTACTCTCGGGCAAAGGGCTTTGCTGACAGCATCACCGCAGGTGACGTTGTTGTTAAGCATACGGACGATGAAGCGGGCGGTGGCGATACACCGTTCTAAGTAATCGTTGCGGTGGGGCTTCGGCCTCACCGCTTTTTCCGTATGGGGGCAACAATGTCAGTAGAAAAGTTTATGGCCATCTTTGATGGTCTGAAGGAAGCATATGGCTACTTCAAGATAGAAAATACCGGGGCCAATGGTAAGGCCAAGGGCAAAGCTGGCGTATTGCGTGAACCACGGACCAAGGCTCTGTGGGAAAACCATCTCTCCGGCAAAGGAAGTGGTCTGGGTATCATACCCATCAACGAAGACAACATGTGCAAGTGGGGCTGCATCGACATCGACCAGTACCCGTTGGATCACAAGTTGCTCATCGACAAAATTCGGAAGCTCAAACTTCCCCTCGTTATATGCCGGTCAAAGTCCGGTGGCGCACACCTATTCCTGTTTTCTGCCAATTGGGTAGAAGCAAAAGACATGCAGAAAGCTCTGCAAAATATGTCCGCGGCCCTCGGCTACGGCGACAGTGAGATATTCCCAAAGCAAATTAAACTGCACCTCGACCGTGGTGACGTAGGTAACTTTCTAAACCTGCCTTACTACGACCACGAGGGCGGCTTGCGCTATGCCTTTTTAGACGATGGAACATCCGCGACACTCGAAGAATTTTACGGCCTTTACGATAATTTTGTTCAAACCCCGGAAGAGATAGTTAAGCTACAGATAGTAGGCAGCGGCGAGACCGACCTACTCAAGGACGGTCCACCCTGTTTGCAGATACTGTGTAAGTCTGGCATCAGCGAGGGGGGAAGAAACAATGGTCTATTCAACATCGGGGTGTATCTACGCAAGGCATATCCGGACAGTTGGGAATCCGAAATCCTCAAGTACAACATGGAGCATCTTGCTCCGCCGTTACCACTGCCGGAGGTCAACATAGTTGCCAAGCAACTAGACCGCAAAGATTACGCTTACAAATGCAGCGACGCTCCGATCAATTCACACTGCAACAAAGAGCTTTGTCGTACCCGCAAGTTTGGTGTTGGCGCTGCGGTAGCTGGCGCAACCATCGCAAACCTCCGTAAATACAACTCCACCCCGCCCGTCTGGTTCATGGACGTGAATGGCGAACCGCTGGAGCTAGATACCGACGCGCTGATGAATCAAGCCATGTTTCAAAAGGCTTGCATGGAGCAGCTTAACTTCATGCCTCAGTCAGTGCAGAAAACAATGTGGGAAAGCAGGATCAGCACCTTGCTCTCTGAGATGCGCGACAACGAAAGCGCCATCATTGAAGTGGCACAAGACGCCAGCATAGGCGGTCAGTTCTATGATTACCTTGAAGAGTTCTGCCGTCACTTACAGCAAGCGCAGGACAAAGAAGAAATCCTGCTACGCCGCCCATGGACCGATGAGGAACAGGGCATCACCTTCTTTCGGCTCAAAGACTTTGAAGCCTTTCTGCGCAAGAATAAGTTCTTTGAGTACAAGTCGCACAAGATCGCCCAGCGTCTACGCGACATCAACGGTGAAAGCATAGTGTTGAAAATCAAAGGCCGAGCAGTACGTGTCTGGCAAATCCCTGCGTTTGACAGCGTGGAGATTGACCTTGATCCGCCGCAGTTTGGTAATCAAGGGGAGGCACCGTTTTGACCAAGCCTGAGTTTGCAGACCGCAATAAACAAATTCTAAAAATGTACCAGCGCGGTATGACGTTCGCCGCCATAGGCAGAAGAATGAACCTGTCCCGGGAGCGCATACGCCAGATCGTCAGAAAGTTAGAGGCGCAATAATGTTTAGAATATTCGGCCCACCGGGCACGGGTAAAACTACGACCCTGCTCAACATGGTAGATGACGCACTAGAAAAGGGTACGGCCCCCGAACGGATCGCCTTCCTAGCCTTTACACGTAAGGCGGCCAATGAGGCCAAGGAACGCGCCGCAGAGCGCTTTAATCTCGACCCTAAGAAAGACCTTATCTTCTTCCGAACGCTGCACAGTCTGGCTCTCACGATGACTGACATACGTCCAGAGCAGGTGATGCAGGATGAACACTACCGGGAGCTAAGTAAAAGCATTGGCGTGTCGCTTGGCAGCGCTAAGAACACCAATTTCGATGAAGATATTCCCACCCTTGTCACCAGCAGCGACCCGATACTTGGCCTGATTAACTTAGCCCGGTTGCGCAAAGCACCGCTGCGCGAGCAGTACAACATGAGCAACATCGAACCGGACTGGAACACGGTTAACTACGTGGACAAATCCTTGCGCGAATACAAGGATGCCATGGGGCTGTACGACTTCACGGACATGCTCGAACACTTTGCCAAAGGTGCCGACAAGTTCTGCCCCACGTTCGACCTGTGCTTCCTCGACGAGGCACAAGACTTGAGCCCTCTACAGTGGGACATCGCCCACATTCTGGATAAGCAGTCCAAGCGCATGTACTGCGCAGGCGATGATGACCAAGCGATATACCGCTGGGCTGGCGCTGACGTAGACCACTTCATTAACTTACCGGGCGGTAGCGAAACACTGTCGCAGTCGTACCGCATCCCACGGTCCGTGCATAACATTGCGGAGGGTGTCGTGCGCCGCATTTCCCGACGATTCCCGAAGGTATACAAGCCCCGCGAGGAGCCCGGGAAAGTGGCGCGGATCAACACTATTAACTCCCTCGACATGACGCAAGGGTCTTGGTTGATTTTGTCGCAGGCAGCCTACCAACTTCAGCCCGTGTACAACGACCTCAAGTCCGGCGGCTACCTCTTCACGTACCGCGGCAAACGGTCCATCAGTGAAAAGGTAAGCGAAGCCATCAATGGCTGGGAACAACTACGCAAAGGCCGCGAAGTGTCCGGAAAAGTAGCACGGATCATCTACAGTTACATGTCCACCGGTAACCGTGTTACCAGAGGTTACAAAAAGCTGCCCGGCATCGACGATACCGACCTCGTGAAAATGGGCGACCTCGTAGCCGAACACGGCTTGCTGGCCACCACCGACATGATCTGGTCCGAGGCCATGGACAAACTGCCTGAGACAGACCGGGCCTACATCACTGCACTGCTGCGCAGGGGCGAGAAATTCAACGGCATCCCCCGCATAACAGCATCCACGATCCACGGCTCAAAGGGCGGTGAGGCGGATAACGTCGTGTTATTCACGGACCTCAGCCCAGCAGCCGATGATGAAATGCGCATCAATCCTGATGACATGCACCGCGTGTTCTATGTTGGCGTCACAAGAACACGGCGTAATCTGTACATCGTAGACGCCGAAGATGTAACAAGGAGTTATGACCTATGAAGATGTCGTGGACCGAGTGGAAAGAGTACGAGGAAAAGCGCCGCAAGCTGTTTGAAGAGAACGGCGTGGCGGACCTTTCTCATTACCGAGCCAAAGCAAGATGGACCGACCCCAGCATTCCCGACGAGGAAATCGAAGGCATACGGTTTGAGTGGGATAAAGAACGCAAAGAATTTGTGAAGGCAGACTGATGCAGCGGGAAGAAATCCTACAAAAAGCAGAGCAGTTAATTAATGGTAAGCGGGCCGCGGACTACGGCGATGCTTACGAAAACCACCAGCGTATCGCTAACTTATGGTCAGTCATTCTTGAAGCTGACGTCACCCCAGAGCAGGTTTATCAGTGCATGATCGCTGTTAAGCTGGCTCGATTAATAGTAACACCAGCACATGAAGACTCATGGTTAGACATATGTGGCTACGCTGCGCTGGGTGGAGAAGGTAATGGCAGGATTACAAATGACGATGTTCGCACCGAAAAGTGAGTGGGTTCCCCCGCTCGAATTACCGGACATCACGTCGGCAACTAAGATTGCCATCGACGTCGAAACACGCGACCCGAACCTAAAAACAAACGGACCCGGTTGGCCAACCGGGGACGGGGAAGTGGTGGGCTACGCCGTCGCAGTAGACGGCTGGTCTGGCTACTTGCCCGTCCGCCACATGGGCGGCGGTAACTTAGATGAGAAGATTGTTAACCGGTGGCTCAAGAAAGTATTCGAGTGCCCGGCAGACAAGATCATGCACAACGCCCAGTACGACCTTGGGTGGATCAAGCAGATGGGCTTTGAAGTCAAAGGCCGCGTCATCGACACCATGCTGATCGCATCGCTGCTCGACGAGAACAGGTTTAGCTACAGCCTGAATGCCCTAGCTTACGACCACCTCAACAAGGTGAAGTCAGAGAAGGCGCTCGTCGAAGCTGCCCGGGAGTTCGGTATCGACCCGAAAGCTGAAATGTGGAAGATGCCAGCCATGTATGTTGGACCTTACGCTGAAGGCGACGCTGAACTGACCCTCGAACTCTGGAACTTCTTCTCCGCACAACTTAGCAAAGAAGACCTTTGGCCTATCGCAAATCTCGAACTTGATCTCCTCCCATGTCTCGTTGACATGACCATGCGAGGCGTCCGCGTCGATACTGACCGGGTAGAGCGAACGAGGGATAGTCTGCTCAAACGAGAGCGGGAAGTCCTCAAGCAAATTAAGAATATCGTTGGCGGAGACGTGGAAATCTGGGCTGCGCAGTCGCTCGCTAAAGCGTTCGATAAAGTCGGCATCCATTATCCACAAACCGAAAAAGGCGCACCGAGCTTCACTAAGCTCTTCCTCCAAGAAAACAATCATCCCCTCGCGCAGCTCATCGTCCAAGCGCGGAATCTGAACAAGACATCCGGCACCTTCATCAACACCATCATGAAGCACTGCCACGCTGACGGCAGAATACACAGTCATATCAATCAAATTCGCTCCGACGATGGCGGCACAGTCTCTGGCCGCATCTCAATGTCCAACCCCAACCTTCAACAAATCCCGGCCCGCGACCCAGAACTTGGTCCTATGATCCGTAGCCTGTTCCTCCCAGAAGAAGGGGAGCAGTGGGCTGCCATTGACTTCTCGCAGCAGGAACCACGCATCTTGACCCATTATGCGCATGTATACGGGAAAATGCGAGGTATCGAACTGGACGGCGCGGCAGAGTTTGTGGACGCATACACCAACGACCCGGACACAGACTTCCACACCATGGTGGCTGAGATGGCCAGCATTCCACGCAAGCAGGCCAAAACGATCAACCTTGGCATGATGTATGGCATGGGGGTAAACAAGCTCTCAGAGCAGCTAGACATCCCTGTGGAGGAGGCCAAGGGACTGGTGAAGCAATACCACGACCGGGTGCCGTTCGTTAAAGGGCTGATGACAGGCGTCATGAACCGGCTCAACGAGAAATCGTCTGGTGGTTCGCTGCGCTCCATCCTTGGACGCAAGTGCCGCTTCGATCTATGGGAGCCCGATACGTTCGCCATGAACAAGGCGCTGCCGTACAAAGAAGCTATCGACACCTACGGTGCGACAACCCGGCTGAAGCGAGCGTACACATATAAGGCGCTTAATCGTTTAATCCAAGCATCTGCTGCGGATATGACGAAAAAAGCGATGGTGGACCTATACAAGATGGGTAAGCTGCCCATGATCCAAATCCATGACGAGATCGCCATGTCAGTGAAAAGTGTTGACGAGGCACACGAGATCGCTAAGGTGATGGAGAATGCTGTTCCGCTTGAAGTACCCAGCAAGTGCGATGTCGAGATCGGACCCTCATGGGGCGAAGCGAAATAACAACTCCATACTGCTCGACTAACCCCGCTTCGGCGGGGTTTTTCTTGCGTTCTTGCATATTCTCCTATATTATCGTAGACAATCCGGTACTCTGGAGTAGGAATTAATGGATACAACACGCTGGAAAAGCATCCTCGTACCACGAGAGGTGTATGAAGAGATAAAAGAGATGTCAAAATCCGAGGGCCGGACCATCGGTGGGCAGTTGCGCCTTGTTTTTGAGTGGTACAAAGAGCAGGCAGACAAGCATGAACCCGATAGAATTGCAGAGCAACGGTGACATCCACCGCCGATTGATGAAAAACGAGTGCCCGAAGTGCGAAGGGCCGCTAATAATTGTGTCAAAAACGACAAACCGTCTGGAACGGAGGTGCAATCCCTGCACGTTAACCATTTTGGACAGTCTTCCCGGGGCAGAATACCCAATCAACGACGATGTATGCGATTAACTATTGCTTATCCCATACAGATGTGTCTATAATGACCTCGAACATGAAGCCCATGTTCTCCGTAGTTGACTCTGCCCCTAGTATGGTTGCCCCCATCTAGGGGCTTTTACTTTAAGGAGTCGCTATGGAAGCCGATAAACGCGTAAGCGAGATAGATTGGAGCTGGGCCGTATCACAAATTAACAAGGTTGTAAACGAAGCCCTGTTAAAAATTGAGGAAAATGATACGATGGAACCAGATGACAAGAAGCAAAGGCTTAACGAAATTGAAAAAGCGTGGCAGAGAATACTCAGCGGCTGAGGAAATGGCGAAAGACCATTTTTTTGAAGCTGCCGAAGAAACTGCTGACCTTCTGGCAGAGTTCGATCAACGCGGCCTTGAAAAAGGCCCCGCTCTCGGGGGAGCCCTGACTCAAATCATCACCCACCTAATCGCCGTGTCGCCCGACACCCCTTCAGCGATGGGGCTCCTCTCCTCTTGCATAGCCAACGCAGCACAACACGCCGAAGGCTTCATCGAAGTCACCCACGAAGCCCCTGATAATATTCACTGATTGACATTATCTAATAAAGTCGCATACAATACCCGGGTAGTCATTACACGGAGATTGCTATGAAAGACTTACTCACCCTCGACGAAGTGGCACAGATCGCAAATGTGTCAAAACCGACAATCTATCGGCGCGTAAAGCACAACGGCTTCCCCAAACCGATCAAAGTCCCACGCACCGGGGACCGCGGACCAAAGACCATTAACCGCTGGGAACGTGGCCAAGTCATGGGCTGGCTCATGAAAGGCAACGATCCGCAGTGGATGAAGCAGCCACTAAAAACCATTGACGAAACCGTTAAGACGGTGGACGAAGCTCCGAAAGACTACGACCCCGCCGAATCCATCATCTGGTCCGAACCAGAGGACACGGCCCACGAGCCACGGGGCTTTTGGAATAACCACGTTCTCTTGGCATTAATCGGTGGTGTGGCAGCCGCCGCAGCATACGCCTTGGTCAATGGCTGAAGACCTCAAAGAAAAATGGTGGGCGTGGCACAAACAGAACCCTGAGTTCTATGACCTCTTTAAACGCTTCACCTTCCAAGCGATTGGTAAAGGGCATCGCCGCCTGTCCGCTTGGCTTATCGTCAATCGCATCCGGTGGGAGACCATGATCGTCACCACCGGGGACGATTACAAAATCAGCAACGATTACATCGCGCTCTACGCACGATTGTTCATGCACCACTACCCGCAATACGACGGCTTCTTCAGAACGAAACCGATGAAGCGGGCAAGCTTCAATGGAGACAACACATGAAGATACTCACCATCGACCTTCACCCGGGCGCAGGCTCGCAAATCCGATACGACAATGTTGAATCGTGGGACTGGGACGAACACGGTCTGTCCGTCGTCCTCGACAAAAAACCATCGTGCGATTTAACCCGGCCTATGTGATCGCCCTTGTCTGGCAGGAAATCGAAGAACCCGACGTCGTACTCACCAGCGACGAGCAATCCTCACTTATGCAGGAAACTTTCGACCTACCGGGCCCCGACGATATTCCCGACGTCAAAGCCGACTAACGCCTACTCTTCCTCGAAGGTGGTGGCCCGACCCACGCCGTTTGATCCGCTTACTTCGGCCAGAAGTAAACGCTTTAGGAGTCACGCAGGCCGGGCCGACGCGCAGTCTAACAAAACATGAGCCACGGCTCACGGTACTTTTGGGTCTGTTTGCGACACGAGGGACACGGATCGCGGATCGCGGCCCACGGGGCAACACTTTTAACGCCGGTCTCTTTATATAGAGCCAGAAAAAAGAAAAAAGAAAAAAGGTCAAAATAGCCGTAACCGGTGTAACCGTGTAACTTTGGTCAAAAAGTCTTTCTATTATATAGACTTACAGAGTTACATAAGACAAAAACAAATATGTAACGTAACAAGAGTTTATGTAACCAGTAGAAGCCGTTCGGTCCTTAACGGGGGCTGGGGAAATTATTTGAAAAAATATTATTCTGGCTACATATATAGAAAGGGGCTAATTTAAGCTAGACTATCGCTGAATAACTGGAGAATAGTATGCCCCGGAAAAACACCTCTAAGATGGTCCCGGTTGAGCCTAAGAAGAAGGTGGGCCGACCTAGAGCGACCAAAGCGCAGCCGCTTACCCGCAGGCAGGAATTGTTTGTGAAAGAGCTGGTATCGAAGGATGGGCAGATCACCATGCGTGAGGCAGCCATCAATGCGGGATACCCCGCATCCTCTGCACACACGAGAGCTTACGAGTTAACAAATCCACACATCAGCCCGCACGTGGTGGCGGCCATTCAAGCGTACAGGGCGGAGCTGGATGAAAAGTTCGGGGTCAACTACCAACGCCATCTTCGAGACCTTCAAACGATTCGAGATATGGCATTACAGAACGGAGCCTATTCGGCAGCCGTGCAAGCAGAGTACCGGCGAGGGCAAGCGCAGGGTGACATTTACGTGAGCAAATCAGAAGTCCGCCACGGCAGCATCGACAGCATGAGCAAAGACGATGTTCTGAAAGCGCTTGAGGAGATTAAAAACCAATATGCCCCGATCACTATCGACGTTACTCCCGAAGGACCGAGCAATACCCAGAACCGCGACAAAGCGCGAAGCAGACTTTTGGCGCATGATGAAGACTGGGATGGAGAAGAGTTCGAGGAATCTGAAATCCACTAGGCTAGAAACGTGGGCGATGCCCGGCGTTCCTGACGTGCTGCTTTGTGATGAGCAGGGTGATTTTCATTTTGTGGAATTGAAGGCGACCGGCGGCCAAGCCGTCGAGCTGCGACCCCACCAAGTCGCGTGGATGTCTACACACGCACACGCCAGCGTTTGGATTTTAGTTCGCAAGATTAAAACCAAGACGCTACCCGAACAGTTCTTTTTGTACCCCGGCAGCGCGGCGATGGACTTGCGCTTCGAGGGTTTGAAAGTCGAGCCGCTTTACCAGTGCGAAGGCAAGCCGGACTGGGAAACCATCTTAAGCTTGATCTGTCCTAGAGAATCGCATAGAATCCCATAGTCAACTAACGACGGAGGATTAAATGCAAACCATTGAAAAAGACAGGTTCGATTCGAGCCTTTACGACCAACGCCATGGCGGCCCGTTTGATCGGGGCGGCGCGGATTTTTATTACGGGCGGGCCTTTGACCCGCACTATTATGTGGGGGACACGTACAGCACTGACCGGGTGGAAATGAAAGATATGACCCCGGAGCAAATTGCTGCCTACACCCGGGGGTTCAACGCTGCGGAAGAAGACGGCACCCAGAAAGATTGGGGGGAATGATGTTTATATTTCGTTTTCTTGCTCGTTTGTTCTATGGCAGTGAAGCGCTTAACGAAGTTGATCGAAGGGGAAGGCAGCCGCGGAGCCCGCGTAGGGTGCAGCCAAGGGCTAGACGCCGGAGATAACTTTTTCAAAAATTAGCTTTACAGCTATACGATAATATGCGAGATTATGGGTGTGGGAGCAATTCCGCACCCATTTTTTTTGACTACGGAGTAACAACTATGACTTACCAAACTAACGCTTTCGCGCATGGAATCGGCAATTCCACAGTATCTAGCCAGTGGTTTAACCGCCCGGCGGATCAAAAGTTTTTGTCGCTAGATGACATGCTCGCATTCAAGAAAGTAGACGCGCAGCGGATGACAAGCCGCACCGTGGACACTCACAAAATCCAAATCATCGGCGAACTGGATCAAGACAACCCAAGCCGCGGGGATTTGCGAATTGAGTATGCTGACGATAACCACCGTGAACACGTGAACAGTCCGACCAACTGGAGTTTTGGCCAGCTTTCACAATTGGCCGGGGCACCGTCGGGTTACCTTCGCGATCTTCCCGCACCTTTGGCAGCGGATTGCATTCAATGGGGCTTGCGATACAACCGGGGCAAGGAACTTGTGAAGGTGTACGGCAGCCAAGCCGACGGCGGAGAATTGCGGGCCGCAACCGGCCCCGATTATGGCCGGATTTACGATTGGGAAATCCTTGAACCGATTAAGCAGCTTGTGGACGCGTCCGGTGGCCGCTGGAA
>BCSF01000118.1_pt1 | contig 34877 bp, 63 predicted proteins | sample 1016431 | NCBI WGS metagenome assembly BCSF01 (sample SAMD00045685;SAMD00045686;SAMD00045687;SAMD00045688;SAMD00045689;SAMD00045690;SAMD00045691;SAMD00045692;SAMD00045684;SAMD00045690;SAMD00045691;SAMD00045692;SAMD00045684;SAMD00045685;SAMD00045686;SAMD00045687;SAMD00045688;SAMD00045689, study... | reverse complement strand
ATCACCGGCCCCGTTCTTCTTCTTCCTGCACCCCTAGCACCTTGAATGAACGGCTGTCGTGGGCGATGTACCGGGCCGACTTATATTCGGCCTGATAGCGGGTCGTCACCAAGTGCGTCACCGGATATTCCAGACGGTCATGTGCGTTGGTTTGAACACCCGACGTAGGTTGCACCCGCCCCCATATGGTCGCAATCGTAACTTCCGTTGGTGTCTGCACACCACCAGCACCGACAACCATTGTCGGTTTTTCCTTGAGCGTTACCCTGTGGCGCATCTTTCCAACTGTCATCGGATTGCCTTATGCGGGGACCATAGCTTGCGGATCATGTTGGGAACCTTATTGACGCTCATATCAATGGACGCTTCCCGGTTCTCGTACCAGTGGACACACAGTTGCAGAAGACCCTGGCGAATAGCCATTGGCACGTCGTTGAAGTCGCTGCCATATCCAGCAACATAGACAACCTTCACGCCGTCACGGGTGCGCGTGGCGCTAGGCCAGACCTGCCCATCCTTGAGATATACCCGCGACACCTTGCCAGTAGACACACCGTAAACGTCGGAGCTAACCGCTGTTTCTGTGTCGGCTGTGTCAAAGACGGAAATGCTTGTTACTGATTGCAACGGGCCATAGGGCAAGTCTATTTCATCGGCTTGGCTGTTCAGGATGGTTTCAGACGCTACCACGGCACCATCCCACCAAGGTTCGTCACCTGTCGGCCACTGGTCCATATACAGCGTCCAAGTCTGGTTCATTAGTGAACGGCCTAGATACTGCTCACAGACGCCCACAGCAGCTGTGATATACATGGCGAGTAGACCGTCCTCGTTTTCGTGGTCGATACGACCAGCCGATTTCACTTCATCAACTGTGATCGGGTCCACCGTGGGTTCTGTCGTTCGTTCGTAGTGTCTCATTCCTGCCTCTGCGAAAAGTGACAAATTGTTAAAATAATCCCTTGTATTTTCGTTTTAAGTGTTTATATAATGTCTACACACACTAACAAACCCCGAAAGGAACGTCCAATGTCAAACTTCAAAAAGCAAACTATCATTGCCTACACCGCTGGCACCAATTCTGTAGAGGCTGTAGTAGAACCATCACCCCGACAGCGCGGCCCACGCTACCAAGCAAAGTGCACTATAACCTTCACCAACAACGGCGGCGTCAATGTCTCACATCACAAGACAGAAATGTTCGACAGAAAAGACCACGCTGCTGCATGGGCAATGCAGGTTGCTGGCGAAATGTTCGAGCAGCGCGTTTATTAAGAGCCACCAACCAACCCCGAAAGGAACGTCCAATGAGCTACAACATTCAATACGAAACAGTCGCAACCGACATCAACACCCGCGAAGTCTACATGGGAATTGAAGCCGATTGCTCCGTCATCACAGAACGCGTCGTAGACGGCGCACGGGGCGTGATGAACGAATATTCAGCAATTGTTGAATATATCACATTCATTCAGGAAGATGGTTCGCAGGTCGGCACCTGCGACGAGGAAGTGATTAAGTACTTCGTCGGCCCATACATAACCCAGACCATGATTGCGAAAATTGAAGAACTCGCAATCGACAAAGCGCGATAAGGGGGCGAACAATGAGTGCTAATATCACTGCTGAAATCAGGTTCTACGAATACATCACCGAGCAAGACGAGCAGGGTGCGGAAAGCCAACGGCCTGTTGAGGCTAAAGAGGAACCGAATGGTGCTGCTGTATATGTTCACATCACCTACCACCTGACCGGAGAAGTTGACTGCATATTGGAGCGAGAATTTGAATACGCCAGCATCGGCCAGGAACTCGCTCAATCTATGGCCTGCGACTACGCGCAAGAACTCACAGACTTTGCCGAACTAGCAGAAAACGGCGCGTCTATCACAAGAGAGAACTAGGAAAGGAACGTCCAATGGAAATCATAATCTTTCTAATCCTCGCATATGTCGCTATCCGCGTAGGCTGGTGGTTATTGCAAGCTGCCTTTGTCGTTCTTATTGCGCTGATCGCCCTAGTTGGCGCAGCGTTCAGGGGTGATCTATGACGCAGGAAACACACAAGAAAATAAGGGCTGTGCTGTTCGGCACCCTGATCGCTCTCACAATCCCTTATGCACCGTGGGTGGCTTTACCTATGCTGACCATTTGGTGTATGCTGTACCTATCCAACAACAAAAGGAACGTCCAATGTCCATACAATCCAACCCACAAGCCATAGAACTGGCGCGGCTCAAAGCCGACAATTACGACAAGCTCAAAGCTACTATCCATCCCAGCGAAGATACGTTCTCGCCTCACTGGTCGGTGCTTCCAGACTTCGTGCGGTACCTCGCTGACGAACTGGAACAGGCTTTAGCCGACGCAGATATGATGGGAACCGAACGCGCCCATGTTCGCGCCCATGTCACACGATCTATTCTCGACAAAGCCCTGAACGACTTTATGGAAGGGGTTGACTGATGGGAACATGGTCAGACGATGATATAGAAACCCTCAAGCGCATGTGGGCCGATGGCGCAAGCCTGAAAGAGATAGGCGAAGTCGTTGGCAAGACACCCGGCTGTGTCGGACCAAAAAGAAGGGCTCTCGGCCTGCCAAAACGTCGGGTGTTCAATGGCCGGCGCAAACTGTTTAGCGAGCATGTATGCCCGAAGTGTGACATTCTGCTTAAAGCGTTGGCCGAAAGTTTCAACAAGGGCGACCCGTGCTACCGGCAAGAATGTCCCTTCAAGTCCTATCAACTCTCTATCTTCAAACCAGAAAAGGAAACGTCCAATGTCCTATAGAGTATTCACCCGAAACTGGTGGAAACGGAACCCCGAATGGCCGGGTGGCCGCGAACCCCACGCAGGGCGCAAAACAACGCTATGCTATGTGCAAAGCGAAGAAGATGCACAGCGCACCTGTCAGGAATACAACGAAGACAACGACCCCGGCTTCCTGTCTCGCAAAGCGGAGTATGAACATGTCTGACCTAAAAACTTACTACGCAAACTTATATATCGACGCAGAAGGTGAGGTTCACACTACCGAATGGAAAGACCATGAGCATACTGTTCCGGTAGGAATGTTCCGAATAGCAATGCTACAAAGAAAGCAAATCGGTCCTTTTGTGAACATGTTTATAAAACGCGAACATCAAGCGAACGCATGGGACAATCTGGTTTCGCTAGAAGCGAGGGAAACACAGAAATGAACAAGCTACAAAGAGACGAATTTAGCGGGTTCTGCGCGGCACTAAAGCGCGGTGATGATGCCGAGGCTGACGCATATATCAGCCGCTGGGGTGAAGAAGCGCACAACATTCAGGACTACTTATCAGACCTGCGCCATAAGTCATTGAAGCGTTACCGCAATGAATAAGCTGAAAGTACTAGACCTGTTTTCTGGGATAGGTGGCTTCTCGCTAGGGCTGGAACGCACAGGTGGCTTTGAAACTGTCGGGTTCTGCGAAATAGAGCCATACTGTCGCCAGGTTCTCGCCCGGCACTGGCCGAACGTGCCAATTTATGACGATGTAAGGAACTTTGAACATGAAGGATCAGTTGACGTTATTTGCGGGGGATACCCTTGCCAACCTTTCTCCACAGCCGGGGAGCGCAAAGGCGCGGAAGATGACCGCCATCTCTGGCCTTCGATGCTGGATTGCATCAGAAAATACAGGCCGTCTTGGGTACTTGGAGAAAATGTTGTTGGGCACATCAGCTTGGGGCTCGACACTGTGTTATCTGACTTGGAAGGAGAAGGCTACGCCTGCAGGACATTTGTTATTCCGGCTTCTGCCCTCGGCGCAAGACACCAGCGGAAGCGCGTCTGGATTGTGGCCCACGCCAAGAAGTTGCAGCGCAATGGCAAGCTCAATTACACCAGAGAGGGCAAAAGACAGGTTCCCCAATTTGGAAGTTCAGGTCGCCCGAATAATGTATCCAACACCGACAGCGCACCTACACAAAGAAGCTGCATGCCCAGCGGAGTTCACCCGGAACACCCCGACCCTGACAGCAGAAGTAGCCATGAGGCGCGGTTACTACCCGACCCCCAGCGCAGGGGACAACAGGGACAAGGGGAACCTTTCTTCACCATCGATACAGCGCCGGGCGAAGAAGGGGAAACAATTAAATCTGTCTATGGTGGTAAGTACAGAGAGTGGGGCGCTGAACCCGGAATGGGTCGAAGCCCTCATGGGGTTTCCGGTTGGATGGACGGAAGTTGGGAGCGAGGAGTAGAACCTGTCTCACCCGCAATACCAAACAGATCAAAACGCCTGAAAGCCCTTGGCAATGCCGTAGTGCCACAAATACCAGAAATGATTGGCCGGGCGATATTAGCCGCAGAACGCAACCACAAAAAACGGGACCGCTAAACGGCCCCGCCTTCCGATCAACTGTGTTTCAGGGAGGGGGAAGGGTCAGTTGATCTTAATTCGCCTTGTTCTCTGGTGCCGCGCTCTTTTTCTTGGGCGCGGCCTTTTTCTTTGGTGCTGCTTTCTTCTTGGGCTTCACTTCTTCTGCGAAGCCGCCCTCGACAGCATCCTCGGCCAACCCCTCGCGGCCTTCCAGGTTGATTACGTCGTCAACCTTGCCGTACAGCGTGTGCATCCCATCTAGGTTATATGCCCACGGTTTGATAAGCCGTATCTTCATTCTAACGCGTCTTTCGGTGTGGTTGGTGTTTGGGGAGCGGGTGCCTGCGCTTCACCCGTGTAACCCCGTTAAAATAGCCGTTTTAACAGCGTCGGGCAGGATAACCGGGGCAAGAGGGACAACCCTTCACGGCGCAAGGCCCAAGTCGTCCCGCCCGAACCCCTTATCAGCTCGTGGTGCCGCGCATATGCGGTTTCAGAACTGCAATAGCACCCAACGTGCCACCCGAAGTGGTTGACGTTGAGACAATGGACAAGCGCACATAGCGCATGGAGCCAATGTAGCCGATTGACTTAACCGTGTTGTCGTCGGTAAGTGCAAAACCAGCGTTGGCTTCGGTGCCGAGCAAGTCAGCATCAGCAACAGCAGCTGCGTCAGACAAGTCGGCGGCTTCGCCTTCTTCAATCAAAACAGCATAAGCGCCGTCCGTCAAAGTGCCAGACTGGATAACAAATTCAACGGAGTTGTTACCTTTGGTGTCGATGATGTCACCAGCCGTTGTGGTGTCAGACGTAATCGCGGCCGTGTCCAGCGCGTTCGAGAACGTCAGGTTATTGTGTAGATCGCGGAGCATGTTTCTTTCCTCTCGCTCGTGTTTCAAAGAAGGGGGGCCGAAGCTCCCCTGATTTCAGAAGCCTACGAAGTGCCGAATTTCAGCAGCTTGATAGCTTCACTGTCCACAACGTCACCGCCTACACGCTTGGTGGTGTAGTACTGGACATATGGCTTGGCGCTGTACGGATCCACCAGCAACCGGATGCCTTGACGATCAACGATCTGGTAGCCAGCGTTGAAGTTACCGAAGGCAATGGAGAAACTGTCAGCACCAATAGCTGCCATATCTTCCAGTTCCGTGATGGTTGCACCCAGCAGGTTTGACTGCTCAAGGTCGGTGAAGTTCGGCTGCCACATGTAGTTACCGTCACCGTCCTGAATTTTGCGAACAGCACCGACAGTAGCACGGGACATAGCCCAGCTTGCACCCTGGCGATAACCAGCCTTGAGGGCGTAAACCATGTCAATCAGTGCGTCACCGGGGTCAGTGGCGTTAAAGCCACCGGAAGCACCCGTGATAATGTACTGCAACACACCGAAGGCGCGGGTGGCGTCTGTGGTGGTTACGGCGGTTGAGGCGTAGTCCATAAAGCCACGCGGCTTGGATACACCATTACCATTCACGAATGCGGTGTTTTCAGTACGGGCCAGCTTGTCAGCGACCTTGCCATTCAACCAACCAGCAACGTCCATCTGTGCATCGTCAAGCATGTTCTGCGTGATGCGCGGATTGGCGTACTGTTCGTGAACGGGGATCTCAAACTTGCCGAGTTCTGGCGTGTCCGTTTCCGTGCGGGAACCAGTTTCACCAACCCAGCCGCTTGAGGCTTCGTCACGGTCCAACGGAACTTCCCAGCGGTCAGTGCCGATTGTCACCGTGTTAGCAATAGAGCGAACGGGTGAAGTTTCGAAAATTTTGGTAATCATCGTGTTCGCCATTGTCGGCGGGACAAGATAACCACCCTGCGGGTCGCCACCAATTGAAAGCGCCTTGCTTTCAACTTCGTTCATTGCGCGTTTTTCAGAACGGCGCAGGTAGGAGCGAACGAAAGACTTTTCGTATTCGTTGAACCCTTCCATGTCCACCTGATCTTCCAGCAGTTCGTCTACAGACTTGTGCTGCGCCAGTGCCATAAACTTGTGCGCTTCGGTGAAGTCGTTGCCGTTATCGTTGTCGCCCCGGCGTTTCAGGGCGGCTTCAAGTGCGTCATTGCGCTTGGCCTGTGCTTCGTTTTCGGCTTTCAGTTCCTGCTGTGCCTTTTTGACTTCTTCAAACTGGTTTGAGAAATCATCGTTAGCATTTTTCAGCTTTTCTTCGATCAGGGGATCGACTGCACCCTTTACGGCTGCATCAATGCGTTCTTGGTTGGCGTCCTTGTAGCCTTCCCAATCACGCTTTAAGCCGTCGAGGGCTTCTTTCAGTTCTGTTGACATTGCATAAACTCCTATGCGGTTAAGGTTGTGCGAGCCTCGTTAATGGCTTGCAATAGTTCCTCATTGTCAACGTCACGTTGGCCGAATGATTTGATACGGGAAATAAAGGCGTTTGCCTCTCTCTGCGAAAAGCCAGCATCACGCAAGACTTGGTTCGCTTCCCTGATGGTGGGCAGGTTGGCAAAGTCGTTAGCTGACTGTACGCCTGCAATGCGAGCGTCTTCGTTAGCAGGTCGACTTACAGCGGAAACCTCGAATAGCTCCACGTCTTTCAGGATACGCACTTCGTTCTCCGCGTCAAGGTCGTACTTGCGGGTGCGGTATCCGATGGACTGGCCTGGGTCGGCAGTGGTTTTCATCAACTCTTAGACTTTGCGCGCGCGGGATACGCCAAGGGTTGGCTGTCGTTGGACGCATATAGCCTGATCGCGTTCTTCCAATATGTACCATGTGCCCATGGGTTCGCGGGGGTCGTGCATCCAATACAGACCGACATGCTCAATGGGTCGTTCCCGGAGCGTTTCGGTAAATGCGCCCTTTTCTACAATGTCGCCGTGTAGATCAACATTACCGAACACCGAACCGTACCCAGTAAACGTTCCCGCATCTCCGGTAGCTTTTAGCTCCATCTGAACGTGCTTCGTTTCCATTTCTTACTCCGTGACGTAGGCCATGACGCAGCGGCAATTGATTATCTCGCCTGCTGGACCGGATGGGTCGCCGGGGTGGTCCAACCGAGCCGCACCCACGACAAACGAACTGTCCACAGGAACTAACTGTCCATCTGCGGCAGCATGCGTTTCGCGTGTCCTGCTGTCCTCGACTGAAATCCATTCCTTTTGCACCTGTTCCAGTTCCAGTGCGTTTACTGCCTCCAAGCTGGCGGCATTGGCCGCATTGTGAGTTTCTGTTCTGGCAATCACACGCGCCCGTGTTCTGCCTATTACACCGCCCGTGCGCGTTTGTATCTCACGGGCTGTTACGTCCTGCGCCTCGTTCATGGTATCCAACAGGGCTTGTGCTGCTAATCCGCGTGTCGTGTCGCTTATTCTCACGGCCTTTTCAACGCCGACTGTTTGTATCCATGTTTCCATAGCCTCCGAGAATACACTTTCGGTTGACTTTTGGGAAGGTTTGAAGTGTTTGGCCCCTTCGTCGATAACACGCCCCCCAAACAAGCGGAACGCCCCCCGATACTGAACAGAAAGAATACGCAGCACGTTCGCCCGGTGCGTTTCAATCACCGTGTCGAAGTCTGTCAGGTCGTCGCTAATATAGGTTCGGGCCAGTTCCCGGGAAACGCGGTTTAACTCACGACGCATGGCTGTAAAGATACGGCGTTCAAATGCTGCGCGCTGCCGTTCCTGAAACGCTGCTTCCCGTAGCCGTTGGCCTTCTGTGCGAAGGTTGAACATTAGTCGCCACCGTATGCAATCCGATACGCCATTGCTTCTTCTTCGGCTGGTGCGAGCTCGCCCGTATCCGTGATCGGTAGTAGTCCAGCCTGTACTAGCAGCACGTCACCGCCTTCTACTGGCTCAAGCCCTAGTTCTTCCCGTGCTTCGTTGATCGTCAGCGGGTTGTTAATGGCACCGGTGATGCGTTCCCAGCGCCGTTCGCGCAATGGTGACAGAGCCTCAACGTGGTCAAGGTCGGGGTATAGCTTCAACTCCTGATCGTAGAAGGTAGAACACCAAACGCTGATTTCACCCAGCACCATTTCAAAGATCGGAATAACGGTTTCCGTCCACAGGGCCAGCCGTGCTTCGCGGTTGTTGCTGTATGTCTGCGCGTCGGGGATGCCTACAAGCTGCCCTGGGACACCATACACCAGCGCGATCTCCCCGGCGCTCATGTGCTTACCTTCGCGCCAATCAAGGTCTTTTGGTGCCATGCCCATTTCTACATAGTCGAAGTTTCCTTCGAGAACGAGCGTCGTACTAGCGTCGTTGCCGGCTGCACGTTCGGCCATTTGGCGGCGTAGCTTTTCAAGCTGTTCAGGCGATAGTTCTTCTTCGTCCTCTGTGATCTTGTGCGTTAGTAGGCCCGTTGTCGCCGCACCGTTTTTCAGCAGCTTGTAATTCCACTTTGACGCGGCGTTGTGGTTGTCCACGCCATACACAGCCGCTTCCATTGGTGACATGCCATACCAAACATCTGTCGGGTTGAACGTCTTGATCTGTAGAATGTCCGACTGCCCGGTGATCGGGTCGGCCTGCCAAGTGTACTTGTTCATTCCGTCCGACCACATGTAGCCGTTCGGCAAACGGTATTCACCCTTGAGGACTTTCATGTTCTTCGGCGAGTGTGTCCACAATTCCAGCATGGTTCCAGACACACCCGTTACACGTTCGCAGTATCCGTTACCCGCAATCAGGTAATCAGACAAATATGCTTCCATGAACGCTTGACGCGACTGCACGGGGTTCGGGCGGTTTAGCACTTTCAGTAACGGGTGGTCGTCTACTTCCTCGCCATTGACACGAATGTTAATCGGTATGCTTGAGGCCGAACGGGCAATAAGCGACACGCACTTGTAGACAATCGGGTTTACGCGATAGCCTTCCTTTGCGAATTGTGAGGGGTTGCGAGCCATGAAAGCAGGGTCGCCCACACCGACGAATTGAGAAATGTTCTGGCGTACTGCTGACGCCTTGCGCTGCCACGGCCACTTCATACTTGGGGCTTCCTTTTAGATTTGACCATTAAGTGCGTCCACAGCCAAACTAGCGCGTCTACGCGGTCGGGGGAATACCCCTCTTTCTTCGCGTCGAAGTCTTGTGTGAAATTCACCATCTGGTCTTCCAGCTTCGAAAAGGTGCCGACATGATGCACCCGGTTCTGTTCATACAGTGCCGCTACTGGCTCTGCTCTTACAACTTTGCCCCTCGTTGCGCGAACTGACACCACCTTAACAGAATTGTCTATGGAATGAATAGTGTTCGCTACCATGTCGCCGCCGTTGTTGACTTCTACCACAATACAATCTGCTTCGTGTTCATAATATGCTTGCACCGCCTTAGTCGCCCACTCGTTAGGTGAACCCCTCAATGTGTAGTCACCCAACACATAGCCGTGACCGTCTGTTGCTTTACCACCGACGACAATGCCCGTTTCGTCTGAACCTTCATTGGCTGTAACGGCTGGGTCAACTGCAACAGCAACGCGAGAAAGGCTTTCCGGTGCTTGGTCTGTTCGCAGCATATCCAATTGTTTTAGGCTCCACAGTGCGCCCGGGCGATCTAGCAGCAGTTCACCCATAAGCTCCTGCCGTCCTAGCCGTGTTCCTTCATAGTCAGAAATAACATCTTCAAAGAACGAACGAGCAAGGTTGCTCATGTTGTCGTAGGTGGTGCCGTTGGTGACGTGGGTGCGGTCACGCTTCATTAGGTCAATGAGAAGGCGAACCGGGCGCGGTGTGGTTGTTATCAGGGTGCGGGGGTTTTCACCAAGGCGCATACCAAAGCGCAAGTTGGACCATGCACGATCTGGATACTTCCACTTTGCCAGTTCGTCACACCATGACACCTCGCCTTGAGCACCGCGCAGACTTTCTGGTTCTTCTGCGCTGAACAGGGTGGCGCGGCAACCATTCGGCCAGGTTAGTCGCCGCTTGGACGGTTCATAGGTTGGCATGGAGTCGGGGGGGCAGAGATTAAGGAACCCGCTTTCGCCTTCTACTACGAAATCGCGGTTCTCAGAACTGGTGCTGGAAACAATGTTAATCCACTTCGGCGCACCTTCTGGTGCTGTGAGTGGGGTTGGCCCTTCTACTAGGCTGCGTATCCATTCAACGCCGCTGCGGTTCTTGCCGAAACCACGACCTGCGACCAAGGCCCATATCGTCCAGTTTCCATCGGGTGCGAATTGTGAAGGTCTACCGTTGAATGACCAATCATATTGAAGATTGCTTAGATCCTTCGCGCTGGTTTCAATCCACGTTTTCAGGTAGTGGTCTAGCGTCGATTGCGGCTGACAGGCGAGTAATTCTATCAGCGACAAGTCTTGCGCCTGCCTCATAGTCTTCTGTAGTCGTGCCGGGTCCGCTGTCTGCTCCATTTGCTTCCGGTCTAAAACCGTATCCACGACGCGCTCCCTTGTTATTCAGATAGTACTTTGTGTATCCCTCGTGGCCCTGTTGAATGCCCTGAACAAGATTAAACTCGGCACGATCAAGGACCGTCTCCACGCCTTCTTCCACAGCTTCACGGCACACCTCATGGTTCTGAATGTATGTGTATATCGTCTGGTGCGAACAGCCAACCATCCGTGCTGCTGCGCGTTTAATCCCCCCGCAAGCAATCAAAGCTTCCGCTACCTGTTGCGGGTCAAAGTGTTCTTTGTGTGGGTTATCTGCCATGCTACCACCTTAGTCCAATGAGACGCGCCAGCCATGCTCTGTTGCTGCTTCAATGCACATTTGTTCGTGGTCTACCATGTTCCGCGTTGGTAACAAGTAAACCACAGGAAACGGCTTTTCCAGCCCCGCCAGATATTTAGCAAAGTACTCGATTTCTTCTTCGCTATCTGCTGCGAACGTCACTTCGTCAGCGTCAATCACGTTCTGGTCGATCACCTTTATATCGCTCGGTGAACTAATTTTGGGTGAAACACTCACAAATGTAAAGGCGCTGGCTTGTATTGGATACGCGCCGCTTGTTTCAATTTGTGTGGAATACCCGTAACCCTCAAGCAAGTTTGTCACGTCTGTTAAGTCATACTGACACGGTTCCCCGCCTGTTATTACGACATGGTTCCCCTTGTATGTCTTGACGATGTACTCAACGATCCACTTCGGTTCTGCCCATGCCCATTCAGGACTGAACATTGCATCCATTCGCTTGGACACCACATCGACGAATGACGTTCTGTTTACATCATCCATTGCCCATGTCTGCTTAGCGTTGCACCACGGGCAACCAATGGCGCACCCTTGAAGGCGAATAAATATGCTAGGGGTTCCAGCATATGAACCCTGCATCTGTAGCATTGTGGTTCTCTCATTACGTTGTAGCCCGACCAAACAACCTTGTAGACCGTTCGTATTTCTCCCCGGGTAACACCAACCGCTTGCTCTCTTTTTCCTTGCGCCCCTAACGCACACCGTCCACCAAATCAGTCTCGCCGCGCTTGCACCACACCCACACATATTCGGGCTGATATAGACGAATGAAACCTGCAATGGTTTCGCCCGTGTTTATTACATCATCCACCAGCAACACTCGTGACTTCTTACCCTGCGAACCCGCTGCCAATTCTGCTTCTGTCTTGCTGAATACCAACGGCACACCAAGAACATTGCTGGCATATACCCCAACGGGCAAGCCTCCTTTAGGAACAGCAGCAACGCTGGTTACGTCTGGCTGGTACGTCTGCACGAAGTCGTCAAACTGACGCTTCATGTTTTCAATAAGCAGGTATTTCATTGACCCCCCTTGGAGCGTTCAGGTCGGTGCTGCCCCGCCGCTGTGCTGGTGGTGCCAGCCATCGCCTGCTTTGAACGCTTGGGGTATGGTTTAGATAATTTTGTAATCTGTTCTTTCATATCATCGTCAAGGGGCATGATGTAGCGATACTTTCCTTCTGTTTCAACAATCTGGCACTGGCTAGGCTTCGGGCATCTTCGCTTCTGCCCCTGTTGGATGTTCCAACCCTTTTCGCTTACTTGCCTACCGTGATATTTCTTCCCCTTGTGCCAATATTCTTTACTCTTTGCTGACTGACCAGCATAAATCCAGTTGCCCGCTTGATATATCCCGCCGACATGCCCTTGATTTGGGTCAGCAAATGATACGATAAGACGCAATCCCTTGTTATGCTGACACAAGAATTTGATGGCTATCCGAACAATTCTTGTCACTGGTGTTTTGTGGTCACTCAATGCAATGCGGGTTAACTCGCACCCTTGATCTGAATTAAGGCCATATGGCTTTAACAAGTTCGACGAAGCGCCCCTGCTGAATATAACAACGCCGATGAATTTTTCATTTTCCCAAGCGCCTATTTTGACTAAAGGTGGAACGGGAACAGACTTTGAATAATGCCAATTCACACATGCGTGTTTCGCTGCTTCATGTGTAGCCCAATTTACTTTCAATTTAGGCTTCTCTTGCATCAAATTCTTTCTTGCAGTGTGGGCAAGTAACAATCTTGGCAGATATTGTATCCAACTGTCCTTGTTCATCTTCTGTGCCGGGTTCAAATTCTGCATTAGCTATGGCATCAATAGCTGCGACTTCGGCATCATCAAAACCAGTTAATCCCAAGTCGAAGTCGACAGCCGACAAGTCTTCAAACTCGACGGTCAGCATGTCGAAGTCCCATGTAGCATTAAGGGCTGTCTTGTTATCGGCTATGATATAGGCGCGTTTCTGCGCGTCACTTAACCCCAAAAGGTCAATGGTTGGTGCTTCGTCTAAACCCAGCTTCTGCGCTGCTGCCAGTCGGCCATGCCCTGCAATGATGCCGTTGTCGCCGTCTAGCAGTATAGGGCTTGTCCAACCGAACTCTTTGATGGACGCAGCAATTTGCGCGACCTGTTCTTCGCTGTGTACCCGCGCATTTCTAGCATAGGGAATAAGCGCATCTGTCTTGCGCCAAACAACCTTGTACTTTTTCTTGTCCATGCGTCCCTCTTTTCGCCGTCCAGAACGTCAAATGGTGGGGGAGTGGGCGAACGTCCAAATACTCCCACTCCCCGGCTTCCTGTGTTCTCCAACAAACGAAGGAAGTGCAATATTTCTACATGTGTTGTAGTGTTCTTGCTACCTAAATTCTGAAAGGCGCAAAGAATGAAAACGGTATTTTTTAACGGACAAGAAATCGGCGAGGCGAACGATTGGGACGGTGTTCGCATGGCAATAGCCAACTTTGGCAATGACCATGTGTTCGATCTATTCCCTCTGGTTCCTACGGAAGATCGGATGAGGGTGTTTTGTCACCTGTACCGCCAACCCGTAGACAAGTCATTCACAGCACCGGATGTTGCTGTCGAAACAGAGCAAACGTTCCAGATATGGCCGTGCGGGTTGCACCAAGTTCACAAACTGGTCGAACAGATTGTTGACCTGGAACGGGATTAAACCCCGACGACTGCTACCTGATAAACCAGCGTTCTAGCGTGTGTTCGCCCGGCGCTGGTGGTGATGGTGTTTGTGACGCGATATGTCCTGCGAATGGTTCCTGCCGATATGAAACAGGCGGTGCGTTTATTAACAGCGTCGATGCTTGTGCTGGAAGTTGTCATTTCACCTGTTGGTGATACAGCCCACGCACTAGTGGATATTGTCTCGTCGGCTGCTAGTACGCTGTCGTCGTCCCAATCCAATGGAACATCAAACACGCTCCCAGGGGCTTTGATCTGTATTTGCGTCATTAGTCTGTCACCTTGTTCTTAACTGTGAACGAGCGGGTGCGCCCGGTGATTGTCTGCCCCCTCACGAAGTTTGTTACCGTTCGGGAACGAGAACGCCCTGCAACCGTTATAGAACGACTGTCAGATGGCACAAAAAAGGATAGGAACCCGCGTGTTGCAATATACCCACCCTGCCCTACACCGAAGCCACGAGTAACAATTCGCATCAGCTGGTCCTTGTCATGCTGGTTGGGTCGTTAGCGTCGTCCGTCTCAAGCACTGCCGCTGTCGTTGTCTTATCAAGCTCTTTGACCGTGTAAGTCGTGTTGACCAGAGCAAACTCGGTAAAGAACTGGATCATAAAGTTTATAAACCCTTCAAGCGTGGCCGTCTGGCCTGCTGTTGGGTAAGCCTCTGTAACCTGTGTTCGCATAATGTCAGCAAAGGATAGGTCATTTAGCGCGGCAATCAGTGCTGGTACGTCGTCGGCCTGTAGCTCGTTGGTATCTGCCAGCACATCAATAAGCAATGCGCCTACGGTCCCCGGTGTCGTATGGCCTGCTGTTGCTTCGTCTAGCACGGCATCTGCAACCTGGGCGGCTGTTACGTTGTTAAGGGCTGCGATAAGGCCGGAATGGTTGTTCCAGTATCCACCAGAATAGCGTCTACGATTGCATCTACCGTCGCTAAGTTCGCCGCTGTAGCAAGTGCAGCATCGGAAATGGCTGTATCGACTTCGGCGTTAACCTGTGCTGTAGATACATCATTTAGCGCACCTATCAAACCCGGCACGTCGTCACTTTGTAGCTCGTTGGTGTCAGCCTCAATATCAGTAATGGCTTTACCAAGTGAACCCACCCCGACATGACCTGCCAATGCTTCATCAAGAACTGCGTCAGCAATGCTTGCTGCTGTTGGGTCATTAAGTGCTGCCAACCCTGCGTCCAATTCGGCTTTCGTTGGGCCGTCATAATCAGCAAGCGCGATATCGACCTGTGCGTTTACATCGGCTGCTGAAATGTTCTCAAGTGCTGCGATAAGAGCAGGAATGGTTGTTCCAGTATCAACAAGGATAGCATCTACAATACCATCCACCGTGGCTAAGTCTGCTGCTGTCGCCAAAGCTGCATCAGCAATAGCTACATCAACTTGGGCGTTAACCTGCGCTTCTGACAGATCGTTCAATGCGGCAATAAGCGCCGGGATGGTCGTTGCTGTATCTTCCAGAATGGCCGTTGCGTCTGTCTCAATGTCAGCCAACGCCTTACCAGCAGAACCAGCCGTTGTATGACCGGACAGGGCCTCGTCCCATACCGCATCAGCGATTGCAGAAGCAGAAGCGCCTGTTGGTCCCTCCTCAAGAGCGTTAGCAGTAAAGCGCGAAACGCCGGCATCATTCTCAACCAACTCGTTGAGCAATGCAGTAGCCGTCCCCGGCTTGGCTGCAGGGTCGTAATCTGTGGCCAATAAATGATCCAGATGAATATCGCTCAGCGCCGTGTCAACCTCTGCGTTTACATCGGCTGCAGACAAGTCATTTAGCGCCGTGATCTGCGCCGGAATAGTGGTTCCCGTGTCCACAAGAATAGCATCGACATTCGTGTCAACCGTCGCCAAGTTCGCTGCCGTCGCCAATGCCGCATCAGAAATTGCAGTGTCAACTTCCGCATTGACTTGGGCGGCTGACAGGTTATTCAACCCCGTAATCTGTGCGGGAATTGTCGTGCCGGTATCCACAAGAATGGCGTCAACATTTGTATCGACCGTGGCTAAATCTGTAGCCAAGGCTGCACTGTCTGTCCCGCGCATAAACCGGTTTTGGATCGAAAACGAGCCAGCAACAAAGCTGACCGTCTGGCTGTCAATGGTCACGCTGGACACAATCACAACATAATCATTGCCAGCGGCGAAGAAGCCTGCGTCCGTGTTATCGCTGGTATCAATTGAGATAGCGTGTATCCCGGTAATCGTGTCGAAGTCCGTCGAGACCGTGTACCCCGCATCGCTGCTGCGCTGGGTCGTGCTGCCGTTTTTGTAAACCTCAATATCGCTGGTCGCTAGGCCCGTAAGCGTCACGCTCGCGCCATTACTGTCGTAGCTGGCGAAATTCAGATATACCGTTTCATCAGCGGCGAAATCACCCACATAGTTCATCGTGCCAACCTCATTCGTGCAAGTTTCTGGCTATCCAGCAAGCCGGTCCCGACGACACTAGCCGTCAATCCAGACGGAACAACTACCCAACCAAGGTAGTGATAATTCGAGCCACCGGCAACCGCGTCATAATTATGGTTCACACCATCTGTGGCCCAGCTATTAAATGTTGCCCTGATCCATGCGCTGCTGCTTTGTGGCGCAAAGGGATTAGGGATAGCGAGAGACTTTGATGAGGCATTAGAGCCAGTCGCCGTTGTTGCCACCCCATCATCCACACCGCCGCCGACAGCTCTATCTGTCGTACCATCCGTCGCTGCAATGTGCATAGCACCAGCGTCATTATTATCGCGGAGGCCAGTGTCTCGCCTTGAATTGCTACCAGACAACATATTAAGAACCGGCGTTCCAGTGCCGCCAAATGTCACACCGTAATCGTGCTTGTTCACGCCCGTGGATGTATAATTGTTGTTATCCAGCGGCTCTAAACGAACATCACAACCGCTATTCCATTCCAGCGCCAGATAGCCAACCTTGTCCGAGTTGCTATTGTCGCTCGTCGTCGTAAAACCGCTGGCACTCCACGATCCAACAGTCATATTGTAATCAAAACCAGTGTTAGCACTGTCCCTGATCTTGGAAATAACGCAAGCATCTTCCCACACAGAAGCAGGCGCTGACGTGGTCCGACCATCCCGCATTAGAAACGACCAACTCAAATTGGAAGACGTGCTATTGCTGAACGTGCTGGTATCAAGCCCCATACCAAACATCATATGGGCACCATTAGCAACGGTGCCGCTGGCAATACCCGTGCCAATCGCCGCCATAATTACCTGATTTACCGAGAAACCGGGATCAGTAACCGTGGCCCCAGTCCCGCAAGTTCCGACATAAGCATTTGCAAGATCAGACCCGCCAAGCAGCACAACAAAACCCTGAAAGGCCGATGGTGCTGCATCCGACCAGTTAATCCTGACCCCGTTCGTTATCCAGCTATCAAAAGCAGCTTTGTAGGTCTGCGACCCTGTGCCATCAACCCCCCTTAACACAGCGTCCGTATAGGCAGCACTATAGTCGTCGGTTGTGGTCACACCTGTTTCCGAATGCACAACAGAATAGAACTCGTTCGTGCCGTCCGTCATGCCCATCGTAAAATGGAAAGGCGTCAAAGGTGTGTTGGAAAGAGTGGTTTCCTCCGACATAAAAAACAACGCGGCCTTGGGCTGATTACCATCCATGTCACCGGTAATATCAAGTGTACCCGTCGAAGTCTTAGCCTGAAAACCGACAACAGAAGCATAAAGGCTCATAACCTAAACCCCGCTGGTCGCACTCGTAAGCTTGTTAAAGAACGTCGTGCTGTCGTCCATATCAAAATGACCGCCCTCCGCCAAACGCATTGAATTCGCCGCAATCGCCAAAAAACGGCGCTTGTTCGTTGCACCGTGATACATTTGCCTGAATTGCACCCATTCAGCGTCAGAAGGGTCTAGGTCGAACTCGGCCTCGATTTGCGCCACAGACGGCTCGCCAATCAAGCTGTGCAACTCCATAGCCGCCGCCAATGGGTTAATCCGTATCCGGTCCTGTGTTGGTGTGCTACCAACCAACCGTGCATGAAAACTCGCCATGTTCTCTCCTGTCTATAAAATGTGCCGGGTGATTGGAGACTAATCTACACCCGACACACCACCACTAATCACCGGGGGGGTGTTGTGGGTGGAGAAAGAATAGCAAACAAAAAGGCTTTGGTCCCTACTGCTCGTAATTGGTCCCAGGGTCAATGCCTAGTGAACTGGCGATAGTGCCTTCGGCCTCGCTGTCCTGAACGGCCTGTGAATGTTGCCCCCATTCCGTTTCTACATAGGGTGTATGTTTCGCGATCTCGCTTATGCCGGGTCGCCATTTGATACCAAGATAATCAAACCGTGACTTGCCCGGGTTCTGTTGTTGCCATACTTCAAAGTCTCGCCGTTCGCGTTCCAACTGGTGAAACAGTGCAACGTCTTTACGGTCCTGCGCTTGTTGTTCCTGTTGCCATTTGCGTTCGTCGTGGAATGGCTGTGCAGCTTCCTTACAAAACTCACGCACCGAATATGGTTCCAGCTTTGTCTTGGGAATGGTGGTTGGTATCTGGTGAACAGCTTGGTCAACAACGGCCTTGGGATAGTTCATCAACACGAACGCTATGTTCCCCTGAAATCCTGCTTCATCTTCAAGAAACAGTTTTGGGTATGCTGCGATAATAGCTCCTGCCTTCAGCACACAATCTTCGTAGCTGTAACATTCAACGGGGGCCAACTGGTTCATTTCGGCGCCCCCATTTCCAGAAGTTTCGCTGTGGTGTCTTTCAGCCTTGAACCGTTACGCGGTTTAACGGCTTCGTCATACCAGCCGTCGCGGTGCAGCCATGTTGTTGGGTGCGGTATATATTTGGTTTCGGTTTTGGCCTCTTGCCACGCTTGAACCTGGCGAGACAGACCCGCCATGATCTGTTCAAACTCACAGCGTTTAATAGCTCGTTCAAATTCCAATAGTGCTTTTCGCTTTCCAACCTTCCTTGGATAAGCAGACCAAAATTCATCGAATTGATCTATAGTTGAAGGTTCTTGAAGGTTATTGATAGTTAGGGTGTCACTGTGACACCAGTTAGTGTCGTCAGTGACACTAGTTGTGTCGTCAGTAACACTAGTGGCACTCTGGCACTGGTGTTCCTCTGACACTAGTTCAATGTCCATGTTCAGTTGATACTGTGTAGACTTGCCTTTGGTGTGAACAGCCGAAATTATACCTAATTCTTCCATCTGCTTTATTGCTCTAATCACGGTTCGCCTGCTTAATCCCGTGTATAGTTCCAAGCGTGTTATGGATGGAAAACAGCTTCCTCCTGTTGGGTCGGCGTGATTAGCCAAACCTAGTAAGACGACTTTGTGCGTTGCATTTTTGTGGGGAAGATTAAAAGCCCAAGTGCTTGCTTCGTGGCTCATGTTATCACTCCAATGTAACGTGGAGTTTTATTTCATTGCCGTAATTAGTCAGCATCCCTTTTTCTTGAAGCTGCTGAATATCTAGGATAACGCCTTGAATATCCTGCATTGAATAGAACGCCAAAATTTCATTGGTTTCTATATCTGGGAAACAACTTCCGTTGGCGTCGGTATTGTTTGCAATGCCGATTAGAACCAGTTTTTCACTCGGTGTGATATTTTGTTGGGTAAGTGCCCAAGCTAGGCTGTGCATAGACATTTTCTATCCTCCTTTGTTTGATTGACAGAACAAACAATACATCAAAAAGATTGCGGCTGTAAACTTTTGTGGTATTCTGCGACTGCCTTTCTTTGTTGTGATTGACAGTTTGGCTTCGAGCTTATCTCCATGAGTTCACCTTCCTTAAACCCCTCGGCCCTGACAGCCGGGGGGTTTTTCTTTGTAACCTGTTACCAGTTATCCCGAACCCCTATACGGGTTCTGCCTAATAGGGGGGTCGGTTCTCAATAACCTATGCAGGGGTTTGGCCCAACCTGGGTTAGGTTATCCCGAACCTGTCACCCATTATTTTTAATAAAAAAGTTTTAACATGCGGTGTTCTGTAGTAGTGTTGGTCTTGTCAATCACACAAACGAAAGGAATGTCCGTGACAAACCCACTACTGAAACTCGCCAAAGAGAAGGCCGAAGAATGGGCCGACCTCAAGGCTGAACTCTCCCAGGTTCCAGACATAGACGACCAGACGCTTTTCGACACACTGGAAGGTGAAGTCGATCTGGTTGAGATAATCGGTGCTGTTGATACAGCCATCATGGAACTGGAAATCGACGTTGCTGGTGTTGATACCCTGATAAAGACATTGCAGGACCGCAAGGCAAGCCGCAAACGTCACATTGAAAGCCTGCGCCTTATGGTGTTGCAAGCAATGGATATTGCAGGCGAGAAAACCATCAAGGTTTCTGGTGCCACCTACACGGTACGCAATACCAAGCCAGCACGGGTCGTCGATAACGAAGCCCTGATACCTTCGGATTACTTCAAGCAGCCCGAACCTGTTTTGGATAAGGCCAAGCTGAAAGCAGCAGAAGGTGAAGTGCCGGGAACTCACATCGACAATGGCGGTATCTCTCTAACCCTACGGAGGAAATAATGGGACAGGAAATCTTAGAACGCACATACACAAATGATCAGGTCGCCTTGATACGGCGCACCGTTGCTGCCGACACCACACCGGATGAATTTAACATGTTTACCGAAGTGTGTCGCCGGGTTGGCTTGGACCCGTTCCGCAAGCAGATTTATTGCTTGGTTTACAACGCCGAAAAAAAGGATAAGCGAAAATGCGTCTTTATCACTTCAATAGAGGGTTATCGCGGCCTCGCTGAACGCCAAGGCAACTACCGCCCTGACGATGAGCCGTATCAAATCGTTATGGATGAAACTCTAAAGGGACCAGAAAACCCGCTCGGTATCGAATACGCCAAGGTGAACGCTTACAAACAAGACAACAAGGGTGACTGGCACAAAGTCGTGGGCATGGCCTATTGGTCCGAGTTTGCGCCCGTAAATGAGATTTGGGAATACAACGAAGAACGCGGTAAACGCCTTCCAACCGGCAAGTATCAGTTGGACCCAAAGAACACCAACTGGAACAAGATGCCAAAACACATGTTGGCAAAGTGCGCCGAAAGCCAAGCCCTGCGAAAAGGCTGGCCCGAAGATTTGGCGGGTGTTCATGTGGCCGAAGAATATGACCATGTTCAGAGCGCGAACGCATGGGAAGCTGCCGAAGATGCCGAACGTGTAGAACGCCAAGCGCGGTTGGGTGGTCCTGCCGTGTTGTTCCAGTTTGAGCAAATGGGTGATCTGGTTTCTGTCCCAATGGGTGAAGCAGTCGATGAAGTTATGTCATGGGTTCGTGAAACCGAACCAGCAGAGGTTGACTGGTTCAGGAACCACAACGCCGAAAGCCTGAAACAGCTTTGGGCGCACAACAAGACGGACGGTCTGGCTTTGTCCAAAGCTATAGAAGCACGGATTGAGGAACGCGAGGTTGAACATGTCGCAGACTAAAACATGCACAAAGTGTGGCAAGGCTAAACCCCTTGCCAGCTTCTATAAGCACCCACGCACAGCAGATCGCCGGCAGACCCGTTGCAAGGTCTGTCAAAAGCACCCGAACGGAAACTTCCCGGCAATGTCACGCAAGCAAAAGCGGATTGTTGATTTCCTGAATGACGAAGGAATTGAGCCGCTAAAAATCGCTCACATGCTGGGGATAAAAACGGGGACAGTTCGCCAACACATAAAGGACGGTGAGTGATGTACCAGCAGAAAGCAGTTGTCGAAGAATACGAAGTTGAGAGTTTGGAGCAAGCCGAGGCATTGCGAAGGACAATCAATGCTAGGCGCAACCAACACAGAATTGTTCGGGTTCGCACTGACGGTGCTGGGGCTTATAAGGTGAGGGTCTTTTACAACCCATTTAGACGGGGTGTAAAATGAACCAGCAGTCACTTTTCAATGGTTCTATGCGTGACCTTATCACGGGCAAACGTGCAGCCATTAACGAGAACGAACAGAAGTTCGCAGCTACGTTCTTAAAGCACCCGGTTATCTACATACATTTCTGTCGCTTTGCGCGAGAGTTGATAGCAGTGGGCCGCGAACGCGCTTCATCCAAGATGATTGTTGAACGTATCCGGTGGGAAACCATGTTGCGCCCTACCGACCAGGGCGTGCCAAACGTGGTGGAACCATTGAAGATCAACAACAATATGACGGCCTACCTTGCGCGGTTGTGGCTAGAAGAACACCCTGAACACCCCGACTTTTTTAGAACACGAAAGGCCAGTGGCGAATGAAGCACGGGGATTACATTCGCTCGCTGCCATGCTGTCGGTGCAAGATTGTGCCTGCTGGTGTGGCACACCATCTACGACGGACAGGCGAAAGCGGCATGGGTTTGAAGTCTCCCGATAAATACCGTTTGCCTTTATGCGCCAACCATCACAACGGTTCGCGGGATAGTGTTCACCTTGCGGGTATGAACGAAACAGAGTGGTTTCAGACCTACACCGACATAGACGACCCGGTGAAGGAAGCCGAAACGCTTTACAGCATTTGGGTGGAATTTGAGGAAGGGCAGTTTGATGAAGATTGATCTTGTGAGCCTTGATGAATGTCCCGAAGGATTGTTCCTGTTTAATGGAACGCTTTGCTTCAAGTCGGAATACCACACGCAATCGCAGGCCACGGGATATCCGCAGTGTGACGCCTACGTTGTGGCGTCGGGGGAATACTTTTGGGGCGGTGCTTCAACAGCTAAAGAACGGGACGCATTGCTGGTTGAACCAGTGGCCGCCGACACTATCGAAGCCCTGACCGCCGAGAGGGACAAGCTACGGGCACGGGCGTATTGCGCCGGGTATCTGAACGCCTGCTATCGGGGCAGACTGTATGGAGCCTATCTGGCAAGAGACAACCCGGAAGCCATGCGAAAGTTTGCCGTTGAGGGTGGGGAATTTATTGAAATGTCCACTGAATATCTTGACGCCCTCAAAGCCGTGACCAAGGGCTTTGCAGCACTACAGGAGACAGAAGATGACAGCTTATGAAGATTTGATGTATGAGCTTGAGGAAGGTGAGGTCGTTGAGGCTATCGTCTTCGGGCACTTGATCAATGGGATGCCGATATTATCCGGTTCCTTGACGATCAGGGCTTTAGCTGCCAGCGCATCGCCGCCCTGTTCGATGTGAACCAAGGGCGCGTGTCGGAAGTTATCACGGGCCAGCGCCTTCCCGGTAACACGTTGGCTTATGGCTACCACTTGAAGGATTAGTGATGGTGTTACAACTTCACAACAGCAAGAACCGATCACCCCGCCTAACGGGAATGGGGAATAGCAAGCTATCGACGTTTATTACGCACGTTAATCGCTACCGCGACAAGCACCGTGCATACCCTGAAAAAAAGTTCATTGTTGACCTTATGGCCGACCTTGAAATTACGAACGACCCGGTAGAGGCGTGGCGCATGTGGAACGAAGATTGCAAACCTCTTATGGCAGTTCAGTAATGGTGAACCTCATATACTCGCTACCATCGTCGGAATAGAACTTGCGAACCACCAATTCACAAACTTGTGCGTCGTCCTTCCAGACCACCCCGTTTAGCGCGTCGGTGATCTTTGCAAGGTTGTCTGCGTCTGGTGTGCTGGTGTGCCAGTGTGTTTCCACTGCCTTCTTCTTTGTCCAACTTTTAGGCTTGGCGAATATTGCTTCCACTTCCAACCGAACAGGCCCGGTCATGGGTGCGTTACCGCCATATGTCAGTGCCGCAATCTGCTTTAGAACCTTCTCATACTGGCGCGTGTTCTTTGGCGTCAATGTGCGCCCATTAACAAAGCGTGGTCGGCCCTTGGCAACTGGCCTGCCGGGAACCTTGAATGAAATCTGTTTAACCATGTGTTGCACCCGTGTTCGTCTGTGCAACACTTTACCCGAAAGGAACGTCTAATGTCGAAGGAACGAGTGACGGTCACCGTTGTTGTTAAGAGTGAAACAGCCAAGGCATACAAAGTTGAAGATGTGCCTGGGCATAGGGTGTGGGTTCCGAAGTCACAGTGTCGTGTCGAGAGGATCCACGGTAAAGACGAACATAGCGCAGCCGTTGATATGTCGATGCCCGAATGGTTGGCATATGACAAAGAACTGATCTAATGCCACAAAAAGACCGCCCCATTTGGCGCAAAACCATGTACGGCATGGAGCCTGCAAGCGAAAGCGCACAGGCGTTCTACGATAGTGCGTTCGTGGGTGAACTGGTTTACATGGACGGTCACAAGTCGAAGAACTTGAAACTGGTTCGGAAGTGGTGGGTGCTGGTTGGCCTGATAGCCAAGCACAACATACGTGGCTGGAACAAAGACCAATTGCATGACGACATTCTGATTTCACTAGGGAAGGCCGAGCCGTTTATCCGCGCCGACGGACAAGTACAATATCGCTTGCGCGGTATATCATCCATGAGCAAGGACGAGTTCGACCAGTTCTATAGCGACACTCTGACCTATGCTTCTAACCAGTTGTTGCCCCCTGGTACTGACCGCCCCGACATTGAACGGGAACTATTGACCTTCTACTAGGTTAAAATGGCCATTTTAACGGGGCTACATAGCCGGAAGGGTGCCAGTATTACTACCAACACCCTTTTGTCTTTCCGTCTATTACAGGCTATTTACGCGCCCGTATTTCGCGTCATTCCTGTGTGGACCGTCGCGCAGCGGCTAGGCCAGTGTTCACCCGGCGCGTGGCTTGACTATCACCAGATGCATCACCGAACGTAGCACCCAGCAGTGAGAAACCTTGCTTGCGCCCGAAGTCACCTTCAATAGAGCGACCAGACACCACCTTGACTGAACAAGTCTCGGTTGGGTTCCCTGCTGCGTCCACGCCACGGGTACAACTTTCGTCGTGGTAATCTTCCAGCTTCAATACTTCTTTCGTCATGTTGCCGTTTGCATCTGTCTTTTTGTGCATGTAGGTCAGCGGGACACGAGCGCATGACCTCTCCCCGTCTAGCGAAACACTAGGCATCGGAAAACTTCCACACGCCTTGCCGCTAAACCCTACACGGAACAGGCCGCTTTGCTGCTCGAAGTAGATTGAATTTTTGTCGCCTGCAAAAGCACTATCAGTCAGTGCTGTTAGAAACAGGGCTACCGCCCCCAAGATCGTCAGTGTTAGCCGCATCACACATTCTCCGTTCTGTTATCTTTGTCACTATTGCCACTTGGCTGGTTGTCACCATCCCCAGGGCGTAGATCGTTCGTTCGTGGTTGCACTTTAGGTCGGGAAGGCCAGCGCACCCACTTAGGCCAAGCAGACCACTTAGGCCAATTACTCCAACTCGACATATCACTTTGGTTCGGGCAACCACCGCGCAGCGAACGCGACGATTACGCCTAGTGCTGTTGCGATCATGGCCCCTTCTTCGGGCGAAGACATGGTGAACCACCCTGCCTGTGGGCCATACCAAACGATGATCGTGCCAATGGCACCACCGATACCTGCACCGCCTGTTGCTTTACTGTTCTGGTTCATCTGTTTTATCCCCTGCTTCAACAAAGATAGGTTCAACGTCGCACTCTGTCGCCACATAAGCGTGAGGCGGTTGGTCGTTTCGGTTCTGGAAGATTTCAGCGACCACCTTGCCGCCCTGAAGAATACGAACCCCGTGGCACAGCAATTCGTCCTTGTCTGGCTCTTTCAGGATGATTGCTCGCAGCGGTGTTGCTTCCTTTAGCTCGTTATCAAGCTGCAAGTTGCGAACGTGAACGTAGATTTTCTTTTCGGCCATGCGTTACTCCACCAGTTCAAAGTGAACAAGGTCGTTAAAGCTGTTGTCGGAAACTTCGGTGTCGCTGTCCCAATCACCACCCCAACGCAGCTTTATGCCTTGGTGCCGTGCCTCATTCATAACATAGCCAGCAAAATAATAGAAGCGATCAAGGTTTTCCCAATCAATAGGGTAAGGAGCCACATCAATAGCCCTAGACGGATTGACGTTGTGCTTTCCATTAGGCCAGCGAACTTTTGATCTTCCTTCTTCATATGCCTTGTCTTGTTCTTCTTGCCCCCTATGCCCACACAGCACCGCGCAATCGAAGTGCTTTACAACTTCTTCAAAGACCCGACGCAGACGTGCGTCACAGGTCTGTAAGCGACGACGGGAGGCGTTACCGAACTGTGGCATTGCTTTCCCCGTGATATGTCGAGTTCTTGTGGTTCATTATGGCAGTGTCCCACGGATTGCCGTTTGCCAAGACATACCCCAGCGTCGTAATCAGGAAAATGATCAGCCCGCCAGATACCGACCACATCACCTTTCGGTGGTTCTTAAGCTCGACAATCACTGGTGCTACAGCCGCTTCCACATGGTTGTGGATGCAGTTGCCTATATTGTGGGAAAGGTTGGTGACTTCCTCTTTTAGCTCCCCGTGCTGGCGAGTGCTTTCTCTTGCATCTGCTACGCGCCGTTCCTCCATGCGGGTGAACATGGCGTTGTGTTCGATAACGTGCTTGTCCAGACGCTTGTGCAGTGCATCTGTCACTTCACGAAGGTGTTTGATTTCTTCGGAATTTTTCTCTGCTGCGACCGCCGCTGCCCCAACTTCACGCGCTAAATCTGCCATCGTTACTTCGTTGGTCATTTATCCAGCCTCACTTGTACCAATCATTTTAATATCTGCAGCCTATCTGATTAGGTAGGTTTTCGTCTAGTGTGCCGGCCCTTGGGCTGGCGTTGTTCGTTGCCGTAGAACGCTTCAATAATTGCATCAGCAGTTGCCGCGTCGGTTCCTTTGTCTATCAGCCGTTGCCGGTGGTCGGCCCTGTTCTGCATTTCCCGCTGCCACATTTGATCCCTGACATGCTCGCGGCTGTCATTGTCTGCCTTCTTCTCTGCGGCTGTTTTATTGCGGTGCTTGCCAGTAGAAGGGTCAATCTTAAAGTCACGATCATTGAAGCCTGGCGGTGGGGCATCACTAGAAACAGCCTCGCCAGGAGAACAGCTTGCCTCTGCCTGCGACAACTTTCCGCATGTGATCGTTTTAACGACTTCACCTGTAGCAGTGTTGTAGATCGAAAATTTCATCAGGTGTTGTCCTTTGCTTGGAACACGGCAATCGAACGATCTTCAAATGTTGCTGTCTCGCCCGACGCAAGTGTGACCTCGCAAGCGTATTTGAGTGTGGTTCCACTTGTCGGATCATCAGTGCACGTTAGTGCTGCTGAATGAGCCGCATCAGGATTAGAACGCATCCTGTTTAGATTGGTAGTCATGACGGTGCGAACTTCTGTTCCATTTTCATAGGCAATAATTTCAAATAGCGGATAATTGTTGTCCGTGTTGTTGGAACCCCAAGAACAGGTAAAGACGATATAACATGTGCCGCCGTTGTTATCGCCCGACGTTATAGTGACATTCTGAAGATCATGTGGGCCGACTGTATTTCTGCTAATCTCCGTCGCAGTGAATGTAGAAACCAGTTCCGTAGCCGCCTGAATGGCGAACTTTGGTGTGGTCACATTTTGGTCTGTAATGTCGCCAGTTTCTACCGGGCGGCGTTCCTCTACCCAAATCTCGTCAATGTCAACTTGGCCTGCCTGATCTGCCTCATTCACTGTGATGTAAGGACGGAAATATTTACAGTCGGTGTGAAGCTCCAGCGCACCCGTGGGTGTGCTTGCTGCTGCGCTGGCTGGTGTTGCAGTCGTACCGGAAAAGTAACCAATGTAATCAACGAAGCTCGTTGTGAGCGTGACGTTCTCCCCTGCACGAAAGAAGCAGTCGAACGGGTCAAAGCTAACGCCCGTGTCGCCGTCGCTGTCTATGTAGTCGTCGTCGGCTGCATTGCGTCCCACGACACCCATTGAAACTGTTCCGCTGCCTGTGGGCTGCTTAACCCTAAAGCCGACGGCGTAGGTGCTGTTCGGGTTGTACGGGATAGAAGGCCCGGCATGAACGAGGCAGTATTCATCATTCCCTGCATTGTTGCCAATGCGAAGAAACTGGTTTCCTGCTGTGCCGCCTGTCTCAAGTGAAAGTTCGGCACCACTGGCTGCGCTGTTTATGTCGTCATAGCGGTCTGTCACATCAGCAATGGCTGTGTAGCTGTCGAAAGTTTCCCGCCACACCTTACCAAATGACTTGGCGACACCCTCACTATCGACACCGGATACGTTGACGGTATCGTGTGCCTCGTTTTCGTCAGTAACTGCGTTGGAAGTGTCATTTACCGTTGTCGAATGTTCGCCGAAGTTACCGTGATTAAACAGTGCTACGTCGAACGTCCCTGCACCTGTTGGAATAAACACTTCCGTCTGTCCTCGTGGAACAACCGTGGCACCAACCACATCACCAGACGCATTGTCTGTCACTTCTACCTGCGTGGCTTGCACCCATGTGTTAGGTGCTGTCCACGACACATTAACGCCAGACTGTTGCGCCCCGCCTGTGCTGGTCACTAGGTCGGGAATGACTACCACACCGAATGGTGTTTGCAGAGTGCTACCGAAGGGGAATGGTGGCACGGTCACAGCATTAGGATTAGACGCGGCAGTTTCATCTGTAGCTGCTGTCCATGAATAGGCTGTGCTATCTTCTTCTTTTGCTGTCAGATTACAGGTATACGCCGTACCGTCCTCGCCGTTCATTTCAAAGTCCACGGTCAGCACTCGGAACACCTGATTAACAAGCCCCGTATTGGCGTGGCTAACGTAGATCGTGTCGTTAGGCTTTACGCGCAAGCCTTCCAGGTTCGTTGTCATAGCCACGATGCGCCGCAGCCGCGCACGTTCAAATTCAATCTTGGCAATGCGCTGTGCTGTGGCCGCGCTGGTGGTGTAAACCAAGTCCAGATCGAGCCAGAACCGTTCGTCGTTGTCTTGTGATAGAGCCGCCGCACTGGTTTGTGGTGCGTAGTCTACGGGCTGATAGTCCTGTGTTGCATCAACGAAGCTGCCTTTGACCCCGTTCACAAGCTGGTTTCGGGGTGGCGCGGGTGTTAGCTCAAAGAATGAATAATTGCTCTCGTCGAAGGTAACTGTCGGTGCGACATACTCACCGGGGAAGATAAGGAACTTATCGCCTGTGAAGGTAATGTCGCCTGCCATTGCTTGGAGCATGTCACTAATCACTGCACCAAAGCGTTCGTCTCCGTCCACTTCACCGTTAATCGTGTAGCGATCCTCTGTGCCACCAGCCAGCAATGTTACGTCCTCGTCGCAAGTGTTGGCGGCTGCAATGATGTTGGCCATATCGAAAATGCTGTTGGGGTAGCCCGGTCCAAGCAGATCATCCCTCATGTAATCATAAAGAATTAAAGCGGCGTTGGCGCTGTATTCCCAAGTGGTCTTGTCTGCAACTCTGTGTGATCCGCTGCCACCAGAAACGGTGCTATCCAGCCGAGGGTCATAAACTTTTGCGCCTTGCCACTCTGCGGAGAGCAGGGGAAGCCCGTTTGGAAATACGTCGCGATCAAACTCCATTTCAAAGCCAATGGTAGCTGTCCCGCGGTTGCGGTGGTTGGCGGTCCAATTGGAAAGGCCCGACACAAATGCGGCTGTCGCAACTTGGTCGTCTGTGCCGTATTGAATGTGCCGCTTGCATGTCACGTTGTTGTATGGGCTGGTGATGGCTTGGTCGCTACCGTTGAAACTGATCTGCGTATCGTTAAACCAAACCTGATTAAGTGCTTCACACTCACGGGATGAATAAGCAAGCATCATCCAGAGTTTATCATTATCGGTTCCACTGGTGTCGTAGTACAGAATGTCGCCACCAACGCGCATTGTGCCGTAGATGTATGAACGAGAAAGATCCGCACCTTGGGAGGGGCGAATACGGTTGCCAATGTCGGCTGCCTTGCGCCCACCGATGACACCCGTTGCACGAAGCAGCATTTTGACGCCCATAAACACGGCACCAATACCGATTGCAATGGTGGTGTAGAACGCAGCCGCAGAACCGATAATGGGAACGAGGAACGAGAAGATAGCGGGGATTAGTTGAGGCATTACTTAACCTCCCACGCATAGGTGCAGTGCAGCGTCTTTACTTCCTGCCAGCCTTTCTTGTGAACGAAGACGGCGTTCTGCCCGGTGCAAACACCCAAAGCCAACCAATCGCCTGTCTTTTTCCCCATAAGCCAACCGCGTTTCGCCTGTGCGAGTGGTTTAGGGTTGCCGAACTTGCCCCGTATGGTGGCATATAGCGAACCCTTGCCGATGGTCTTTAGGGCTTCGACTGCACCGTCCTTGGTGCTGTACTTGCCTCGGAACTCACTAGCCCAATCTTCCCCGGTCATGGCCTCTACAATATCGGCCGCGAACATGCAGCAGTCGTGCGAACCCCACTTGAACGTGGTGTCTCGTTTGGCGTCAATGGCCTTGTACATTTCCGTTATTGGATCCATTACAGGCGACCCCCGCCTTTGTTGCCCTTTTTTTGCTTTGGTGCCTTCGGGTCTGGCGCACCCCACAGCAACTCCTTGTCAACCAAACCGGCGACAAACTCACAACCCACGTCACCAGAGAAGCGTTCTTGCTGGTCCTCGTCTGTATAGCGGCGGTTGTTGGAACGGTCTAAAGTACGCAGCCAGCTTTCACAGTTTACCGTGATTGCAGCGGTGTCCTTAGCATCTGAAAAAACGATGTTATCCATAAAGCCCCCGAACATAACGAATGGGTCTGAAATCTGTGCGAAATCATCATCCAACAATGCGACACGAACCGTTGCAGATCGCCCCTGGTATTCTTCATCTACAGCTTTTGAAAGCAATGTTGGGTCGATGCCGTTGAGGGAAAGGCGTAGGGTGTTGGCCTGAATGGCTCTTGGCCCACTGATCTTTTCAATGCCGCCGAGTTCTCCCACCCCTGAATAGACGTCACCATCGACAGTGATAGAACCAACCCCATTAAATACGCGAACGAACCCGCTAGAGAAGTCAAGTTCCACCAGAATAAGGGGGATAACTGCTGAACTAGAAAGTTCCGTGTGTACTGCTGCTGTTAGATCACGGGTCATTTATCCTGCACCGCCTTGAAGCTCATGCCGTAGATTGAAAGCGCATCCACATTCCACGAAATGTTGTCGTCCGTCAGTCGGAATATGCCTGTCGCACTTGCCACTGTGATAGCTGCGTTCTCGGCTGGGGCGTTGCCTGCCGGGATAGGTGGGCTAATGTTAAACGTCGCGTTGTCGGATACGTCCGAGTTAGCATAGCCCGTCACCATGGAGAGCGCGTCCTCAATTTCTATATAGTCACCCGCGAGCAATATCCCTGTCTGGCTTACTGTCCAACCATCCGTGATGATCGACGTTCCAACCTGGGAAGCACCATTAACCAACGGCGTTCCTGTGGCAACACCCCGCGCTGTCTTTGCGTCGGGGTCGGAAGCGTAGAATGTCCCGAAGCGACCTTGCAGCTTCATGCCGAACGTCTGCCATGCTGTCGCCTGTGCGCGGGTCATTTTGGGCAAGCGAAATTCGTACACCCACAAGTCGCCCTGCTCTTTGGATACTTGCACAGTCTCGTTCATAGAACGAAAGACCTTGTTGCGGAACTGCACTCCGAACTTGGAAACCTGTATGCCCGGTGAACTCGGCATTGTGAGTGGATAGGTGAAAGCCATATTAGTAACCTCTCACAGTTGAAGCAAAACCACCTGGAACAGTCTGTGCATCCTGCACTGCAGACTTTGATGCTTCAATTAGACGCGGCGTTGCATTGGCAATTCGTGTATCGACACTCTCAAGCGTGGTGTCGAAGTGAACAGACTGTTCCAGGGTCCAATACTGGATGATGTTGCCGCCTGAATTACCGCGCATCCCGCCCATCATTTCACGGTTGTTGTAGACCGTACCCGTGCTATCAGGCACGAATAGTTCTGGCCCACGTTCACCGACAATAGCTGCCTTTCCGGGCATTGGTCGCCCACCATTGGCGAACCCAAGAAAGCCGCTCAAATCCCCGCCTAGACCGTCGAACATTCCACCGATGCCACCAAAGATGCCGCTTAACAAACCACCGAAGATGCCGCCTGTTCCATCCTTACCGAACAGGATCATCTGTTTCATCATGCGACCCCGCACCTTGATTACATTCTCGCCACCCAACACGGCGTTCTGGAAAGCCTGATTAAGACTATCCCCAAACGTGCTTGTCTTGTCCTTCGCCTCGGCCAGTGCGTCGGTGAGGTTCTGCAATTCGACGTTATCAAGTGCCGTCAGTGTGTCCAGTATCTGCTGACGGATCTCAGGGGCCAAGCCTTCAATGTCCGTCAGGGCTTGATATTCCTCGCGCCGGGCGTGTTGCTGCAGCTCAAGCAGCTTTAGTCGTGCTTCGTCTGTTCCCTGTGCCTTTAGCAGTTGTTCATTCAAGGCGTTATATTCGGCGTGCCAATCTATTTTATCTGGTGGGCTTGTTGTGCCTTCGTTTACGGTATCAGCTAGTGCATTGCGCCGGGCTTCCCGTAGTTCGTCCTCAAGTGCTACCTGCTTTTCCAGCTTTGCAATGATGCCATTGAGAATTGAGAGTTGACCACCTTCATCTTCTGCCCCGAATAGATTGATGCCGTATTGCTCTTTTAGAAACTTCCTACGAATTCTACCACCGATGTCAGTCGTTTCGGTGCCTATCCCTGCACCACCGGCTTGAAAACCATCGGACAATAATTCACTACGCAACCTTTGAGCGCGAGCCAGTGTCGAGCGTGGCCCTGCGTCAATGATACCAAGAAATTCCAACGCCTGCGTCGTGGCTTCCACGAGTTTTGGGATAGCCCTCGTTATGGCGGTAGCCAAGTCCTCAATCGCCCCGGCGTTCTCTGCTACAACAACGGCAAGCGTGTTCTTTAGAACGAACTCAAGCCCGGTCAGCGTGTCCTTTACTTGCACTGACTTGCCGATAAGGTCCGCAGAAAGGACGCCCCCAAGGTCGTGGATTTCCTGCCGCATGTCGCGCAGACCTTGTATGCCACCCTTCATCATTAGCGGGAGTTTCTTCACGCATGCGTCACCGAACATGATCGAAGCGCGGGAAGCCTGCAATGAGGTGTCCTTGACGCCTGCTAGAGCAACCAACATTTCTTCAAGCAATGCTTCTGTTGTCTTAAAGCGACCTTGCCCATCCTCAAGACTGATGCCGAGATTGTCCAACGCATCAATGTATGTTTGTGTTCCGTCTTTCGCTAGACCCACACGACGATTGAAACTCTCAAGCGAAACGGCCAATTGCTGTTGGCTCATGCCAGATAGAGCCGCTGCATATGACAATTCTTGATAAGCGACGACACTAATATTGGCAGACTTCGCACCCTTGTCGATTGCGTCTGCTGTATCCAAGCCACGCTTTGTAAGCACAGCCAGACCTGCACCCGCAGCCAGCGCCATAGCTCCAAGGGCTTTGCCTGTAGATCTAGCAGCACCACCCACCTTCTTGAGTGATGCCGCCATCTTGTCGGATGATCGTTTGGTTTGTTGTTCGCTTTCTTTCAGACCGCGTTTCAGGGTGGCTAGATCAGCCTCAACCCTAATTACAATCTTCTCTAGTTCCGTCGCCATACTTAATCACCAAGTCCTCTATACCCTCGCGGGTTGGGTATTTGTCGGCATCGTTTCCGCTGCCGTTTGCTTCCTGCCAACCTTCAATCGCCGCGTATAGCTCAAATGGTGTCGCCTGCCAGAACTCGGACGGAGGCCACCCCAACACACCCATTCCAATTTGCATCATTCTGCGTATGGGATAAGGCGCATCGGGGTCTATTGGTTCTCCGTCCCTTCGTCGTTTCCCGCATCTTCTTCACCTGTTGTGATAGCAGCGGTCAGGATTTCAACAATTGTTGGCATCACGTTTGTAATACCTAGTCTGAAAACCTGCGGCCCGAACTTTTCAATGTCCGGTACGTTGCTACCCATCATGCACGAATGAAGTATCCGCGTGATTTCCACCAACGACATTTCCATCGTTGCTGCATCTTGCGCCAAACGGAAAATTGCTTTCCCTGTAGCCTGCTCAATGGCGACGATGTTTTCAAAACTTGCTTTGAAAACTCGCTTCTTTCCACCGATAACAAGGCTGGTTGTCCCTCTTGCGTCAGCCATGTGTCACCTATACAGAAGCGAAAGTAATGTCGCCTGCGCTTTCAAGCTGGATTGAGAACGACACTTCGTTGTTGTAGTCGCCTTCAAATTCCAGACTGGTAATGTGAAAAGCGCCGTCAAACGTACCGAAGTCGGGAACCAACACGCGATAGTCCGTTTCTGTGTCAGCGAAGAAATCGGCGCGAACTGTTTCATCAACTGCTGCGTCGAGGAATACACCACCGCCAGCAAACGAACAGCTTTTCACAGCTGCTGCTTTTAGCAGCTCGCGGAAATGATTTGTGCTGTCCTTGTTGGTAATGTCCACAGTCTCGCGGTTAAGTGCAATCCGTGTCGGGCGCAAACCAGCAAACGGCGTCCAACCGGACATACCGTCGCTGATATAAAGCAGCATGTCTTTACCTGCTTGTTCTGCCATCTTTCAAACTCCTAAGTTTCGTGTGCCAGAATTTCAAATCGTTGAACGCCGTGATACGTCACGCCGTCCACATCCAAGATTGTTTCCCCAAACGTCCACCGAGTAAACAAGTGGTCGTAATTCTCAATGGTCAACGCTTGCCAATGTAGCGCATCATAGACCGCTTGGGAAATCTGCCGTGCTTCGTCCCTTCCTCTTATACCTGTCGGGCCACGGTTTGACCAGACATGCACCATCAGGTCTGCACGAACAGCATTGTGAGTTTTGTTGTCTCTTTCAACGGATGAACCTTCACCGATTGTGATGTACGGAAACGCTTGCCCTTCTTGCACCCAATCAAACACGCCTTCCACCAGCGCCATGAGCGTGGCGTCTGCTGTCAGCTTTGTGTAGACGGCTTTCTGTATCTCCCAGGCTCTCATTTGGTAGACCCCTTCTTAATGCCGCGCTTAACCGCCTGCTTTGTCGCATTGTCGATGTAATCTTCGTTCTCACGCAGCGAAGGCAACAGGAACGGGCGACCATTTGGCATGTGCCGCGTTCCTAGCTCAAGATAACGCGCATGTTCGGCATCAAAGATAACTTCCCCACCAAGACCGTCTGTGTCCTGTACGACATAACCAGAACGGGCAAGGGTGCCAGTGTCTGACATAGGGG